>JGI24023J19991_10003256_pt1 | contig 11471 bp, 10 predicted proteins | sample Cruoilmetagenom1_FD_19991 | JGI IMG/M metagenome (IMG submission 19991)
CGAAGCTTCGGGATTCGTAAGTAGGAGAGCAGTGGCAATTAATTTTATACGGCTTAAGTTTACATTTTATAAATTTATACAATTAATTAGAAAGAACAAAAGAGAGGAATAAGGTTATAATATACGCAGAAGCATTAGACTTCGTCAACATTGAAAATCAACAATGGAATTTGAAATGCCAAATAATTAAACTTTTCAAAAGGTACTTCTGTTAACCGCCTGACTAAAAGTATAATCATTAAAAGAAAACTCAAGACTTTTAAAATTCTATGCTTAAAAAATTTAGTAAACATTAGAATTAAACCAATTAGTCCTAAAAACGCAAATATTTGGTCACTATTTCCAAATTCAAAACTTGTCCAAAATAGCCACACTATAAATGGGATTCCAATCATTTGCCCCATTAAAATAATGAGAGAGTAAGAAGTTAAAGAAATAATTTTTAGTATGGTTTCAAATTTCAATTCAGAATGTTTTGTCTAATTGGCACAACAATTATATAAACGTATTACGTTTACACATCTAATTGTTGTAAAGATAGTATTATTTTATAGGCTTAACATTAAGGTCTATTTTTTTTTAGATTTTTTTAATCTAAAAATTTACACTTCAATTTTTTAATCTTATTTTAGCATCTTATAGTTTATTGCATGATTCCGAATATTGAAACAAGATCTACTACTGAAATACAACATTTTCAAGAGAAAAAATTAACTGAGCTGTTAACTTATCTTCAAGAGAATTCTAAATATTATCAATCGGTTTTTAGAGAGCATCAAATTGATATAACTTCTATAAAGAAGCTTAATGATTTAACTAAGATTCCTGTAACTTCTAAAGATGATTTACAATTGCATAATGACGATTTTATCTGTGTACCAAAAAATAGAATTGTCGATTATGTGACCACTTCAGGTACTATGGGTCATCCTGTTACTTTTGCTTTAACGGATGCAGATTTAGACAGGTTGGCTTATAATGAAGCTATATCTTTTGCTTGTGCAGGTATTGGTAAAGAAGATATTGTTCAGTTGATGACAACAATGGATAGGCGTTTCATGGCAGGTCTAGCGTATTTTTTAGGCATCCGTAAATTAGGAGCTAGTAGTATTAGAGTAGGTGCAGGAATTCCTGAATTACAATGGGATTCTATCCTGAAATTTAAACCAACCTATTTAATTGCGGTACCTTCTTTTCTATTAAAATTGATTGCTCACGCAGAAGCGAATCACATTGATTATAATGCATCAAGTGTAAAAGGGGTAATTTGTATAGGTGAGTCTTTACGAGATAAAAATTTTTCTTTAAACCTTCTGGCAAATAAAATTACTTCAAAATGGAAAATAGACTTGTTTTCTACCTATGCCTCAACAGAAATGGCTACTGCATTTACAGAATGTGAACAACAACAAGGCGGACATCATCATCCTGAATTGATTATCGTTGAAATTTTAGATGACAATAATCATCCTGTTAAAGAAGGTGACTACGGCGAATTGACCATAACTACGTTGGGAGTAGAAGCGATGCCTTTATTACGTTTTAAAACTGGTGATATAGTAAAGGCTCATACAAAATCTTGTGATTGTGGTAGAAATACCTTGCGTATGAGTCCGGTAATGGGTAGAAAGAAGCAAATGGTAAAGTATAAGGGCACAACTTTGTATCCGCCAGCTATATATGATTTGTTGAATGATTTTGATGCGATTGAAAATTATATTATTGAAATATCACACAATACGATTGGTACTGATGAAATTTTAATCAAAATCGGAGCTAAAACAACATCAAATGAATTGTTGAGTCAAATTAAAGATCATTGTAGAGCTAAACTAAGAGTATTGCCAACTATTGAATTTCATGAAATTAATGAAATTAATAAATTGAAATTCCCTAAAATGAGTAGAAAACCAATACTGTTTATTGATAAACGGTAATTTTTTGTAAATTCACAAAGAATAACGTATTTTTAAAGAATCTATGAGTATGACCAAAGAAACTTTACATGTTTTTGAAGCAATTGCACCCTACAATCAACAGCAGATTGAAGAAGCTTTACAATGGCTGACAACTAGTAATCAGTTTGTGCAAGGTGTAAAATATTTTTATCCAACATGGTCTGATGCCACGGTTGTAGAGAAATTAAATTCTTGTAATAGTTGTGCTGATTTTCAAGTCAATTTTATTGAACCAATGATTAACTCATTAATTGAGAATTCTATTAATGCGTTAGAAATTAAAGGATTGGAAGGGGTTTGTAAAGTTGGTAATCATTTATACATTTCAAATCATAGAGATATTTTTTTAGATTCAGGTTTGTTGCAATATACGTTGTATCACCGCGGCTATCCGTTTACGGAAATTTCATTAGGCGATAATTTAATTATTGATGAGGTGATTGAAAGGGTTGCTAAACTGAATAATATGTTTACAGTTTTTAGAAGTGGGACTAAGCTTGAGTTGTTAAAAAATGCTAAAAATTTATCGGCCTACTTAAGGCATTCTATAAAACAAAAAAAAGTATCTTCTTGGATAGCTCAAGGCAATGGAAGGGCAAAAGATGGCTTCGATAAAACCTTCCCGGGTTTGGTAAAAATGTTGTTGATGAGTGGTAGTAAAGATTTGAAAGAATCTATACAAGAATTACAAATTGTAATATCTTCAGTTTCTTATGAATATGAACCATGTGCTCTTGAAAAGGCTGTAGAATTACAAACTAAAGAAAAAACAGGAGCCTATACAAAATCAAAATACGAAAACATAAATAGTATTATTAAAGGAATTGAAGAGCCTAAAGGTGATGTTTGCTTACATTTTGAAAGGCTGAATGTTGATAATATTGATTTTTCTGGAGATCTTAAATCTACCGTAATAGCAATTGCTACAGAAATGGATAGACTGGTTTATAAAAATTATCATTTGTACAAAACTAATTATATGAGTTATGATTTGTTGTATAAAGTTAAAGAATATTCAGGGTTTTATAATCAAGAAGAACTATTAGCTTTTAGCGGTTATATTCAATCGCAAAGTGACAATCTTGATATACAACATAGATTGTTAAAAATATATGCCAATCCAGTATTAAATAAAAAGATCAGATGCTAACAAAAGTCTATGGAAGTTCTGTTTTTGGTGTTGAGGCTACAACAATTACTGTTGAAGTTAATATTGATAAAGGGATAGGTTATCATTTGGTAGGTTTACCTGACAATGCAGTAAAAGAGAGTAATTTTAGAATAGCTGCTGCCTTACAGAATAATGGTTATGCTATTCCAGGTAAGAAAATTACCATAAATATGGCTCCTGCCGATTTACGTAAAGAAGGTTCGGCTTATGACTTAACCTTAGCAGTGGGTATTTTAAAAGCCTCATCGCAAATTAAAGGTGATGATATCTCTGATTATTTAATAATGGGAGAGCTTTCTCTTGATGGTAGCTTACAGGCAATTAAAGGTGTGTTGCCAATTGCAATCAAAGCTAAAGAAGAAGGTTTTAAAGGGTTTATCTTACCTAAACAAAATGCAAAGGAAGCTGCTATTGTTAGTGGTTTAAAAGTTTATGGAGTAGAAAATATTAAAGAAGTTATCGATTTTTTTGAAGGTAATTCTGCCTTAGAACCAACGATTGTTGATACAAAGAAGGAGTTTTATAACAATTTAGAAAATCCTGAATTTGATTTTTCTGATGTAAAAGGTCAAGAATCAATCAAAAGATGTATGGAGATTGCTGCTGCTGGCGGACATAATATTATCCTTATTGGGCCACCAGGTTCGGGTAAAACCATGTTGGCTAAAAGGTTGCCAAGTATTTTGCCTCCTATGACCTTGCAAGAAGCCTTAGAAACAACAAAAATTCATTCTGTTGTAGGTAGGGTAAAAGAAAACTCTGGACTCATGGGACAACGACCTTTCCGATCACCGCATCATACCATTAGTGATGTTGCTTTAGTGGGTGGTGGAGCTTATCCTCAACCTGGAGAAATATCTTTATCACACAATGGCGTTTTGTTTTTAGATGAATTGCCAGAATTTAAAAGAACAGTGCTTGAAGTAATGCGTCAGCCTTTAGAGGATAGAGAAGTCACTATTTCTAGAGCAAAATTCACGGTAACTTATCCAAGTAGTTTTATGTTGGTGGCAAGTATGAATCCTAGTCCGAGTGGTTATTTTAACGATACGCCAGGTCATGTAACTTCTTCGCCTACTGAAATGCAGCGTTATTTAAGTAAAGTTTCTGGACCTTTGCTAGATAGGATAGATATTCATATAGAAGTACAACCAGTGCCGTTTGAGAAACTATCTGAAACTAGAAAAGGTGAGCCAAGTAAGGTGATTAGAGAGCGAGTTACTAAAGCGAGAGAGTTACAGACTGTTCGTTTTTCTGATAGTGAAATTGTGCATTATAACGCTCAAATGAATGTAAAACAGATAAGAGCGTATTGTAAATTAGATGATGCTTCTATGGCATTGTTAAAATCGGCTATGGAAGCCTTAAATTTATCAGCCAGAGCCTATGACAGAATTTTAAAAGTTTCGCGTACAGTGGCAGATTTAGATAATTCTGAAAGCATTAAGCCAGATCATATTTCAGAGGCCATTCAATACAGAAGTTTAGATAGAGAAGGTTGGTTGGGGTAATTTAATCTAAAAATTCTCCGACCCTTGGGGCGGGGTTTCCTATTTACCTCTCCTTGGGAGAGGTCAGAACTGCTTTTTTGCAGTTCTGGTGAGGTAAAATAATCCCGAACACTCGGGATGGTTTTGGCTCTGAAACCAAAATGAAACTGTGAGTAAATCTTAAGCCTAACTTTGGTTATTGATTGCCTCGAGGATACCTGCCTGCCGCAGGCTGGGTCGGTTTTAAGAATTTTTTATTGATTAAATTGTTTGTAAGGACAATAGGTGTTAATAAAAAAATGCTAAAAATTTATTTTTAGCATGTAAAATTGTTAAGTTTGAAGTATAATATAACAACCCCTTACAATGAAAAATTTATTTTTTACGCTAATTTTATTGGCAACGCTTACAGTTAATTCTCAATCTAAGGCAAGTAATAACAGCCTACTAACTAAGACCGAATGGATAAATAAAGACTTAGATTATCTAAGATTTGATGACAACTCAGTTGTTTATAATTTTGACAATAAAAAGCAAGAGGTGTTTTTTGATATGGAAAATAAGAAATTATCTTTTAAAGTAAATTATAGAACAGGTGGTGATTTAAAAACAGAAGAGTTTGAATTTAAAATTAAAGAGCTTAAAAAGAATAAATTGGTAATTGTACCAATTGTAGAAGATGGAAAGGGTATGAAAGATGAGCGTAGTAAATTAGATCACAATCTTTTTTCAAAAGAGAAACAATATGTGTTTTACAATAGAGGTAGTTTGTTGTCGAAAGTGAATTTTAAAAAAATAACTTTTCATTCTTCTACCTGTTTTGGTACTTGTCCTTCAATGTCTGTCCAAATTAATATTGATGGAACAGTATTTTATAAAGGGAAAGAATATGCTGATAAAAAAGGTAATTTTGAAGGAAAATTATCTAAAAATGACATTTATCAATTAAAAAAGATTTTAAATAGAAGTCAATTGAGTAATATTGATGAAAATTGGGAACAAAAATCTAAGCATAATGACACCCCAAAATACACGTATATTATTGAGCAGTTTAATGGAAAAACTATAGAAATAAATACCAATGACCAACACCCAATATTAGATAAACTTTCAAATTACTTACTTAATATTAAAGAAAAAGCAACGTTGAAGAAAGTTGGAGAAAAACATAAGTTTGATAAGTCTAAAATAGAGTTGTATAAACATTATCAATAATATAAATTAATATTTTATACTATCTATTAATTTAATAGTTGTAGTGTATCTTTATTTAATTTAAAGATATTCTTATAGAATAAATATTCATGCTCTTCTGGTATTTAGTAAAGAATTTTAGTATGAAGTTTTTATATCCCTTTTTTATAGTATTATTTCCTGTTTTTTGTTTTTCTCAAACAAATATTACAGATAACCCATCACTTAAAAAATTATCACTAACTCAAGCGAATAGACTTTCAGTATTACCATTACATTGTATGGATACAGAGTATCCTAACAAGCTAAATCAAACGGTTGGTAATAGTGATGACTTGCAATCTCCAAAGACTTTACATCCAGCTTTTTATGGTTGTTTTGACTGGCACTCAGCTGTTCATGGACATTGGAGTTTAGTGTCGCTGTTGAAGCAATATCCTGAAATTAAGGAGGCTAAGAAGGTAAAGTTAAAACTTATTAAACATCTTTCTAAAGAGAATATTGAAGCAGAAGTTATTTATTTTAAAGGGAAGCATAATAAGACGTATGAACGTACCTATGGATGGGCCTGGCTACTTAAACTGGCAGAAGAAATTCATACTTGGAATGATCCAATAGCAAAAGAATTAGAAGATAATTTACAACCGTTAACTGATTTAATACTACAAAAGTATATTGATTTTTTACCAAAATTGAACTATCCTATTCGTGTTGGTGAGCATCAAAATACTGCTTTCGGCCTTTCTTTTGCGTGGGATTATGCCAATACCACTAACCATGAAATATTTAAAGCAATAATTGAGAGAAGAGCAAAAGATTTTTATTTATCAGATGAGAATTGCCCCATTTCTTGGGAGCCTAGTGGTTTCGATTTCCTTTCACCCTGTCTTGAAGAGGCTGCTTTGATGAAACGTGTGTTGTCTCAAAGAGAATTTAAAGACTGGTTAAATAAATTTTTACCACAATTAAAAGATAAAAAGTATAATTTAGATACTGGTAAAGTTTCTGATAGGTCAGATGGTAAGTTGGTTCATTTAGATGGTGTGAATTTTTCAAGAGCGTGGAGTTTGAATAAAATTGCAGAAGGTTTATCTGAGTATAAACATTTAGAATTGGTTGCCAAAAATCATATTCAATATTCATTACCTCATATAGTTGGTGATAGCTATGAAGGGGGTCATTGGTTGAGTAGTTTTGCAATTTATGCACTCAATTCATTGTCTGATGATTAAAAAATGGTTTAAAAATATTGGACCAGGGACATTGGTTGCTGCTGCATTTATTGGCCCAGGTACTGTTACTTTATGTTCTTTGGCTGGAGTTCAGTTTGGGTTGAGTCTTTTGTGGGCAATGGTATTGTCTATTGTTGCTACAATTCTTTTGCAAGAAATGGCAGCCCGTTTAGGTATTGTAAGTCAGAAAGGCTTATCAGAAGTTATTAGAAATGAAATTAAGAACCCCTTATTAAGAAGGTTTGCCTTGGTTTTGATTCTCTCAGCTATTGTTATTGGTAATGCTGCTTATCAAGCTGGTAATATTAGCGGAGGCGTCATGGGCTTAGAAACAGTCTTAGGTGCTGCTACGTTTCGAATAGGAAGCTTAACATTAAACTATTTTAGTATTCTAATTGGGTTTATTGCTTTTCTTTTTCTTTTTATTGGTAATTATAAATTTTTAGAACGAGCATTAATTAGCCTTGTTTTGGTTATGAGTTTTTCATTTATAGTCACTGCAATATTGACCAAGCCAAATCTTATAGAAGTTTTTAAAGGTGCTTTTATTCCTAAGTTTCCNAAAGGAAGTTTATTGACAATTGTAGGNTTGATAGGGACTACAGTTGTGCCTTATAATTTGTTTTTNCACGCATCTTTNGTAAAAGAAAAATGGAACTCCCCAAAAGATCTAAGCAAAGTAAGAAANGATACAGTTATTTCTATTCTTCTTGGTGGTATTGTATCTATGGCAATTATTATTTCNGCCGCAGCAATACAAACAACAGAGATTCATAATGCTTCTGATTTGGCAAAGGGCTTAGAACCACTATTTGGCACTTTTGCTAAATATTTTTTAGCATTAGGNTTGTTTGCNGCAGGAATCACTTCTGCTATNACAGCTCCATTAGCAGCTGCTTATGTCGCTAGAGGCTGTCTTGGATGGGATAATAATTTAAAAGCAAATAAATTCAGNTTGNTTTGGATTGTAGTCTTGTTATTGGGTGTTGTCTTTTCTTCATTAGGTGTAAGGCCAATAGAAATCATCAAATTTGCTCAAGTAGCAAATGGTATTTTATTGCCAGTTGTAGCAGGTTTTTTATTGTGGATTATGAACAAACAATCAGTTTTAGGGAGGTATATTAATAGTTCGCTTCAGAATATTTTAGGATTTTTGATTCTTGCCTTTACTATTTTCTTAGGCTTAAAAGGGGCTTTAAAAGTGTTTAACTTAATGTAATCTTATGGAACGCAGTATAGATATTAATTGCGATGTCGGCGAAGGTTTTGCTAATGAAGAAGACTTAATGCCATATCTTTCTTCATGTAGTGTTGCATGTGGTGCACATGCTGGAGATGATAATACTATTAAAGAGACCATAAAGCTTGCGTTGAAGCATAAAGTGAAAGTTGGTGCTCATCCATCTTTTCCTGATAAAGAGAATTTTGGAAGGGTAATTTTAGATATTGATGAAATTCAATTGCAAAAAAGTATAGAGAAACAAATCAATAGAGTGCAGACCGCTTTATTTGCTCAAAGTGGGGTGGATTTAAATCATGTAAAAATACATGGAGCTTTATATAATTTATCAGCGGTGGATGTAAAAATGGCAAAATTGGTTATCAATGCTTTTTCTAAAATAACTTCAGATGCTTTTTTGTATGTTCCGTATAATTCTGTAATTCATAAATTGGCACTTGAAAATAATATTAAAATAAAAGTTGAAGCATTTGCAGATAGAAATTATAATAGTGACTTAACATTAGTTTCAAGAAAAAAGAGCAATGCAATTTTGACAGATTCCAAAAAAATGGCAGTGCATATGTTGAAAATGATACTTGAAAATTTGGTCATTTGTGGGGATGGAGTAGCGGTAAAAATTGAAGCACAAACTTATTGTTTTCACAGCGATAATTTAGGTGTAAAAAACAACTTAAAATTCATTCATAAAATACTACAAAAAAACAGAATAAAAATCGTATAATTGAACTCCTATAAATTGACATATAAATCATTTGGAAATCGGGCAATACTTATAGAGTGGCCAGTCAAAATTGATAAAAAAATCCTCAAAAATGTCATTTTATTCAAAAATAAAATTCTTAAATACAATCCTAAAGTAATACTTGAAGTAATCATAGGATAGAACTCGTTAACAATTGTTTACATAAACACTATAAAAAATATCTATAGTGAATTTTCAGTACTAAAATCAATATATTTAAGTGATTTTTCACAAATTAAGACAAAAAATTTCCGTTGGTTAATTCCTGTTTGTTACGATAAAAAATTCGGGATAGATTTACAAGAAATTTCACAAAAAAACGGACTTGAAATTGATGCAATTATCAATCTTCATTCTAGTCAAATTTACACTGTTTTTTTATCGGTTTTTTACCCGGATTTTTATACCTAGGCGGTTTAGATAAAAAGCTGTTTTTTGACCGAAAATCTAGCCCTAGATTAGACGTTAAAAAAGGGGCAGTTGGTATCGGTGGAATGCAAACAGGAATTTATCCTTCTCAAAGTTCTGGTGGTTGGAATATCATTGGAAACTCGCCAGTTTCATTTTTTAATCCTAAAAAAGAACAACCTTGTTTTGCAAAATCTGGCGATGAGATTCAATTTTATAAAATTGATATTGAAGAATATGAGCAAATTAAAAAACTGGTTGAGGAGGAATTTATGAACTTGAAAGAAAAATTTTATGATCAAAGTACTTCAATCTGGTTTTTATACTTCTGTTCAAGATTTAGGAAGGTTTGGTTTTGGAAATATTGGAGTACCGACTTCAGGTACAATGGATCAGTTTTCTTCTAAATTAGCAAATCAGATATTAGGAAATGATGCTAATGATGCAGTTTTAGAAATTACTCAAGGTACTTGTAGTTTTCTTTTCCAGACTAAAACTGTGATTTGTATTACTGGGGCAGATTGTAGTCTAAGGTTAAATACTACAAAAATAGCTTTAAATACAGCAATTCAGGTGGTTGAAAATGATAGTTTAACTTTTAAGACTCCTGTTTATGGTATTCGATCATATCTTGCTGTTTATGGTGGATTTCAAACGGAATCCATTTTAAATAGTAGAAGTTATTTTAAAGGGATAACTCCAGCTATAAGAATTAAAAAAGAGGATTTACTATCTATCCCAGAATTTAATTCTAAAATCCCGAATACTTTTGCTACAGTTAAAATTAACAAAATTCATTTTGATGTAAAAAAGATTAAAGTTTTTAAAGGGCCAGAATATGAATTGTTGAGTACTACTCAAAAAGAGTTGTTACTGAAGCTAATGTTTACTATCTCTAAAGATAATAATAGAATGGGTTACCGTCTAAAAGAAGTTATTCCTGATAAATTAGAATCAATACTTACTTCTGCGGTTTTACCTGGCACTGTACAGCTTACACCCTCAGGAAAACTGATTGTTTTAATGAGAGATTGTCAAGTTACAGGTGGCTATCCTAGGGTATTACAATTGACAGAAACAAGTATTAACCAGTTGGCTCAAAAAACGACAGGAGATATATTTGAGTTTATAATTATTTAGATTGGATGTCATTCAGTCCCGAGGCTTCGGGAGTAATGAGGAACGAGTGAAGTGAAGAATTTCAAGGCTTTCTATTCAAGATCTCTTTTTATATGTGTTTGAAAGTGGAATGAGAAATGTCTATCATCAAACTCACATTATAGAAAACATTCCTAAATCAATTTTTAATTGATTTGCATTTTTATAATGGATACCATGAATACCAAATTGTTTAGCAACATTTATATTGTCTAGGTTATCATCAATAAAAATTGCTTTTTCAGGCGTTATTTGATAACGATCTAAAATAATTTCATAGATTTTAGCAAAAGGCTTTCTGGTTTTTTCTTCTCCAGATACTACAATGCCTTTAAAATGTTGTAAAAAGGCATAACGATTTAAGGCAATGGGGAAAGTTTCAGCACTCCAATTGGTCAAAGCGTATAAGTTACAAGTATTGGCTGTATTTAAATTCTCGAGAATATTTACGGTTTCTTGAATTGATCCGCCAAGCATATCTTCCCACTGATTAGAATAAATTTCAATCCACTCTTTATGTTCTGGGTGTTGTTTAACAAGTAAATCTGTTGCTTCTTGCCATGTTCTACCAGCATCTTGTTCCATATTCCAGTCCATTGTGCAAATGGTATTTAAAAACCAATTTACTTTATCTTCATCGCCATTAAATACTTTGCGGTAAACGTATTTCGGGTTCCAATCAATCAATACACCACCTAAATCGAATATTATTGTGTTTATTTTGGTCATGTTTGATTGGGTTATTTGGACTCAAAAGATGTTTTAGAGTTGCATTTTAATTGTATATATTATTCCTTTTGCCCTGAAGCCATTAAAAAAGCCTTTAAAAAACCATCCAAATCTCCATTCATAACCGCTTCAACATTACCAGTTTC
>JGI24023J19991_10003259_pt1 | contig 11464 bp, 7 predicted proteins | sample Cruoilmetagenom1_FD_19991 | JGI IMG/M metagenome (IMG submission 19991)
GGAGGATCAGGAAATGTTAGATGCATTTTTTTAAGATTTTCAGGTATTTCAATTATTTTAATTTTTTCAAGAGTTTTTATTCGGCTTTGAACCATAGATGCTTTTGAAGCATTATATCGAAATCTGCTGATAAATTCTTCCAGTTTTGCTATTTCTTCCTGCTGTCTTTTATACTGTTCTATTACAATTATCAGCTCTGCTTCCCGTGTCTTTTCGTAGGAACTGTAATTACCCTTGTATCGTTTCAAATTACCATTAAATAATTCCACTACCTCATTTACTGTTACATCCATAAAATATCTGTCATGTGAAACAATTAGTAACCCACCTTGAAATTTTTGAAGAAAGTCTTCCAGCCAGTTCCTTGCTTCAATATCCAGATAATTTGTTGGTTCATCCAATAACATGATATCAGGGTTTTCCAAAAGAACTTTGGCAAGTGCAATTCTCATCTGCCAGCCTCCGGAAAATTCATCACACCTGCGATTTAAGTCCGAGTATTTAAACCCAAGACCTGTTAAAACCTGGGAAATTAATTCTTTTCTGCTGTAATAGGAGCTGGATAATAATTTTTCATGGATTATATGATGTTTTTCAAGTAAATCAGCAAGATCTTCTGATTCTCCTTTAAGTAAACTAAGTTTTTTTTCAATCTCTGTCAGTATTTCCAACTCTTTATGTAAAAAAGAAAATGCCTCATCTGCTTCTTTCTCCAGAGTTCTGCTTCTATATGAGAGGCCTGATTGTGGAAGGTATGATATTCGTACATCTGGTCCTGAGGAAATTGATCCGCTATCGGCATGTACAATACCTCCAATAACTTTCATAAAAGTAGTTTTACCACTCCCATTCCCTCCGGATAGGGCAATACGGCTTTTTGAGGAGAGGTTGAGATTTAATTTTTTTAGTATATCCCTATCTCCAAAAGATACTGAAATATCATTTAACTGCACAAAGGACATCTCTAACCTCTAATTTGCCGAAAATGCAATGACTACTGGCGATATGCTTTTTTTACTAACTATTTTCAAACTATCTATATCATTTTCAGGAACATAAGTAAGTCTTAATTTGTTTTCATCCAAAGTGTATAAGAAGTCAACAGGTATAAAACTGTCTCCATACTTAAAATTAAATGAAATAATACCAGTATATTCATCTTTCAAGTTGTTGGAAATAAATTTATTAAATCTTATTCTTCCAGCCCCTTCAGAACCGGCTGGTATTATTTGAGGAACCAGTCTATCATAATTAATCCAGCTGAAACTTCCATCTGATTGCATTGAAATACTACCATATGCATTACTCGAAAAACTTGTACCAGTTTCAATAATTGTATTATATAAAGCTTCTCTTCTTTCTGATTCCTGAATAATAATGTCTTCAATACTTTCAATTACCTGGTAATTTGTAATAACCTTTTGATCTTCATAATAATAATTTACCTGAAGTTTTGTTTCAGACAATACATGTACTATTATTCCATCGTCATTGAGAGCAAAAGATCTTTTATCAACCAAAACAGGAGAATCCCATGGGAAATTAATATTATAGTTGTTGGTTACTATTTTTAAAGTTTTATTTTCCAGATCAGGAAATAATCCAATTTTTGGATTGAATGCATTTAGATCTATCGCAGAACTTTTAATCATGTCTATAAATTTAGATGGATAATATATTTTTGTAAAAGCTGTGTTAAGAAGTATTTCAGCAGGATTTTCTTTCTCTTCAGGACTAATAGAATTATCATATATGTCAAGATAGTGATCAAAACAGAAACCTGTAACTCCTTCTTCTGTTATTACCTGATACCAGTATCCTTCATATTGTCCAATGATAGCAATTTCCGCAGTTCTTCCATACACCTTCAATATCTGATTTTCTCTTAATTTATATACACGTTCAGAATTTATATTGGGTTCTTTTCTAATTAGAAGTCCATCTTTTAAATTACGTGCAAAAATATCTTTGAATTCTGAAATAGATTCCGAATATTTTTCTGCCTCTGCAGGGTCTTCAAAAAAAGCTACCCTCCATCTGTCTATCTGTACAGGTTCATTACCTGAATTATCATTAATAAGAAATACATTTGCTAATTCTGATTCACTAATTACTGTTATATTTTGTCCTGTAGAAAATGAATTATCATTATCAGACCAAAGTATAGTCCCATATCCCAGGATCTTTGGGCTGCAGGATAAAAAAGATAATAAAACTAAAAATAAACCAGTTATAATTCTAATATGCTTAATGTTCATAAATACCCTCTATAGAGTGATTTATAAAACAGAAAGTAGGCATTAGTCAACTTAACTACGGAATCTTATTTGTTATCATCACTATAAATTATAAGTATTTTACCTTGTTTTATTAGTTCCAGATTATTCTGTCTTGATAATATTTTAACAGCATCTCTTGTCGATATTAAAAGATCTGTATTATTAATTCCAAATATACTCCTGGCTTTTAATTCCAGTGGGGTTTCACCAATTCTTTCAAGATCTAAAGTGTCTGAAAGTGTTTGATATCCTACAGCACCATTTTGTTTAATACTTTCAGGGTCAACCATTAGAAGATCCATTACAATATTGAGTTTTTCATCAAATATTTTAGGAAAAAGACTGGGATTAAAAGATCCAGTACTTTGCTTACCATACATTGGCAGTTTTTCATCTACATATATAACAATGCCTGTAAAGTCAGCTGATGGGATAAAGTCCATAATTGCTGAAAGCTTGTTTGCTCTGGAATGGGGAATAAAAAGTTCTGCTATATGGGGATATAGATCAAGGGTATATTTTATAGTTAGAGTTTTAAGGTCATTGCTGACAATGGAATAAACTTTTACTAATTGAGGAGATATGTCAAAAATTGAAGTAATTACAGATGGATGCAGCATTATATAGTCTTTTCCCTTTGTTCTGGAATCGACGGTTAATAATTCAATTCCATTAAGCAATATGTAAGGTAAGTTTTGTTTTGTTTTAGTTTCAATGCTGTATTTTACGGATGGTAATGGTTTGGAAATAGTATCAATGAGGCTTGCTACTGTTATTTCAAGTTGTTTATTTTTCCAGTTTACCTCATAATCTACTTTGAGATCATTAATATCTGTATCACCATTAGCCATGCCAAGGGTAGTCAGAAATATAAAAATATATAAAATAAATTTATTTTTTATCATCTTTAAAAACATCGGTTTATTTTAAACTCAGCCTTAACTTAATCATTCAGATCTGGAAAAAGGTTTNTCTCCAAAATAAATGCCTGCCCACTCCCATTGGCCATGAATTTCAGGGTCTGCTGGAAAATTTACACGTCTGAAATACAGATACCATGTGCTAATTCTATATGACCAGCCCCAGGTCTTTAAGTATGCTTCCTGTCTGTTTGAGTCTTTATCCAAATCGGATGAATACCGGACTCTATTTTTCATAAAAGTATTCAATTTATCAAGAAAATCTGAGTTTGCCTCTGTTTTTTCCTGTTCCCATGAAACTGCAAAGAAATTAATTTTTGCTCTATAGTTTGCAAGTCTCCTATAATCCTTATTTCTAATTGCATATTTAACCGAATTAACAAGATCTTCCAAATTTTCCCTGGTCCAGTTTTTATTTCTGTAATCATAAAAATCTATAATAGGTTTAATTTGCTCTACTGCTTCAGGATATCCCGGTACTTTAGAATCCGGGTATTGAAGAAAGTTCTTATAAGCCTGAATAGATAAATCCCATTCCCCTAATTCCTCATATGTTTTAGCCAGATAAAAGTAAGCTGGCCCTTTTTCGATATCAGCATCAAAATTAGAAAGAAGATCTTTATAGTATTTTACCTTATTCTGAGGTTTGTCTACAAGTTCTATAAGGTTTGAGAGACAAATAAAATGAATTGATTGTCCTCTAACTCTAAGATCAGAATAATTTTTTAAAATTCGGTCAAAGTAATGAATAGCAAAGGGTACAGCATTTATTTCCATATAATTTTGAGCTGTCATTAATAGATAATATCCATTAAAAGGGTCCTGTGAATTTTTTTCAACATATGTTGTTAAAAAAAGATTCAAAATTTCAAGTTCACCCAGTCCGTGGAGTATTTTTGATATTTCCTGTATAAGAATGAAGTTTATTTCAGGATTTCCTGATTGTTCATTCATTGCCTCTGAAAGTTGAATAAGTTCAGCTCGCTCTTTGCCATCACCTACTACATAGTAGGGTGTTGGTGATATCAGGTGATTATAAAGACTGCAGCTTCCTGGAATGAGTATTGATAGTAGTATTATAGTTCCGATAATTATTCTTGATTTCATTATTTGTGACTGATGTTATCACAGCATTCAACTGTGTTCAATTGTTATAGTTAGAATTGCTCTATTCAATTGATTTTACAGTTTTTATGTTATATTCTTTGCTATCTTGAATATAAAACTATTTTTAATAATTACCATTATTATGGGATTAACATATTGTTCTACAACTCCTCATTCTGATACTGATTTTGATCAGGCTGATATATCTGTTTCTGTTGATCATGATGTATCCATCCTGGAAGAAGTTCGTTTGCTGATAGAGAATGGTTCCTTTTCTTCATTAAATAAAGCTTTGTTTCTTCTGGAAACAGAAAATGCCGGGGCAACAGAACAGGGTGAATATGATAAGTTTATTATTGGCAGTCTTTTAAAACTTGTTTTCCCCTTAGCAGAGAAATCAGAAATAAGGGTAATTTCTCCTAAGTCAGGAGTGTCTTCAGATATAGTTGAGAAAGCATTTGAAGGAGAAATTATTGAGATTCCAAATAATGAAGTAAACTTTTTTACTTTACTCTTATCTTCAACCGCTGCACTATATACTGATTCTGAAGCAGTCCAGGATAGATCTATGGAGATAATTGAAACAATTTATACTTCTGAATCTAATTCCTTCCTTCCATTGTATATTCGTTCCTTTTTATATGAAAAGCAAAAACTATATAAAAAGGCCTTTTCAGGATATTTAGAGTCTCTTAAAATTGATCCTCTAAGTTATTGTTCAGAATTAGGAGTCATTAGAATTCTTATAAGAAACAATGAATATAAGGAAGCACTGTCTCATCTTGAAAATGTTCAGGATAAATACGGTCAATATGAAGAATTGATCTATCTTACTGCAGATGCACTTATTGGAAATAATGAACTGGAGAAAGCTTTTAATATTGTTTCAGAAGCTCTTTCCAAAAGCCCTGATAATATGGTTTTAACCCTTAAATATGCGGATATTTTGCAAAAAAAGGGAGAAAACACACGGGCTCTGCATTTGATAAATACCATAGAATCTTCTGCAGGTGTAACTTTGGCAAGTATTTCAATTCGTTCTGAAATTCTAGTAAATACGAAAAAGTATAACGAATCTCTCCATTTGCTGGACAAAGCTTTACAGAAATATCCTGACGATCCAAAACTACGTGAATTATATGGACGTATATTACTACTTACCGGAAAAGATTTAGAAGGCAGGGCATTTTTGGAAAACAGCCTTGAGCTGAATCCGGATAATCTTGGAAGTATTCGTTTATTGACAGAAGAAGCCATTCTCGTGAAATCCTGGGAACGTGCTTCAGAATATGTAGAAAAACTTCTTAAAAAAGAATTTAAAGATGAATATCTGAGATATGCAGTAGAAATCTATCATAACCTTGGTAATAATAAAAAAGCTGCTGAATATAATTTACAAATAATTAATATAGGTCAACCATTGCACAGCGATTATTATATAGCTGTAGATATGTATATTAAAGAAGGAAAAATACAAACAGCAATAAATTTACTGGATGAATGGATAAAATTAAGTACTAACTCAGTAGACAGAAGTTATTTTTATTTTTTAAAAAGCCTTGTTTCTTCCGATCCCAAGGTAAGGCTTGATATCTTAAGACAGGCACTTTTTGAAAATTTACAGAATCTTGATGCTATTATAGCAATTTCTGATACATATTATGAGCTTGGAGAAAAACGTAACTCTTACCGGTATTTGAAACAAGCCTTGATATTGGTGCCTGATAATGAATCTGTAAAGGAAAAATTAAGAAAACTGGAAAAGGAGCTCTAGTTTGATTTGTCTTACACTAATGGAACTGTCGATTGAAGCTGATTTACAATTATTGGAGCAGAATCGTGAATTAATAGATATGGTAGAATTAAGACTGGATATGCTTACTGATCCCATGTTGATTCATCCCGATATAGTAAAATTAAAATTTGGAATTCCTTCAATAATTACATATCGGAAAAAGGTTGATGGAGGAAAATATCAGGGATCTGAAACATATAGAAGAACTGTTTTATATAAATATTCTAAATCAGGATTTGATTATATTGATCTCGAAATGGATACTTCTTTTCCTGAAATAGAAAAGTCAGCACTTGATAATGGAACAAAGATAATTAGATCTTATCATAACTTTTCAGGTGTTCCTGATAATCTTGAATCAATTATAAGACAACTTGCATCCGGACCAGGAGAAATAGCTAAAGCTGCAGTTTTTCCTCAAAATAGTAGTGAAATATTACAACTTTTTGAAATTATTAATAAAATAAAGGATATAGAAGATAAAATAGTTCTGGGAATGGGTGACTTCGGGCTCCCAACCAGAATCCTATATAAAAAAATAGGTTCAATACTTACTTTCTGCTCCATCTCGGATAATTCAGGAGCTCCAGGTCAATTAAATCCGGAAGATATGATAAATATATATGGAGTGAATAGAATTAATAAAAATACTTCAATATATGGAATTATAGGGAATCCTGTAATGCATTCAAAATCCCCTATACTTCATAATAGGGCATATAGAAGAGCAAAGATGGATGCAGTTTATATACCATTTCTTGTTGATAATATAGATTCTTTTTTTAAACTGGCTTTATTTCTTAATATAAGCGGTTTTTCAGTTACTGTGCCGTATAAGGTGGATATTCTAAATTATATAGATGAAAGAAGTCCTGAACTTGAAAGTATTAAATCCTGTAACACAGTTGTTAGAAATGATCAATTATGGAAAGGTTTTAATACAGATCTTAAAGGGTTTTTGAAACCTCTTCTTTCTTTGAATAATCTATCTTCTTTTGAAAAATGCGCTGTAATAGGAGCTGGAGGGGCTTCAAGGTCTGTCGTTTTTGCTTTGAAAAGCATAGGTAAGGAAGTCTCGATTTTTAACCGGTCAATAAATAAAGCAAAAAAACTTGCTGAAGAAGCAGGTTGTTCATATTTCCCTATTACCAGCCTGGATCTGCTTTATAATTTTGATCTGATTGTTCAGACAACCAGTGTAGGTATGACTCCGGAAGATGATGAAACACCACTGCCGGGATATAAATTCAAATCCGGTCAGATAGTTTATGATATAGTATATACACCACTTAAAACAAAGTTTCTTAAAGATGCTGAGATTTCAGGGGCTATTACTATTGGAGGTATGGAAATGCTGAAAATACAGGGGATTGAACAATTTGAAATTTTTACAAAACAGTTTTTTCCACAGGAGGAGCAAAAAGAGAACTTTTAAGTCTTTTTACTTTACTCATTTTTCTAACAATTAACTGTAATTTATCTTCTTCTGGTAACGATATTGCATTTAGGATGAGATCTTCCTGGGATTTATCAAGATCAAGCGGTTTTACCAGATATGTAGTAAGTTTTTCAATTGGGCTGCCGAATGTTACTTCTATAAGTTCACTCTTATTATGTATAGCTCTTTCAATTAATCTGATTTTTCCAATATAATCCATCCCAAAAGCTTCAGTTTTTTCAGTACGTATATTTCCATGCTGTATCTGGTCCGGAAATAAAATCAGCTTTTTTTCAATTCTTATTTTAAAACCATTCTTTTCTTCTGAGTTTAGGTTTAAAGAATCAAGTTTTGATGTTAATTCAGTTTTAAATTCTGTATGCTTAATTAGTTCTGTAGGTATTACTTCCGGTATCTTTATAGTTTCAGAAATTTGTAAAAAATCAATTTGTTTGAAAATTGAAGATTCTTTAGTTTTTGCTGTGTTTTTTTGAATGCCCGGGACATTAATACCTGCATTATTAATTATAGTTTTCCATTCTTTAATAGAATCAGAATCCATCAAATATATTCCATCTGCAAGTTCTTTTATTATATAAGATTGCAAATTCTGAAGGTGCTGAATTATGATCCGTTTTTCCGGATTAACAGTAAGAACAATTCCTTCATAAATTTTTACCCTATTATATTCTTCTTCCCATGATTTAACAGAAACAAGAATGTTTTGAGGTATTGGCCTGGCGCTTAATTCTTCCAGTGTTTTTAATATACTCATTGAATGTAATTTAATATCGTGTCCTCTTGTATATGATGCTCTGTTTAATTCAAATTCCGGGTAAAGATTGAATTTTTTAATTTCTGTTAAACAAGCAAATTTAATTCCATCTTTAAGATTAAGCCAGGGTTTTACAGTTATCTCAAAGCTGGGCTGCACTATTATTGAAGGTTCTGTAAATTCTTTCCATAATAATTGTTCTTTTAAATGAGGATTAACAACATACCGCTCGTTGGTAAGAATAAGCAGCTTCATTGAGATTAATGCCTCCAGAATTAACTCTGATTTTAAATAATTTAAAGATGATTTCTTTATAATGAAAATAAGCAGTTTTTTTATACTTCCCAGGTCATAGCTTTTCCCTGTAGGTATAGCATTTATAAATCTGCCAATTACTTCTGCAAGTTTTATTAATAATTGTTTTGGAATTTCTTCCTGTATAATGGATGCAGCATAAAGCATATATCTATTTTTAATTGGAAGCAGGCTAAAGTCTATGAGATTATCTTCAGAAATAACTATTTCCTCTTTAGTGTCTTCAAGGATAGATAAGCTTTTTAAGCTTTTAATTAATAGTTCCAGCCTTGTACCTTTTTTTTCACTAATTAAAAGATCCGGGAAAATATTCTTTATTTCATCATAAGCCTTTTTTTTGATTGATCCATCCAATTTAAAAATATCAGGAACTTTATATATAAAAGAAATAAATGCTGTCACAAGAGAATCTGTAAACCAAATATCAGGATTAATTTTCTCTGAATAGTCCGTAGATGGAAAAAGGAGGTTTGAATCAAATACGGTTTTTATAAAAAGATTTTCAAAAACAGGGCTTATTCGTATTCTTCCACTTTCAGCATCTCTGTAAATAAGAAGTCTTTCTTCTAAATTTAGTAACATATGATGAATAGACATAAATGAGCGGTCAGGGCCTAAAAAATCATGAAGTTCATGAACATCTGTACCATTCAGAAAATTTATTGATGTAAGAATTAATGCATCTTCCTGATTAATCATACTCAGTATTCTATTTTCAGTTTCTTCTCTAAATAAAAAATCAGCAAGATCATTAATTAAAGAGTGTTTATTAAATGGTGTTTTAAGCTTACCAAGATAGTTTCGCATAATAGCAAAAAACTCTTCGTCCGGTAAAGCTACCATCACTTTTTTCCAATCATCGGTTGTATTCAGCATAACAAAGTATTATAGACCTAAAAAAGAGGCTCTGCAAGGTCTTGCTTTTTTGATCCTTATGCGATGTATCATCTTTTTTACTAAAAAAAGCTTTCATCCTAATAAAATAGATGATAAAACAGTATAACAGGAGCAGGCATATGACTTACATAATTGCATTGGATCAGGGTACTACAAGTTCACGGGCAGTTTTAATAGATAAAACCGGAACTATTTTGGGATCTGCACAGAAGGAATTCCCCCAGATCTATCCTCAGCCAGGCTGGGTCGAGCATAATCCAATGGATATTTGGAATGTTCAGCTGGAAATGCTTCAAAAGCTTATTGAAGACCAGGCTGTAGCAGTAAAAGATATTGCTGGAATAGGTATAACAAATCAGAGAGAGACAACCATACTCTGGGATAAAAATACAGGGGAACCTGTTTATAATGCAATTGTATGGCAGTGCAGGCGAACCGCTGACTATTGTAACAGTTTAAAAGAACGTGATCTGTCTGAAACTATTCATAATAAAACAGGCCTTGTAGTTGATGCTTATTTTTCCGGTTCTAAAATAAAATGGATCCTGGATAATATTCCTGGAGTCAGGGATAGAGCCGTGAAGGGTGAGATACTCTTTGGGACTGTTGATACCTGGCTTATCTGGAAGCTGACAGGCGGCAGGATTCATGTTACTGATTATACAAATGCAAGCAGAACAATGCTTTATAATATCAATACCCTTGAATGGGATAAGGAATTGCTGGAAGAGATGGATATCCCGGTAAGTATTCTTCCTGAGGTTAAGGCTTCCAGTTGTATTTATGGCCAGACTGATTCAAGTCTTCTGGGTTGTGAAATCCCTATTGCAGGTATTGCCGGAGATCAGCAGTCTGCTCTTTTCGGACAGATGTGTATAAATGAAGGTGATTTTAAGAATACCTATGGTACCGGTTGCTTTATGCTTATGAATACAGGAGAGAAGCCCAGATTTTCTAAAAGTGGTCTTCTTACTACAATTGCCCTTGGTCTTGATGGAAAGGTGACATATGCCCTGGAAGGAAGTATTTTTATGGCCGGAGCTGTAATCCAGTGGCTTCGGGACGATCTGAAAATAATAGAGAGTGCGGATGAAACAGAAGCTATTGCACTTTCTGTAGAGGATACCAGAGGAGTAAACTTTGTTTCTGCTTTTCAGGGTCTGGGTACTCCCTATTGGGATATGGGTGCCAGAGCTGCAATTCATGGGCTTTCAAGAGGAGCCGGGAAAGCTCATATTGTAAGAGCAGCTCTTGAATCAATTGCCTTCAGAACAAAAGATATTGTAGATGTAATGGAAAAAGAGGCTGGTGTTTCTCTTTCTGATATGAGGGTTGATGGCGGAGCCTGCCGGAATAACTTTCTAATGCAGTTTCAGAGTGATATTCTTAATAACAGTATCATCAGACCGGCTAATATAGAAACAACTGCAATGGGTGCTGCATACCTGGCAGGTTTAGCAGTTGGTTTTTGGTCTGGGGTTAACGAACTCAAAGATATCTGGGCTAAGGAAAGAGTTTTTAATCCCGCAATGAAAGAACCAAAGAGAGATGCTCTGTATGCCTCCTGGCAGGATGCAGTAGGCCGCTGCCTTTCTTAACCTACATATTTCTTGTTGCGACTATATTTACTTCTGTTTCAAAGATATTCTTAATAATAACGTCCCCCATTTTAACAGGAGAGACAAGTTCTATCTTGTTTATTTCTTTTACACATTCCAGTTTATACTTTTCAGGAATTGCTCTGTCTGTCTTTACAGGAAGAACTCTGTGAATACCCCCTTTAATTCTTACAGTTGAGCAGATCATTCTTGTAGGGTTTGTCAGCTCATCTTTTGCAAATTTAATTCCTCTCTTGCACTGATTCCCTTCAATTTTAAGTTCTTCCAGGGTTCCTGATATTGTAAGACGGCAGCCTATAGGACAGACAACACAAACTAA
>JGI24023J19991_10003260_pt1 | contig 11464 bp, 9 predicted proteins | sample Cruoilmetagenom1_FD_19991 | JGI IMG/M metagenome (IMG submission 19991)
ACTAAAAGTAATCTAATATTCGAATATGCATTGAAAGCCTCTCGATTCGTAGTATGATTGACAGGTTTTTTGAACACTTTTTCTAATCATTTTGAGAGGGGAATACCCATATGGCCTCACGCAGAGATCTAGCTAATGCCATTCGTGCTCTGAGCATGGATGCAGTACAAAAAGCAAATTCCGGACATCCTGGCGCACCCATGGGAATGGCGGATATGGCTGAAGTGCTGTGGAACGATCACATGAAACACAACCCGGCCAATCCGGACTGGGCTGACCGCGACCGTTTTGTTCTTTCGAATGGCCATGGTTCGATGTTGATCTACTCCCTGCTGCACCTGACGGGTTACGATCTCAGCATGGACGATCTCAAGGCTTTTCGTCAGCTCCACTCCAAGACTCCGGGCCACCCCGAGTATGGCTATGCACCTGGCGTTGAAACTACCACTGGTCCTCTGGGACAGGGTATTACCAACGCTGTTGGTATGGCGCTGGCTGAGAAAGTGCTGGCGGCGCAGTTCAACCGCGACGGCCACGAAATCGTCGATCACAATACCTACACCTTCATGGGTGACGGCTGCATGATGGAGGGCATCTCCCATGAAGCATGCTCATTTGCCGGTACCCTGGGGCTCGGCAAGCTGACTGCATTCTGGGATGACAACGGCATCTCCATCGATGGTGAAGTCGAAGGCTGGTTTACGGATGATACCCCCGCACGTTTTGAAGCCTATGGCTGGCACGTCGTGCGTGATGTCGATGGACATGATTCCGACGCTATCGCCAAAGCGATGGCGGATGCACAGGCTGTCACTGACAAGCCTTCACTGATCTGCTGCAAGACCACCATCGGTTTTGGTTCTCCAAACCTGGCAGGCTCCCATGACTGCCATGGTGCTCCTCTGGGTGATGAAGAGATTGCACTGACACGCAAGCAGCTTGGCTGGAATTACGGGCCTTTTGAGATTCCAGACGACGTCTATGCCGGTTGGGATGCCAAAGCGAAGGGCGCCGCGGCAGAATCTGCGTGGAATGAGAAGATGGATGCCTATGCCGGCGCACACCCTGAGCTGGCTGCTGAATTTAAGCGCCGCATGGCGGGTGATTTGCCGTCGAACTGGGAACAGGAGGCGCAAAAATTCATCGCTGCTGTCAATGAGAAGGCGGAGTCTCCTGCAACCCGTATCGCATCAAAGGCTGCACTCAATGGCCTGGGACCGCTGCTTCCGGAATTTCTTGGCGGTTCTGCTGACCTGACACCTTCAAACAACACCTTCTGGGATGGTTCGGTTTCAATCAATCCTGATCATGGCAAGGCGGCTGATTTCTCAGGCAACTACCTCTCCTATGGTGTACGTGAGTTCGGCATGAGCGCCATCATGAACGGCGCTACGCTGCATGGTGGGTTTATCCCGTACGGAGCAACATTTCTGATGTTCTCGGAGTATGCACGCAACGCGCTGCGCATGGCTGCACTGATGAAGATCCAGTCCATTTTCGTCTATACGCACGACTCTATCGGTCTTGGCGAAGATGGCCCGACTCACCAGGCTGTCGAACAGATTCCAACACTGCGCATGATTCCCAATATGAGCGTATGGCGTCCCTGTGATGCTGTCGAGACAGCGGTATCATGGAAAGCTGCGGTTGAAAAGAGCGATGGCCCAAGCTGCCTGATCTTCTCCCGCCAGAATCTGCAACATCAGGAACGTGATGCTGCCACTATCGCCAATATATCCAGGGGCGGCTATATCCTTAAGGATTGCGCCGGCACACCGGATGCGATCGTGATTGCGACAGGATCCGAGGTCCAACTCGCTGTCGAGGCTGCTGAGCAGAGCAGCAAAAAGGTGCGTGTTGTATCGATGCCTGCTGTTGATCTGTTTGACGCACAGGATGCGGAGTACCGTGAATCTGTGCTGCCCGCTGCAGTTACTGCCCGTGTGGTTGTTGAAGCCGCTGTCTCGGATGGCTGGTACAAGTATGCAGGCCTGAACGGCAAGGTGATCGGTATGAATCGCTTTGGCGAATCTGCTCCGGCTGGCGAACTCTTCAAAGAGTTCGGCTTCACTGTTGGAAATGTACTCTCTGCTATTGACGAAGTCACTGGCTAAACAACGCAGCAGGGAGAGCATTGCTCTCCCTGCTCGATTCAAAACATTTCAATCAAACCGTATTTATTCCACTCTTTAAACTCTGGAGATAATCTATGACTATCAAAGTCGGTATTAATGGTTTTGGCCGCATCGGCCGTATGGTATTCCGCGCTGTTGCAAAAGATTTCAAGGACATTGAAATCGTTGGCATCAACGATCTGCTCGAGGCAGACTATCTTGCCTACATGCTGAAGTATGATTCGGTTCACGGCCGCTTTGGCAGCGATGTCGCTGTAGACGGCAACAATTTCGTCATCGACGGCAAGAAGATTCGTCTTACTGCCGAGCGTGACCCTGCAGACCTGAAATGGGATGAAGTTGGCGCAGATATCGTTATCGACTGCACCGGTTTCTTCCTCACTGAAGAGAGCTGCCAGAAGCACATCGATGCAGGCGCGAAGAAAGTTGTTCAGAGTGCTCCTTCAAAAGACGGCACCCCGATGTTCGTATATGGTGTCAACCATGAGAGCTATGCCGGCCAGGCAATCGTCTCTGCTGCATCCTGTACCACCAACTGCCTGGCGCCTGTCGCCAAGGTGCTGAATGACAACTGGGGCCTCAAGCGCGGCCTCATGACCACCGTTCACGCTGCAACTGCAACCCAGAAGACTGTTGATGGCCCCTCCATGAAAGACTGGCGCGGCGGCCGAGGCATCCTCGAGAACATCATTCCATCATCTACCGGCGCAGCCAAGGCTGTTGGCGTAGTTCTCCCTGAACTCAACGGCAAGCTCACCGGTATGGCTTTTCGTGTGCCCACATCCGATGTCTCTGTTGTCGACCTGACCGTCGAGTTGGATAAGGAAGCTTCATACGAAGATATCTGTGCCGCTATGAAAGCCGCCTCCGAGGGCGCTATGAAAGGTACGCTGGCATACACCGAAGACAAGGTTGTCTCTACCGACTTCCGTGGTTACAGCGCCTCATCGATCTTTGATGCGGGAGCAGGCATCGCCCTCGACGGAACTTTCGTCAAAGTTGTCTCCTGGTACGACAACGAGTATGGCTACACCTGCAACATGATGCGTTTTGTTGAGCACGTAGCTGCCAACTAAGTAGCAGCAATTGATGTGCCTGGCCTACAAGGATGTAGGTCAGGGGCGTGAGCAGGATGCGAAAGCTTCGTTCCTCAACACATCCTATACAAAGTACAATCATAGAAAAAAATTTAGAGCCGTTCGTTAAGTTGTTTCCAAGCGGCAACTTACCAAACAGTTTTTGCATCAAAAATATCAGGAGTATTCTATGTCCGTCATCAAAATGACCGATCTCGATCTTGCAGGTAAACGCGTTCTCATCCGCCAGGACCTCAATGTTCCTGTCAAGGATGGCAAAGTCACCTCCGACAAACGCATCCAGGCATCCATGCCGACCATCGAGCACTGCATCAAGGCTGGCGCACGNNTCATGATCATGTCGCACCTGGGGCGCCCGACCGAGGGCGTGCCTGCTGCCGAATTCACTATGCAGCCTGTTGCCGACTATCTCAGCGATGCGCTTGGCAAACAGGTTCCGCTGATAACCGATTACCTTGAAAATTCTCCCGAGCTCAATGACGGCGATATCGTACTTCTGGAAAATGTACGTTTCAATGTTGGTGAGAAGAGCAATGATGAAGCGCTCTCAAAGGAGTATGCCGCCCTGTGCGATATCTATGTGATGGACGCATTCGGCACCGCTCACCGCGCCCAGGCATCAACGCATGGCGCAGGTCAGTTTGCACCGGTCGCCTGCGCAGGTCCGCTGCTTGCAGGAGAGCTGGAAGCACTTGGCAAGGCGCTGGATAACCCAAAGCGCCCGATGGCGGCTATTGTTGGCGGCTCCAAGGTTTCCACCAAGCTGACCGTGCTTGAGTCCCTCAGCAAGGTTGTCGATCAACTGATTCCCGGAGGTGGTATTGCCAACACCTTTATTGCGGCAATGGGCCACAATGTCGGCAAGTCCCTCTATGAAGAGGATTTGATTCCTGAAGCAAAAAAACTGATGGCGGCTGCATCAGCAGCGGGAAATGAAATCCCTGTGCCTACAGATGTTGTCGTTGGCAAGGAGTTCTCAGAATCGACCCCTGCGATCGTGAAAAAGGTTGAAGATGTCGATGATGATGACATGATCTTCGATGTTGGCCCCGAGACAGCGGCGCGTTTCGCCGAGATGATGAATGCGGCCGGCACCATCGTATGGAACGGTCCGGTAGGTGTCTTCGAATTCCCTCAGTTTGCCGATGGCACTAAAGTTCTGGGAGCTGCAATCGCTGACTCCGATGCCTTCTCCATAGCAGGCGGCGGTGATACGCTGGCGGCCGTTGCTGATTTTGGTCTCACTGATCGCATCTCCTATATCTCAACAGGAGGTGGTTCATTCCTGGAGTTTCTCGAAGGCAAGCAGCTTCCNGTTGTGGCAATGCTCGAAGAGCGTGCGGCGAACGCCTGAGAAATAAGCAAGNATGTTTAGAAGACGCACCAAGATTGTTTCAACCCTCGGCCCGGCAACGGACGATCCGAAGGTTGTCGACAAACTGATCGATGCCGGTGTTGATGTCGTACGCATCAATCTGTCGCACGGATCCCATGAAGAGCACGCGCAGCGCGCTGATCATGTCAGGAACCGTGCGCGTGCGTGTGGGCGCCAGGTAGGAGTTCTGGTTGATCTGCAAGGTCCGAAAATCCGCACCGGCCAGTTCCTGGAAGGCCCGATCCAGCTGGCCGAGGGTGATGAATTCATTCTCGATGTTGCCCATCCGATCGAGGAGGGGGATCAGCAGCGCGTCGGCTGTACCTATCAGCAGCTGCCGCAGGATCTGCAACGCGGCGACAAACTGCTCATCAATGATGGCAAGATCATACTCTGGGTCGAACGCGTCGATGGTTCGGAGATCTTCTGTAAAGTCAGGGTTGGCGGCGAACTTTCGGATAACAAGGGCATCAACAAGCATGGCGGGGGTCTCTCGGCGCCGGCATTGACTGACAAGGACAAGCTCGACATCAAGTTTGCCGCTGAAATCGATGCNGATTATCTGGCGGTCTCTTTTGTGNGAAACGCCGAAGATGTGCNTACCGCGCGNCAACTGCTGAATGATGCCGGCGGCGATGCGGCGATTGTAGCAAAAGTCGAGCGCGCCGAAGCGCTGAATGTCATCGATGAAATTATCGATGCAACCGACGTTATCATGGTGGCGCGCGGCGACCTGGGNGTCGAGATCGGTGACGCCGAGCTGCCGGCAGTGCAGAAACANCTGATCAGAGATACCAGATCCAGAAACAAGGTCGTCATTACNGCGACACAGATGATGGAGTCGATGATCGATAATGCGATTCCAACCCGCGCAGAAGTCTTCGATGTTGCCAATGCGGTGCTCGATGGAACGGATGCGGTAATGTTGTCAGCCGAGACCGCTGTCGGCAAACATCCGGCAACTGTCGTCGAGGCAATGGCGCGTATCTGTGTCGAAGCCGAGAAACAGTCTGCGGCGCGCAAATCTGACCATCGTCTGCACTCGGTCTTCGGTCGCATCGATGAAGCGATTGCGATGGCGACAATGTATACTGCAAACCACCTGGAAGTCTCGGCGATTGCAGCATTGACCGAGTCGGGTTCAACTCCCCTGTGGATGTCGAGGATCAGCTCGGGTATTCCGATCTTTGCTCTTACGGATCACGTTGCGACCCGCCGTAAGGTGACTCTTTATCGGGGTGTCTACCCAACCAGCTTTCAGCCGGTCGAGAAGGATTCACAACGCATCAACCAGGAAGTGGTTGAAGAGCTGCTTAGGCGCGGCGCCGTACGCGACGGCGAACTGATTATCATCACAAAAGGTGATTTTCAGGGTATCATCGGCGGCACCAATGTAATGAAAATTATCCGCGTAGGTGAGCATATCCTGCTGGATTGACTCATCTCAACAATTCATTTAACGAAATACTTTTGAATACACTCACTCTGAAGGAGACTCAATCATGGCACTGATTTCCATGCGTCAACTACTGGATCATGCGGCTGAAAACAGCTATGGCATGCCTGCTTTCAACGTCAACAATATGGAGCAGGTTCACGCAATCATGCGGGCTGCAGATGCGACCAACAGCCCGGTTATTCTGCAGGGTTCTGCAGGCGCACGTTCCTATGCAGGTGAAGCATTTCTGCGTCACCTGATTCTCGCGGCGCTCGAAGCCTATCCGCACATTCCACTTGTTATGCACCAGGATCACGGCTCATCGCCAAACGTCTGCTTGCGTTCCATTCAGTCAGGCTTCTCATCGGTGATGATGGACGGCTCCCTGATGGAAGATGCGAAAACACCTTCCAGCTATGAATACAACGTCGATGTAACCCGCAAAGTCGTCGACATGGCGCATGCCGGTGGCGTCTCTGTCGAAGGTGAGTTGGGTTGCCTGGGTTCACTCGAAACCGGTGAGGCCGGTGAGGAGGACGGTGTCGGCGCCGATGTAATCCTTGAGATGGATCAAATGCTGACAGATCCTGATGAAGCAGCGGATTTTGTCGCCAAGACCAAGGTCGACGCTCTTGCGATCGCTATCGGCACCTCCCACGGAGCCTACAAGTTCACCAAGGAGCCAACCGGAGACATCCTGCGCATCGATCGCGTCAAGGAGATTCATGCGCGTATTCCAAACACCCATCTGGTCATGCATGGTTCATCGTCCGTACCTCAGGAGTGGCTCAAGATTATCAACAGCTATGGCGGTGATATGGGACAAACCTACGGCGTACCCGTTGAAGAGATCGTGGAAGGCATCAAGAATGGTGTGCGTAAAGTCAATATCGATACCGATTTGCGCATGGCGTCAACCGGTTCAGTACGTCGTCACCTGTCTGAAAATACCTCCAATTTTGATCCGCGGAAGTTTCTTAAGGAAGCGACAGACGGTATGATGGAGATCTGCAAGGCGCGCTTCGAGGCTTTCGGTTCCGCCGGCAACGCCGACAAACTGACAGCGACCTCCCTGGAGAAGATGTTTGTCTCCTACGAGAAGGGAGAACTGGATCCTAAAGTCTCCTGATCCTGTCTCAACCTTGAGAATAAAAAAACCGCGTCACTTGATGCGGTTTTTTTATGTTTACTCTAGTACAGTGATGCACAAATATCACAAACAATCTCACTAAATCCTAAATTATAAGATTGACGGAACACTAGTATGAATGTGAAGCTGACTCCTGATATGAAACGACTCATCTTTTTTCTGCTGACTCTACTCTCCTCGCCTCTTCAGGCTGTGACATCTGGTGGTGGACCTGATGCAGGCATGCAGAATCCCGGCTATCAGGAGAAACCACCCTGGTTCAAGGAGTCATTTCTGGATATCAGAGACGATATCTCTGAAGCAACTGCAGCAGAGAAACGGGTTCTGCTATATTTCTATCAGGACGGCTGTCCCTACTGCAGCAAGTTGCTGCATGATAATTTTGGAGACCAGGGCATTGCAGGAAAGACGCAGCAGCATTTTGATGTGATTGCGCTGAATATGTGGGGAGACAGGGAGGTGACAGGGCTTACGGGTGAGAGCATCACCGAAAAGGAGTTCGCGGCTCAACTCAAGATACAATACACTCCGACACTGCTCTTTTTGAACGAGAGCGGCAGAGCAATTGTTCGTCTCAACGGCTATTATCCACCACACTCATTCTCAGCGATTCTCGATTATGTCGCACAGCACAAGGAGAGTGAACTCTCCGTACGTGACTACCTCTCCGAGATAAGCCCCCGCTCTGCCAGTGGAAAACTGCATGTTGAACAGGGGTTTTTAACAGCTCCTGTCGATCTCTCAGCAGTGAACAGAGAGAAACCCCTGCTGGTGATGTTTGAACAAATGCAGTGTCTCGCCTGTGATGAACTGCATGAGGATTTTCTACAACGCACCGGGGTTCAACAATCCCTGCGGGGGTTTGAGGTGGTCGTGCTCGATATGTGGAGCAGGGAAGCCATGACGACACCGGCAGGTATCAAGACTACGGTCAGGGAGTGGGCGCAGTTGCTTGGAATCCAGTATGCCCCAAGCCTGCTGTTTTTCGACACAGCAGGAGATGAGGTGTTTCGCAGTGAAGGCTATCTGCGCGCCTTCCATATCCATGGCGCACTCGATTACGTGCTCAGTGAAGCCTACAGGCAGCAGCCTGAATTCCAACGCTACCTGCAGGATCGACGTGCAGATTTTGAGAAACGCGGCCTGGATATCGATTTGTGGAAATAGTGTATCAACGCAACACAACCTTGACGGAGTACTAGTGTAGGAGCGCTCTTCTGAGCGCGATGGTCATAACAATCATCCCTCAGCAATCATCACCGGTAGACGTTTTGCGCCCCATGTACCGGGTCTGGCTTCAAATATGCCGGCACATGCCTCTCCACACTCCGGACAACAGCTATCAGCCGTCAGTTTCCAGTCAGTGATGACATACCAGTCGCGGCCGATGAGACGTGTGCCGCAGCTATGGCAGTAGGTGCTTTCGCCATCCTCGTCATGCACATTGCCGGTGAAGGCGTAATGAATGCCGTTCTGCATGGCGATTGAGCGCGCACGTGTCAGTGTCTCCGGCGGTGTTGGCGGAGTATCCCTCATTTTCCAGTCAGGGTGAAACGCAGAGAAGTGCATCGGCACATCGGGGCCAAGATGTTCGACAACCCATTGAGTCATCTCCTGCAACTCTCTGTCAGAGTCGTTTTCGCCGGGAATTAGCAGCGTGGTCAGTTCCAGCCAGCAATCGGTTTCATGATGGATGTATTCGAGAGTCTCCAGCACGGGCTGCAGATGTGCACCTGTCAGCTTGTGATAGAAATCTTCATTAAACGACTTGAGGTCGACATTGGCAGCGTCCATCACTGCAAAGAACTCCTTGCGAGGCTCCGGGTTAATGTATCCGGCGGTGACAGCAACGGATTTGATTCCCCGTTCACGGCAGGCCAGCGCGGTGTCAACGGCATACTCATGAAATATCACCGGATCGTTGTAGGTGTAGGCGACGCTGCGGCAGTCATGCTCTGCAGCCGTGCGTGCAATGGCCTCAGGCGACGCCTGATCCATCAGGGTATCGAGCTCACGTGATTTGGACATATCCCAGTTTTGGCAGAATTTGCACGCAAGGTTGCAGCCTGCCGTGCCGAATGAGAGCACCGCTGATCCCGGATAGAAGTGGTTCAGTGGCTTTTTCTCAATGGGATCGATGCAGAAACCGCTGGAACGTCCATAAGATGTCAGAATTACAGCGCCCTGTTCATTTTTTCTGATAAAACAGAGTCCCCGCTGGCCCTCTTTCAATTTACAAAAGCGCGGACAGAGGTCACATTGAATGCGGTCATGATCAATGACATGCCAGTATTTAGTCGGATATCTGGATTCGGTAACTTTCATCTCGATTTCTCCTCTCTTTCTACTATAAAGATTGGTTGGAAATGAAAAAAAATCAACTGCAGCTTGAAAATTTCTACAAAAACTCCAAGATAAGGAGAGGAGTGCGGAAGCCCACTCAAACGTAGGGCGTATGAAATGACGTCGCATTGTGCCGCATGGCGAAGCTGCAATGCGCTGTCGCTTATTGACACCCTACATGTTCAGATAAAGTACGGTGATTAATAAAATCATCAAATATCAGGAGGCAGATTTCATGAAATCGAACATCCGTCCTGCGGCAGTAGCAGGGATGTTTTATCCGGGTGAGAAGGGTGAGCTTCAGCGACAGGTTCAGCAGTTTCTTGCTGAAGTCAGTATAAAGGCGCCTCAACCAAAAGCGATGATCCAGCCCCATGCCGGCTATATCTACTCAGGGCCTGTGGCCGCCGCTGCATACTCTCAGTTGCAGCAGCACGCCAAAAAAATCACGCGAGTGGTGCTACTGGGACCTGATCACAGGGTAGGATTTCGTGGTATCGCCGCGTCGTCTGCAGACTATTTTGAGACCCCCCTGGGTAAAATTCCGCTGGATCAGAAAACCATCGGGTCACTCGCGGGTATCGAATTGTTTGATGCGGCGCATCAACAGGAGCATAGTCTCGAGGTACAGTTGCCGTTTCTGCAGCAGGTGCTGGGTGAATTCTCGCTGGTTCCATTGGTGATCGGCAGTGTCGAACCCGGAGAGGTCGCGGCTGTGCTGCGTCAACTGTGGGGCGGTGATGAGACCCTGGTTGTCGTCAGCTCTGATCTGAGCCATTATCACGACTATCAAACAGCCCGCCGGATTGATGCTGCAACCACTCAGGCGATCGAACGCTTTGACAGCAGTATCGGTTCCAATGATGCCTGTGGCTATCAGGGAGTGCGTGGCTTACTGCAGGTGGCGGCAGAGAAGGGGTTGCAGGAGATGACCCTGGATGTGCGCAATTCCGGGGATACTGCAGGCCCCCGGGACCAGGTCGTTGGTTATGGGTCCTATATCTTCTACTGAAATTATTCCTAAAATGAACAGTGAATCTGGAGATGAGTTAAGTTTGCAGCAGCAGCAGGAGTTGCTAAGGNTTGCACGCGAGTCGATTCAGCATGGACTGAAGCACCGTCACGCAATCCATGTTGACGCCGATGCATATGATGAGCGTCTCCAGCAGCATGGAGGCAGTTTTGTGACGCTCAACAAAAATGGTGCGCTGCGCGGCTGTATCGGCACACTGCAGCCCTATCAGCCCCTGGTCAATGACGTTGCGGAGCATGCACGGGCGGCCGCATTTTCTGACCCGCGTTTTCCACCTCTTGGTGTCGAAGAGCTTTCTGATATCGTGATCAGCGTCTCGGTACTGGGTAAGCCGGGTGTCATCAACTTCTATGATGAAGAGGATCTGATCAGCCAGCTGAGACCATTAGAGGATGGCTTGATATTTGAAGAGGGTGGCAACAGAGGAACATTTTTACCCAGCGTGTGGGAATCGCTGCCGGAGCCACGGCAGTTTCTGCAACAATTGAAACGCAAAGCCGGACTGCCGGCTGACTACTGGTCTGACAGCCTGAAAATCTCCCGTTACACGACCCAGTCCTTTTCAGAACAGGCGTGACGACGAGTTGATCGTGAATGAATACCTGAGTGATAAATTAATCCACTCAGTTGGATAGTGACTCATGCGCCAGCTTTTTTATCTCCTGATGATTCTCAATCTGCTGCTGTTCCTGTGGATTTATCAAACACAACAGCAACCTGATCAACTGCAAACTGGTCACGCGGCGATTGGNGATCTACATATAGTCAGTGAAGATGTCATACAGCGGATAAAACCTGACACCACTCCTGCACCCCTCAAGCATGCATCATCAAGAATAAGCCGTCACCTCAGTCAATGGATACGAGGTGGTTCTCCCTTCACTGAACTCAAA
>JGI24023J19991_10003262_pt1 | contig 11463 bp, 11 predicted proteins | sample Cruoilmetagenom1_FD_19991 | JGI IMG/M metagenome (IMG submission 19991)
AAATACCATCGTACAAGGGAATTGGAAGAAGACCAGATCCAGTTATAGTTCCTTCTGATGATCTTAAGTATGCTTAAGGTCTGTAAAAAGAGAAGAAATGGGAAGATTGTTGAAGTGGTTCAACGCAAATGTGTTCGGAGATCCCGATGAAGTTCTAGGGATTTTATGTGAAGATTCAGATGGTAAGATCAATACATCACCTATTTTAGAAATTTCACAATTGTAATATCTTGCTTCGAAGTACGCGGATCAATTTTATTCCTTTCAAATCTTCTCTTGATGGTCTGTCTTCACATGCAACCCGCATTCTGTTTTACCAAAACCGGACCACCTCCCAGATCTTTGATCCTCTCCCGGCATGACCGGTCTTGTACACGGATAACACCCCACGCTCGGATAATTTTTATCGTGCAAGATGTTATATGGGACGTCGTTCTGAAGAACGTATCTGAACGTGTCACCCAACGTCCAATTGACCAATGGATTTATCTTAACAAGCCCGTGGAGTTCATCCCACTCCACCACCCTAACATTTTTCCTCGTCTCAGATTGTTCTCTTCTTATTCCTGTGATCCAGGCATCAAGCCCACTTAAAGCTTCTTTCAACGGTTCCACCTTTCTTATGCCACAACATAGAGTGGGATCTCTCCCCCAGAGGTTCTTTCCATAAATCTTCTCCTGCTCTTCCAGGCTCATCTCGGATTTATAAGATACGGGTTTGATACCGTATCTCTTCTTTATCCTCTCTATCACATCGTATGTCTCCTTGAATAGAAGATCCGTGTCTATGTAAAAGATCCTCGTATCTGGATCTATCTTGGAGATCATATCGACTATGACGACATCTTCTAATCCGAAACTGCACGCCAATGCTATCTTTGGTTTAAAATAATTTATCGCCCATCTAAGTACTTCTTGTGGCTCTTTACTCTCAAAACTTTCGGAAATTTTCTCAATCTCTTCAATCTTCATTACGATCACTCATATAGTATCTCTTCAATATCTCGGCGACCTCGCCCCTCATCACCGAATCTGGTATATCTTCTCCTTTTTTTAATCTTTCCCTTATCTCGGTTCCGCTGAATATGAGACGCATGGAAGCGTCGTGTGGGCAAATTTTTTCGGTTGCCATTCCCCCACACGCCCTGCAATAGAAGGCGTTACTGAAAAAGATAGGCGTGACTCCCAGTTCTTCAGATCCAAATTCGTCAAATATCTGTTGTGCTTCATAGGGGCCATAAAAATTACCGACCCCCGCGTGATCTCTGCCGATTATAAAATGTGTGCACCCATAATTTTTTCTGACGATCGCATGAAATATCGCCTCTCTTGGACCGGCATATCTCATCGGTGCCGGTAAGATGCAGAGAAGCACCCTATCTCTATTATAATATTTGTTTATAGCAACCTCATAGGTCTTTAGCATTACGTCCGCTGCCACGTCTCCTCTCTTCCTCTCTCCTACCAGTGGTTGGATGAATAGACCATCGACCGTCTCGAGAGCACATTTTTGTACGTATTCGTGCGCCCTGTGTATCGGATTCCTCGTTTGAAAACCGACGATCCTCTTCCATCCTTTATCCGAGATAACCTTCCTCGTCTCTGCGGGCAGCAAAAAATATTTTGAATACACTTTATGAGAAGGACAGGATAAAAGTTCTATCTTTCCGCCCAGAAGCTTTTCCTTCCTTGAATATGTATATTCAACTCCTGGATGACTGGTATCTTTTGTTCCATAGACCATTGATGCCTCTTTCTCTTTATCCCACCCGTATATCTCCTCTATATGCATGATACCCATGATATTTCGATCATTTTCAAGCGCGATCTCCTCTCCCTCTCTCAGAGTGTCTTCATCCGTCGCCAACGTTATAGGTAACGTCCATGGAAGCCCGTTTTCCAGTCTCTTTCCATATAAAACGCTTTTATAATCTCCATGAATCATAAATCCTTCTAATGGGCTATACGCTCCATATCCCATCAGCTCCAGATCTGAGCTCTCCCTTGCATCCAATTCTACGCTCTCCATCTCTTTTGCTTCTTCTAATCTTCTCTCTAACTTTTCTTTACCGATACATCTATCTACCAGTCTTCCCCCGTGGGGTTTTATCATTTTTTTACCTCCCTCTTCTCTTTCAGATGAAAAATTTGTAGAGTATAAAGATCGCCGAGAATGATACCACCAAAGAAACTATCGGTGAGATAACCCAAAAGATCAGTGTCTCTTTAATAATTTTATTGCTCATGGGGACTGACATCTCCGGTTTGGCGTATCTCACCCCTACGATACTCAGTGTAAATATCTGGGCAACGGGCATCGGTATCCCCAATATACTAGCCACGAAAATTATTATTCCGGTGATCAAAGAGATTATGAGAGCATCGTATGAATTGAGACGAATTATATTCGATCCAACATTACCCATGACCCGGCCTCCAAAGAGTAGGGCACCAATGGCCATAGGGATCGCACCTACCAATAAACTCCCCCGTAGGGTTAAGCTGTCAGTATTTAATATAGGACCAATTGAATTTGCCACATTATTTGCTCCTATAGAAAACGCTACAAAACACCCCACCAAAATAAGAAGGATCCTCGTCACCGACGATTCTTTCAAATTTTTGTCACCCGCTCCTTTGGATATAAAATAGGATAAGATAAAGGCAAGCAGCGAGAGAATTATCCATGAAAAGACGATAAAAAACAGATTCGACGAAAAAGAGGCACAGAGATATAGGCAGGCGCCCACGACTGCTCCAACCGTAACCTCGCTGGTCGATAGAGGTATCTTAAAGATGTTTGCCATCAACACGCAAAAAAGAGCCGATACAAGTATGACATAAGCTACCGTGACGTCTCCAGGAATAAAACATACTCCCCCCGCTATCGTCTCAACGACGTTCTCGCTCGCGGTCATTGCACCCAAAAATAAGGATATAGAGAGTAAAAATAAATTTTTTACCTTGCTCATCGCTCTACTGCCGAAAGAAGCCGCCATCGCATAGGAAGCATTTGCGCCAATTAAGATAGAATAAAATACGGAAGTTACGATCAATACCAGATGCCATAGATCTACCATGCTCACCCACCACCTCTTTTTTTCGCAACCTTCAACGCCGATCTTCTACGATCATTATGCCATATATTCTGCCAATTCCTGCTCGGTATGCCTCGCGCAAAAATCCTTGAAACTTTCTCCTTTATCTCTATTTTTACTATAAATACCTAGTAATCTCTCTATTTTTATCTTTGCAACGTTGATGGGAACTCTACGTTCTATCATCCGCCCAAACATGGCTCCTTTACCTAATCTTCCCCCCAATCTGATATTGAATGCCTCCGCATCCTCCCCATCTACTTTACATAGACAACCTTCCAATCCGATGTCCGCGATGAGGTTCCCGGCACATCCGTGGGGGCAACCCGTCACATGAATTCCTATGTTTTCCGAGTTTTCCAAGATGAGATTTTGTCCGAGAGTCTTTACAATATCGCTCCCCCACCTCTTTGTACCGACCAAACCATACTTGCAGAACTCCTCTCCAATACAACAGACGAGACCCCTTTCCACGGGTGAGGGTTTCTTTGATAACCCCAGTTTATCTATTCCGTCGTCGAGTTTGGATAAATTTTCTTTCAGAACGTTCAGAATCACGATATTTTGCATTGCAGTAGTTCGCATAAGTCCATCCCCATAATCATCTGCCAATTTGGCCAAACCGACCATCTGTTCGGCGGTAATTCTGCCACATGGAATGGAGATACCGTTATAGTAATAACCGGCCTGTTTCTGCTCGAAAGTTCCCACATGATCCGTAACTTCTCCTCTTACATGGTCAGTTTCTATCCTGATGAACTCTCTTTTGATTTTGTTCTCAAGTGCACCCTGATTTTATCCTCCCCCAATCGTCGATCAAAAATTTCAATCTAGCTCGATTTCTTCGAGATCTATTGCCGTGGTCTCTAAATATCTCTAAAACTGCCGCGCAAACCTCTATAACATCTTCAGGCTTTATGAAAACACCTAAGCTTCTCGCGAAGCGTGGAACCAGAGAGAGACCTCCACCAATCGTAAGATCAAAACCCACCTCTTCTCCTCTTCCTATCTTTCTCTTTACCGCAACGAATCCGACGTCGTTCACCTCTGTTTTTGCACAATCGAGCCCGCACCCTGAAATAGCGATCTTGAATTTTCTCGGCAGGTTGGAGAAATCTTTGTTCTTCAAGAGATGCCTCGACATATCGCTTACAAGATTCGAGGTGTCGTACATTTCGTATCTATCAAAACCCGCCACCGGACAAGTGATTATATTTGCTATCGTATCCCCTGACGTCCCCTTTGTGGTGAGTCCAACCGCACTAAGCTCATCGATCATCTTCGGGATCTCTTCTATCTTCAGCCAATGTAATTGAATATTCTGCCTGGTGGTGATGTCGGCAAATCCTCTGGCATATCTTTTGGAGAGTTCTCCTATGGTCCCCAGTTGCCTTGAGTTTAATTGTCCTCCAGGAACTCTAATTCTAAGCATGAAATACTTTCCAGTCCGCGATTCATGGATGACGCCGTACCACTTGAATCGCTCAAAATCTTCTTCTTTGATCGAATCGAAACCCTCCACGGAAGATCTTTTTATATCCTGTAAGGCGTCAAAACCGTCTCTCTCACTCTTTATCTCCTCTATATCTGTCATTTTTATCCCACTCAATTTTTGCCGAACCAAAAGACAAGTCGAGAATATGAGTTCCTCGCCCGATCTTTGCCGTATAAGACTTCCTCCCCTAATCTTACTGGATACTCTCATTTAAATATTTTTGTTCAACTCCAAAACAGTTAGGTCTCCAAAGAGGAGAAGATGGAAAGATAAAATATATAANNCAACNGNCTCTAACCAGATCTCATGACCGAACAGAGATTCTCTGGAAAAATTAGTGAAAAATATTCTCTGTATGGGATGGGTTCCCCNCATCACGACGAATTTGAGGAGAAGATAGCAGAGATCGTCGGAGAGTTCTCGAAGAAGATCAACGATGAAAAGATCAGATTGATTGAGCTTGGTTGTGGCGATGGTTCTACCACCATTCACCTGATAACGCAGATCAAAGAATCGTTGTCGATACCATCGAGAACGAACCCTCCATGATAGAACAAGCCAAAAATAATTTAAAAGAATTTATAGAGAAAGGGAAGGTCAAAATAATTTACGCTGATGTCGTGGAGTACTTACAAAAGTTGGAGAACTCGAGTGTCGATATAATAGCATCAGGGCTTGTGATTCACAACTTGACCGGGGTGCACAGGACGGAACTGATGAATGAGGTCTCAAGGGTTCTTAAATCTGGAGGACTCTTCGTGAACGGGGATAAGATCGCCCAATCAGATTATGAAAAACATCAAGAGGATCTATGGAATCAGATTCAGGCCTATGATCTGTATTTAAAGCACGGTTTGCCTGAATTAAGAAAAGAATGGATCCTCCACTGCATTGAAGATGAGAAAGAAGATAGAATAATGTATGACGATGTTGAGGTCGAGAGATTAAAAGATCTCGGGTTCAAGGACGTTAAAATCATCTTCAGGCACTGGATGGATGCTATAATATTTGGGATCAAGAGATAACCCCATCCATAATCTCCCCTTAAAAATATCTCCGCATCCGCCAACGATTCAATCCTCCTCTTTATAAACCTTGGACGGCTCAAATACCTTCTCGCTCACAATATCCCCATTAATCCTCCGGTAAAAACAGGATCTATATCCCTTGTGACATGCTCCTCCAATCTGTTTGACCTTCAATAGAATAGTATCTCCGTCACAGTCCACCCTCACCTCTCTGACGGACTGGAAGTTTCCGCTCTCCTCCCCTTTTAGCCACAACTTACCCCTGCTTCTGCTCCAATAGTGAGCTTTGCCCGTATCCAACGTTCTTTTAAGTGCCTCCTCATTCATATAAGCCATCATCAGAACTTCTTCATTCTCTACGTCCTGAACGATCACAGGTATGAGTCCATCGGAGAATTTTAAATCGACGCCTTTCATGCTTTCGCCCTCCTATCNGACAGATAAAAAAGTTTCTTACAGAAAAAAGACAAGTCTGTTCAAACAGTAGATTAATTGCCACNTGGTAAAACCGCTATAATTTCTTAATTTACTGCCTATCACGTCCAAACCATTTTTTTCCACGTCTTCAACCACCATGGTGGCTATCTCTTGGAGCGATCTTCTTCCGTCCATATATCTCCCGGCGTACTGCACAGCGTCGGCCAAAGCGTTGATCTGCCCCTTCTCCATCAAGATTTTCTGCATGTCTCCGCGAAGATCTGTTTTCTTCTCTTCGACCCGTATCTCCTCCATACCAATAACCTTTCTCTTTCCCCTACAGGTGAAATCTTCTGCAGGTCTCCTCCTCTTGACGGGATTGAAAGGCAGGTGTTCTTCCCTCATCGTAGCTTTGATCTCGTCCAGTTTGGATTTGATCTCCGGTGGGATCTCTCTTGCGATCTCTGGTTCGAGTTCAACTTCCACTCTTCCTTTAAAACTTTGAAGTTCCTCCGTCCTGTCTTCGACCCGAAAGTTCCTCATCATGATGATTATCTCTGCGATTTCCGAGAATTCTCCCAACGCGCCGATCACGAGTATGACAGTTATCCCGTATCGTTTTACCATATCCCTTACCGTGTCCAAGAGGGGGATAATCGGTTCTATCTCGTCTGGTATAAGGTGTTTGAGCCGATTATCCTTGATCAGTAAATTCACTGCAGAATCGTCTTCATCTATCAGCATGCCAGCTTCACCGGCCTCCAACGTCTCTGCTATGCATGCTGCCTGTGATGTAGATCCGGATGCTTCGACTGTGGTAAAAGAAGAGGTGTCTTGTTTGTCTGGCAGTGAATGGATGAATGAGCTGATGTCAACGCCCTTAACCGCCCTTCTGTTCTCCTTATTGGCAAATACCAGTTGTTCGGGTGATTTAACAAATTCTCTTCCGTCTCCGGGCTCAAAAAGGTAGTGTGCTACCCCCATCGCTTCCAGCAACGTGGACTTCCCGTGATAATTTGCCCCTGTGATCACAACGAGCTTTCCTTTTTTGATTGCCAAACCCTCTACCTCTCTGTGTTTGAGTTTAAAAGATACTTTCAAGCGTTCTGGAGCATCAAATGGAACGATGTCAACGTTTTTTACGAGTTTTGAACCGTTCGCAATGAAGCATGCGTAACCTTCCTCCCTCAACTTCTCCCTCAATTCCTCCTGGTCCTCCAACGACTCCTCTAGAGAGATCAGCACCCTTTTCTCCAACTCATTTAGGTTGTGGTATCGATATCTCTCCACAACGAGGAGCATAGAATCGAAGAGAGAGACCGCCTTCCTCCCAAGAATTCTTCTGCCTCTTGCGGGTATGTGGTAGTCGAACCTAAGCTCGATGAGAGAACCGATAGAAGCCGAGTTTCTTTTAAGCACTGCCGAACTGGGTCTTTGTATCGCTATCTCCTTTTGATTTATCGTGGAAATTTTGGAGAGGAGAAAGTGGGAGAGAGCCAGTCTTCTGGTTGGTGTTGACCAGAGTTCGGGGGGATAATCATTTTTTAGCGTGACGAATATTCTGCCCGGCGGAGCAAACGGATCCGCGGGCGTGGTGAGAAATCGTAGGGCTATCCCTTCCTCCTCATATTGTCCTTTAATACGTTTGACCTGCCCATAACCTTTGCCGTCCATCTCCAAAAGAACCGTCTTCAGTCTGGATTTCATGAATGCTGGAAGATTGATCACGTTATTTATAAGGCTTACCAAATCCAGAGTTCCTGAATTTACAGATTCCATATATCGTTTGCATCATCCGATGTCTCAACAGAACCGTTGAGCTCTCTTGATACAAAACTCCTCATCTCGTTTATAGCAGATCCCCTCATCAGATAATCTTCATATATTCGGTTCAACGTATCTAAAAAGCGATTCAGAGAATACCTATCAACCTCAAATTCTATCCCATCATATTTTATATCCATCAGGATGAGTCCGTACGGAGGGAGCGGTTGTATTCCTTCTTTCTCTTCCAAAGAGAGCATCTTATCCAGCCATCCCAAATCTTTTTCTCCATTGGAGATCTTTAGAATGGCGCTCGATAGCCTCCGCACCATATTCCAGGTGAAGCTGTCTGCCACAAAATCTATTGCCGCGTACGATCCAAAGTTTCTTATACAGATCTTTTCGACGTTTCTTATATTACTCTCATCCCTGCTACCTCTATTCGTGAAGTTCGTGAAATCATGACTTCCAATCAATCTTTTGATCGCTTCACTTGTTCGATCTAAATTTAGCTCTTTATGAACCATCTGTCTATAATATCTCTTTACGGCGTCTCTTCTCGGATCGAAACTATCATTCACTCTGGAATAAGCCAAAAATTGTATATCCCGGGGCAAACAGGAATTTAAAACCCTTGGTCTGCAAAGATATTCTTTTTCGCAATCTATATCGAAAGATATCACCTGTCCGATGGCATTCACTCCCCTATCGGTTCTTCCAGCGTACTTGATGCCCTCAAAAGTCCTTGATTTTATGACTCCTGATTTCATTAGGGCGTTTTCTACCTCTTCTTGTATCGTTCGCATTCCCTTCTGTCTCTGCATCCCAAAATAGTTCCATCCGATGTATGCGAGTTTGAATGCCACCCTCATCTTTAGCTTGATAACCTCTCACTTTTAATTTAATGAACGAATGATTGAGCATAAGTAAATTATATAACTTACCCTCTGGATAAAGAGAAGGAGAAAATCGTGAATGCAATCTTAGCGCTTGAGGATGGTACGGTTCTTAGAGGAAAGGGATTTGGGTGTGAGAGGCTCGTTTTGGGAGAACTGGTCTTTGCCACTCCGATGACCGGATACGAAGAATCTTTGACAGACCCCTCTTATAAGGGGCAGATCTTGATGTTTACATACCCTCTGATCGGTAATTACGGCATAAGCAAGGAGACGTTTCAATCCGATGGGATGAAGGCAGAAGGGATGGTCGTGAGGGAATATTGTAAAACTCCATCTCATTATAAATCTCTTCTCACACTTGAGGAATTTTTGAGAGAAGAGGAGAAATCCGGCATCAGCGAGATAGATACGAGGATGATCACAATTAAAATGAGGAGATATGGGACGATGAGAGCATCTCTTGCCGTCGGAGAATACGAAGAAGAAGAGGCATTGGAATCTGCAAAAGCCTCGCCTGAGATCGAGCAATTGGATCTGATAGAGAAAGTAACTTGCGATAGACCATACAGGCTAAAAGGAATTGGAAAAAGAGTAGCGGTCTTGGATTTGGGCATCAAAAAAAGCATTTTGAGTAGCTTGAAGAGGAGAGGATTTGATATATTCGTTTTTCCATATAAGACAAGGGTGGAAGAGATAGAGAATTGTGAACCTGACGCCCTCTTTCTACCGAATGGCCCTGGGGATCCAAAGAGGGCAAAACATGCCATAGAGATCGTTAAACATTTTTTGGGGACAATCCCGCTCTTTGGAATATGCTTTGGCCATCAGATCATATCTCTGGGAATGGGAGCAGACACTTATAAGCTCAAATTTGGGCACAGAGGGGCAAATCACCCGGTAAAAAATTTAGAGAATGGAAACGTGAATATAACATCTCAAAACCACGGTTTTGCCGTCGATGTCTACTCTCTCAACCACAAAACGAAGATAACGGAGATAAACGCGAACGATGGAACAGTTGAAGGTGTTAAAAATGATTATTATGGGGTTTTAACCACTCAATATCATCCAGAGGCGTTTCCTGGTCCCAGAGATACCGAGAAAACGTTCTTCGACGAGCTAAAGAAGAGGTTGTCATAAGGAGCAGATATGCCCAAGAGAAAAGATATAAAAAAGGTTCTTTTGATAGGCTCTGGACCCATTCAGATTGGACAGGCGGCTGAGTTTGATTTTTCTGGTTCTCAGGCATGTAAAGCATTAAGAGAAGAGGGGGTCAGTGTAGTTTTGGTCAATTCGAACCCTGCAACGATCATGACCGACCCGGATATGGCGGACAAGATATACATAGAACCGATCGTTCCAGAGATCGTAGCAAAGATCATAGAGAAAGAGAGACCAGACGGTCTGATAGCGGGGTTAGGTGGTCAAACAGGATTAAATATCTCTGTTGAACTGCAAGAGATGGGAATTATAGATAAATACGGTGTCGAGTTTTTGGGAACATCATTTGAAGCCATATACGACGCTGAGGATAGAAATAAGTTCAAAGAAACCATGCAGAGAATTGGAGAGGCAGTTCCGAGGAGTAAGGCGGTAAATTCGGTTGGGGATGCCATAGAGGCGTCAGAAAGACTCGGTTTTCCCCTGATAATCAGACCGGCATACACTCTGGGGGGTAAGGGAGGCGGCGCTGCTAAAAATTTGGACGAGCTCAAAGAGATCGTTGAGAAAGGGTTGAACAGGTCTCGAATAAACCAGGTTCTTATAGAGGAGAGCATAGCAGGGTGGAAGGAGATAGAGTACGAGGTTATGCGTGATGCAAAGGATACCTGTATAACGATCTGCAATATGGAAAATTTGGACCCGATGGGCATACACACCGGCGAATCTATAGTTGTTACGCCCTCGCAGACCTTGACAGATGTTGAATACCAGATGCTCAGAACGGCTTCTATAAAGATAATCCGGGCTCTGAAAGTTGAAGGGGGATGTAATATACAGTTTGCCCTGAAAGATGGGGAATATAGGGTCATTGAGGTGAATCCCCGGGTTTCAAGATCATCGGCTCTTGCTTCTAAGGCAACGGGGTACCCGATCGCAAGAGTCACCTCGAAGATAGCGATAGGCATGCATCTCGATGAGATCCAGAACGACGTTACGAAGAGCACTCCCGCCTCTTTTGAGCCAACGATCGATTACGTCGTTGTAAAGATACCAAGATGGCCATTTGACAAATTTCGCTTTGCAGACAGTCGTTTGACTACCTCGATGAAGAGTACTGGAGAGACGATGGCGATAGGGAGAACTTTTGAGGAGGCGCTGATGAAGGCATTGAGATCTCTGGAAGTATCAGAAGAGCTCGGAAAGATATACAGCCGAAAGAGAACAGAAGAACTCATAAGAACTCCAACAAACGAACGGTTATTTGCGATATATAACGCGTTGAAGATGAGATACTTCGACGTGGAAACGATATCCGAGATGAGCGGGATCGATCCTCTCTTCATAGAGAAGATAAGAAATATCGTTGAATTGGAGAAGAAGTTAGAGAGAGATCCAAATCTCGAGAATCTTTGGAAGGCAAAGAGGTTAGGTCTCACGGACGAGAGGATTTCCCAATTGACTGGCAGAAGAAGAGAGGATATAAGCGATCTTAGACGACGAAAAAAGATGGATGTTACATATAAGACGGTGGATACCTGTTCGGCAGAGTTTGAAGCGAAGACCCCCTATTATTACTCAACATATGAATCTAGCTGTGA
>JGI24023J19991_10003265_pt1 | contig 11460 bp, 4 predicted proteins | sample Cruoilmetagenom1_FD_19991 | JGI IMG/M metagenome (IMG submission 19991)
CCGGAGTTCAGGACTTCGTTTAAGGGTCGCTCCAGCAACCGCTTGCCACCACCGAACCAGTAATGCCAGTAGCAAAACCCCTCGATCCCGTACTCTCTTGCGAGTTCAGCCTGTGCCTCGCGAGATTCAGCAAGGCGTAAATCATAGTAGCCGAGATCTGCCGGAATGTTCGGAAGGATATGTCCGGGGAAAAGCGGCTTAGCGTTGGCGGTATTGGTCCACTCCGTGAACCCTTTCCCCCACCACAAATCATTTTCAGGGATGGGGTGAAATTGTGGGAGGTAATGGGCAATAAGACGGGCTTTCAATTCTTAACTTCCTTATCTCATTCGATCAGTTATCAAAGCGGCAGCATATGGACTTTGTTTACCCAGCATGTCGATACGCCTGCCAGAACATTTCGCCATTTCTTTTGATGACAACAGTAATATTGTCATTCGGATCAATTCGCTTAGCCATGACTTCAAATCCAGAGAAATCATAGTTGCACCTATTTTCAAAATGGGCTGTTATTTCCGGGCGTTTTCTCTTCGAGGGTATGATCATACGAGCCTTGCCACCATTAGCCGTATGGACCAGGATCAGGATATCGGCCCCCTCCGTGCCGACATTGTCGTTGATGGCTGCCCATCCTTTAAGGTAAGTGAGATTGCCCAGATCGAAAAAGTGTTCAAAACTCATAACAATCGACTTGTAAGAATCCTTTTCCGTCATGAATTTGAGCAAAGAGGCAGCCGACTCGCGGTCTCCCTCCTTACCTATCACTTCGTCGAAAAATATGGGAAGCAGGTGTGAGAGACTGCTATCATCGGGCGACATGGCTAGACCGTTTTCGATTCCGGACTTGGTCGCCTCGAGGTAGGACCGTCCCCATTTGATGCAGGGTTCGAGGTGATTGCCTTCCGCCCATTCATTCCAGGCATTGACGAAAACAAGACGTTCATTTTGACGATTAGAGACAATTGTCTTATGTATTATTTTCTCGAGCCACTGCTGATAAGTAACCGGAGAGGAGCCAAGCAGAATAATTGCGTTTTCACTGCGCCTCGCTGAATTGTCCCATGCCGGTGTGACACACCGAAGCCAGGGATAGGGTGGTTGGGCTTTTTCCAACATTTGTTCCATTAATGCAACGTAGCTGCGAGTGTAATTATTTTCATGAACTTCACCCGGCAACTCGATCATTTCCGGCAGTTCAGGGTCAGCAGGCGCATAGGATCTGACCTTTGATCCCATTTTGTCCCAGTCTGGCGCGAACTCCAGGGCCGAATCAAAACCAATTTCGTGAGGATTGACACGTCCAATACTTTCAACACGCACAAGGTAAAGTTCGCCAATACCTGCTTTACGCGCTTTTTCACGCCAGACCTTTGCCGTTCTTGCCGGATCAGGCATGTTTTCGGTCCGATAAACAAGGAACAGTGGTTTACCGTTGACCCGGATATAGCGGGAATCCGTGAAAAACCGGAACAGATCCTGGATATGGGCTCGGTCGTCCGCTTCGCTGTACACCTGCTCCATCAGGATGGAGGAATCTTGACCATCCCAGCGACGCGTCCAGTTTTCGTTGGCCCAGCAAAGACAGAAGGGGAAGTCGGGTTTTCCGGATGCCAGCATCTCTTCCACAGGACGTTCGAGAAGCCGTTTGCCGTTGAACCAGTAATGGTAGTAGCAGAAGCCATGGATTCCATACTCCCGGGCAAGTTCGGCCTGGGCTATGCGAGCCTCCTCCAGGCGCAGGTCGTAAAAACCGAGGTCGGCAGGGACATGCGGCTGGTAGTGACCAGCAAACAAAGGCTTGGCGTTGCACACATTCCGCCACTCGGTAAATCCTTTACCCCACCACTCGTCGTTCTCGGGGATCGGGTGATACTGCGGCAGGTAAAAAGCAATCATACGCAAGGGATTCTCCTCGAAGCTCGCCATTTCGGTATTGCATCGTTCTTCCGCAGATGCCTTGGCGGCGACAAAGATTTCCCTAATCTGTTCAGCGGTTTTTTGTTCGGTAAAATGATCGGCAACAAATTTTGCACACAAAACGCTCCGCTTTTTCCAAAGCTCCCCATCTTGATACAGAGTCAGGATCTCGGCCGAAAAGGCTTCCGGGTCATCCTTGGGGGTGGCCACCTGTCCGATACCAGTTATCCCTTCCAGGCCGATGGCCGTCGAAACCAGAGGGACAGCATGATACAGGGTTTCGATCACCTTCCCCTTCACCCCGGCGCCGAATCGCAGAGGGATGACCGACAGTTTAACGCTGTCATATAGAGCCTGGAGTTTCTTTTCACTGACCTTACCGAGAATTTTGACATTGGCCGAGCTCAGTGCGGCAATTTCCTTGGGCGGATTGGCGCCGACAACATTGAAGACGATGTCGGGTACGCGACACAGGACCTGCGGAAGTACTTCCTGGCAGAACCACTGAACGGCGTCCCGGTTGGGAGCATGACCAAATCCACCGACATAGAGCAGATCGCGTCGTTTGCTAAAATCATGTTTCGGTTCCGGATCTTCTTCGTAAAAGAAAAGAGGAACTGTATATACCTGTTTCTGGGGGAAACCTTTTTTTATAATTCCTTCTTCAAGATTACTAAAAGTGAGCAGAGCATCACTGGCAGAAAAGAGATAATTCTCCTTCTCCCGAAAGAGATTGGCCTCATCAAGGAGAATCGGATCTTCTGTCAACTCGGCCTGCCGTTGCAGCCTGAGATAATGCAAGTCATGGCACTGATAGATAATGGCAGCATTGGTGTGGTTGTGAATAACTTCCAGGAACTGGATGGCCGGGTCTGGCTTGTGAAGAAAAGCGTAATCGATTTCCGACCCTTTTTCCTTGAACCACTCTTTCCAGTTATCCCGGAACCAGTCTCCGGCCAGAATTTCAACGCCAAGATTTTTCAGTTCGGTTGAATAAGGCTCAATATGTTTGAAATCAACAGGAAGGTACATCACCTTCAGTCCCATCTTGAGTAAGACCAGAAGATACATGTAATTGGTCCGAGAACCGGCAAATCTGTCGTACATGGGTAAAGCATAATCGACGAAAAGAAGAGTTTTACCCTTAAGCTCATTCGGTTGTGTGGTCAGCGCATTTCGGTGTGCTCGGCGCAATGCTTCCAACCATGCATAGCCATAACGCTGATCGGGTTCCAAATGCGCTCCCTCGGCCCACTCATTCCAAGCATTGATGAATACAATCTGCTCATCCGGATTTTTTTGCCGATGCAGGGTNTCTACAAAGGCATTGGTCAGCCATTTTTCAAAGAGCGTAGGACAATTGTTATGGAAAATAGNGCCTTCGCCTTTGTTATTCTTTCTTGCCGTGTTGTCCCAGGAGGGGGTTGCACCTCTAAACAAGGTGTAACCAGGATCCTGATAGGCTTCGCTTCGGTCAAGAAAAACCCGCCAATCAAAGACCATGGACTGAAAAACCTCTATTTTCGAATTGACTTTATGCGTGATATTTGGTGGCTTAGACTTGTTTGGCGGAAACTCGACAGCAGCATCGAAGCCATACTCGGCTGGATCAACACGCTCGAACGACTGCGGGTAGGCCAGATAGATTTCGCCGATCCCATTCTCACGGCACCAGTCCCGCCAGCGCAGTGCCGTGTCTCGCATTGATGGTACGAGGTTGGGCCGGTAGACCAGCAGCAACGGTTTGTCATTGACACGTATATAGCGCGAGTCACGCAAATACTTGGCGGCATTGGCGATGAAGTTGATGTCGTCTTTATTTGAGTAATGCTGGATCATCAACAGTTCGCTGTCCAGGCCGTCCCAGCGCCGGCTCCAGTTTTCGTTGGCCCAGCAAACACAGAAGGGTAAATCGAGGGTAGGGTCGTTTAGGTAGTTGTCAACGGGTTTCTCCAGCAGGCGTTTGCCGCTGAACCAGTACAGGTAGAAGCAGAAGCCCTCGATGCCATATTGCTTGGCAAGCTCTATCTGCTTTGCTTGGGTGTGCCGGTCGAGCAGATTGTAATAGCCGATGAAATCATCCGGCACGTGTGGCTGGTAATGCCCTTCAAATTGGGGTTTCGAAGGCTTTACATTCGTCCATTCCGTGAAATCTTCACCCCACCAAACATCGTTTTCCGGGATTGGATGGAATTGGGGTAAATAAAAACAAATGACCTTCACAGCTTTTTCTACGGGTTTGATATCGGCAGGTAGTCTTGGCACATACTGTGGTTCGGAGACCTCGTATCTGGAAACATATTCTGGAGGTTGTGGCGGCAGCGGTTCACGCCCTTCCTTTCTACCTTGTGAGACATTTTGACTCGGCGAATATGCTTTGAGTTTTGGGACCCAAACACGCAAATCTAATTTGTCTTTTTTCTGTTGCTTTCTATCCGGTTGATAACTATCGACAAGAAATCCGTCCTTTTCATAATGTGAAAAATCATCTGGCCTGACTTTATTTTTCCAACGGCGTACATATACTTCACGATTCTTAGAGATAAAAAGTTCACGACCTTCGCTTTGGCTTTCTTTGTGATAAACGATAGAACTTGCCGAATACCAACAATGTCTCCCATTTATTTCGTTAAGACGAAGACATAGGTCGATATCCTCCTGTCCATTGATATAAACCGTATCAAATCCTCTTGTAACTATAAAATCATTTGCTCGTAAGGCCATGCACGCCCCAGTTACAGCCTGGAAAGCCCTACTACGTCCCGCCCAACTTTCGTCCGGTTCCAATCCGGCATAAATGGGATATCCAAGGACACTCTTTTCGGAAAAAACGACCCCCATACATTGAATTTTGCCATCCAGGTAGATCAGTCGTGGTTGCACGGCTGAAATTTCGGGGCGATCGAGTGGTTCTAATAATGGTTTCAGCCAGTGCTCAGTGACAACAGTATCGTTGTTAAGAAAAATCACATTGGCCCCATTACTAATCGAAAAGCCTAAATTGCAGCCAAGTGCAAAATTATAGTTCTCTTTATTTCGGATTACGTAAAAATTGTCGTAGTTGTTGCAAAGCGAATTCAAGCATAGCTGGGTCTCTTTTTCCGAGCCGTTATCGACAACAATCAACTCGAAACGATTCTTTTCTGTCTGGGAATAAAGGGTTTGAATGCACTCACGGGTTAGTTTTGATTGATCGAGAACAGGGATGATTATTGACACGATATTATTATCGCGGCGCTTTTTCGCCAGTTCCTGCCAATCTATTAGCGTGGTGTTTAAAACTTGGTAACGAAAGCTGGGTATTTCCTGACGCTGTTTTTCCGGTGTTGTGCGAAGTAGCAGGTCTTTTTTCGCCCCAATATGAAGATAATGTACAAAAGTATCTTCCTCGGCTGTTATTTTGTTTGGGTGCTGTTTCTTATAAAAGACTGGATCGAAGTCTGGATGTGGTCGTAGCATCTGAAAACGCCCAATGAGCAGATAGTGGGCGATCAAATCGACGTTTTTACCAGCCAGTCCGGGTTGTTGGGCAAGGTAATGCTCGTGATGGAAAAGCCCGGATTGTTTTATGATATGATTATCATTTTCAAAACGAACGAACTGCCGCAGAACTGGCCCCACATGGGATTGTCCAAGATGAGACAACGGATCAGGTAGGATTTGCAGCGCATGTTTGCCTCTACCATTACCGTTGAAATGAATAAGGCCGACTTGTTGGTTTTTAATGTGCGGTAGCAGGCCGAAAAGTCGTTCCAGAGCATGAACTACCTGGCCATCGCGTTGGTAGCCGGTATCATCATGAATAGTTATGTTGTTTATTATGCCTGCCAATGGTGCAAAGGAGGAAGGCTTCGCCCAAAATGATGTCCCCGCAAAAAAACCCCAGTCGTCAACGGATTTCATATTCTCTGGTAGTTTTTTTTGCAGTTTCTTTATTGCGCTATCATTGTCATACGTCAATGTTTTCGCTGATTGATACAGACAGGCAGGACCGACAAGCGCAAGGTTGGCTTCTTGTTGAAAGGCCTTGATTACACTTCCGATAGTTTTGTCGTTGCCAATTAAGGAATCCAGCATCAAACGCAGCCATTGAGATCCCAATTGGCCCTCACCTTTTTTCGTATGGAGTTTGCATACGGCGAGGTACCCTTCATTCACCAAAGCTGGTATCTGTGCCAGAAAGGGTAAAATATCCATTCCGTTGTTTGGCGTGACCTTTATTCGAGCCGATGGAAATTCACGATGAACATCCTCCACAACTTTTTCAGAAAAATCGATAGTAGTTGTAATAATTAGATCAAATGGGTAATTGATGAAACGTAGGCGGCTTGCAATTTCAGGCCAAAGATCCAGGTAGTAAATATGAACCAAGATGGCAATCTTTGGTTGACCTTTCCCTCTTAAATTATCAGTCTGTATCCATTTTGAAAGAGGATGAATATGAGGATCTGGTAACTGAATTGGTATTTTCGAAAAAAGTGGTTGAAATTTTTGGATTAAATAAAGGCACTCTGAACTTGTATTGGAGGCTGTAGCCCATTTTTTTAAGCGTGGAATATTTACAGCTTGGCTGAACTCAGCCCGAAACAAATGCCGTGCGGCCTCCTGTACTTGTTTGACTTTTGTATTGTTATCAAGAACAGCAGAAAGTTGATGGACAAGGTTTCTCTCAGTTACAAGAAGCACTGCGCCAGCCTTGATGACATCTGACATAGGTGGTGTATGGTTGGCCAGCACAACGTGACCAACTGCCAGTGAATCAGAAAGTTTAGCCGGTATTTGGAATTGAGAGACATCGGAGTCTATATCCTGAAAGATCACAACGACATCTCCCAGCGCGATAACCTCATGTAGTATATTGACCGGTTGATTGCCGATAAATCGGGTATGTAAACCCGAAATTTGCTGAAGACTGTCTTTCAGTTTCTCTTGGGCCTTTGGAAAATCCCCTACAATCAAGAATAACACGTCAGGTCGGTTCAGCAATGCAATTGCCTTGGCAGTTCCCAAAAGTCCTTTATGCTCTCTGGGAGTACCGAAGAAAAGGACGACTTTATTATTGATTGGGATTCCAAATCTTTCACGGAATTTTTTCTTCAACTCAGGTGAATGATGAAAAATCTTTTCATCCCGTGCATGTCGGATAACCTCGCCACCATAGCGTCTTTGAAGCGCAGGATTGGATACAGTAATACCATCGAAGTCTTTAGCCATTCCGACGGCGAGTCTTGTCCAGTCTTTACCGGCTAAGTCTCTTAAATCTGGCAGCTTTCCATTTTGATTGATGAATTCATCGATGCTGATGGGGGTTTTTTCATTGACAAAAGCGAGCTCTTCGTCGTCAATATCGACCAGGATTCTTGAACCCCAAACAAGCTTGTAGAGCAACCCCAAGATTATGTTCGATGCACGTGGTTTGGAAAGATGAACGAGGTCATAAGGGTGTGTTGAGACGAAATGGATTCCCTGTTCAAGAAATTGGCTTTCATCCTCGACAACAAAGCTATGTTTGGTGATAGAAGTTTCACGAATCGGCTCCCAAATCTCCCTGCCCCAACCAGGAAAATGGCTGCCAATAATCTCCACATCTGCAAACGCTTCATAAAGCTTGGCCAAGGTATAGACTCTTCCAGCCGCATTATGTGAAAGTTCCCATCCACATACTGCAACACTGAGTCTATGATTTGTCTGACGCTCCAAGAGGTGTTTTTTTCGTGTAAGAGCGATATTGTCTTTAAGGATGTTCGTAAGGCCAGGAGACGTCTTCAAAGCTTCTATATAAAAAGCCATAGCGGCCTTGTAGTTTTTGTTCCGAAATGTTTTATTCCCCTTTGATAGGGAAGTGCCTCCAGAGTTATCAATAATATTGTTCTGCAATGTCAGTTCACTCATTTAAATGGTTTAACAGATTGGTTGAGGTCCATTTTCTATATCCAATATTACATTGGTTTCATATCATTTTAGTGTCAATAGAATCCATATTCGTTTTCATATGTGAATCTTGGATATAATTACTCGTCATGATCCTTGGATTCAAGGCAAGAAATCCTATGTTAATTCTCTTCAGGTTGATCGCATTGAGTCTTCATACGAATCGGTAGCAATAGATTGGTATCAGCACCTGGGGTGCCTGCCTCGATGGCTAATTTTATATGCTGAACTGCTCGTTCGGTTTGCCCCAACACGGCATAAGCTCGACCTATGGAATTATGTGTGCCTGCAATCAGGATTTGGCTGATCAATCCCGTGTCACATCCCCAGTCATGGGCCATGCGCAGATATTTATTAGCTTGTCTGATTGCACCCAATTGAATATGACCGGCTGCGGCCAACAAAACAAGTTTGGAGCGGTCGGGATGATCCTGTAGGTTTTCACAGTCCAACCGGGCAAGACTAACCCAATCTCCAAACTGCCATTGCATGCGCGCCCTTTCCAATAAATTTTCGTCATATTGTATGAGTGTGGTTAGGCCTTCGGCTACCACATCACTATTTTTCGTTTTATAATGCGTGCTCTCTACCTCACAGGCGCTATCATCATTGATGTTTAGCGGTTTCTCAAAGCTAATGGGCTTGATTATTTGCCTTCTTTTACTTTTATTAAATCTAGGCTTAATTTGCTTTTTCTTTTCGGGATTCATAGTTCCGGTTCCTGCAGCAGCATCTCTTTGATTATGTCGATTTGGCCTTCCGCTTTTACCATCTCTTCTGACAAAAGCTGTTGCCGTTGTTCCATCTCTGACAGGTCTGCCTCGAGTTGCTGGATGCGTGTCTGCCGTTCAGTTGACTTTTTTCTCTGTTGATCACATTCTACTGTTATTTTGGATATTTGAGACTGACGATCAATAAGCTGCTTGGCTTTTTCATCGCGTTCTTGGGTCAGTTTCTTGAGTTGTTCCTGGTAAGTCGTGGCCAATTTGACCTGTTCTTCACGGGCTTTGGTAAGCTCCTTTACTTGCGATTGACGTTCGGCAAGCTGCTTAACTTTTTCGCTCAGAGCCTGTTTGATTTGTTCTATTTTCGCTTGGCGCTCGTTGGCGACTATCGCCTGCGCGTCACCTGCTTTGGAGACTTGCTCAACTTGGGCTTGGCGCTCTGCCAATTGTTTAGCCTTTTGGTCTCGATCCTGGGCGAGCTGTTGTAGCTGGACCTGCCGTTCGGCTGCCAGCTGAGCTTGTTCATCACGGGCCTTGGCGAGCTGAGCAATCTGGTTTTGTCTATTTTCGGATAGTTGGGTCTTTTCACCCAAAGCTTGATTGAGTTGTTCTATTTGCGCCTGCCGCTCACTGGCAAGTTTCTCCTGCTGGTTTCGCGCCGTTGTGATTTGCTCAACTTGAGTTTGACGTTCGGCCAGTTGTTTTGCCTTTTGGTCACGATCCAGAGTGAGCTGTTTCAGCTGGGCCTGCCGTTCGGCTTCCAGCGACGCTTGTTCATCGCGGGTTTTGTTGAGCTGAGCGATTTGGTTTTGGCGATCTTGAGATAGTTTGGTCTTTTCGCCCAGGACTTGTTTTACTTGTTTAATTTGAGCTTGTCGCTCGTTGGCAAGCTTCGCCTGCTCGTCACGAGACTTGGTGATTTGTTCCAGCTGGGTTTGGCATTGATCAAGTTGCTCAATTTTATTGTTTAACTCGCTGGTAATATAATTAATCGATAAGGTTGCCTCTCGATTAGAAGCATTGGGTTGGATGGCGCGAAACTCATTGAACTGCCTGAAAAATGAGCAATAGGTATGCCGGTCTTCTTCAGTCGCCGAACCGGCCTCGAATGGACTGTTATGCCAGCGAAATAAACGCATCAACTCCGGATAGACCGAACGAATATCATTGGGGTAATCCATCGTCAGGATCGTTTTTACTTTGATTAATAGAGTCACCGGATCGGTCATAAGCTGGTCGAAGGTCACCAACAGGTACGGATAGTCTGCCCTCGCCGAGGCCGCCTCACGATTGCAAATCAGCCAAATCAAGTGCCCGGTTTCTATATCGACCTGATCGGTATGGGCCAGTGACTGGGCAGTTTCCCAGGGGTGGCGCAACAGATGAATAATCCGGGGCACAATACCCAATTCGTCAAGAGCCTCTCGCCACAAAGGGAGCACCCGGCAAAAGAAAGGATCCGCCAGCATCCAGGGTTTGCAGGTCTTTTCAAGGGCAATCAGTAAGTCCCGAATACACCGTTGGGCCTCCTTTGCAGCATTGGAACCCTCCCAACCCTCTGGCAAACTACCCGCCTTCATTGGATCCACACCGAGGTCCCGGCAGAATTGTTGATGAATCCCCGCCACGACTGCCGCCTGTTGCCCACCCGCATCTATGCCCAACAAACGCAGACAATCGGCCATTAGGGACAGTCCACTGCGGAGAGCACCCAGTACGATGAGACCATTGTCTTTGTCTATCGGCATGGGTGGAGATGAGTTGGTGTTATTGGGCATACTGGGAATTCGCCTTCTGTTAGAATTACGTCGTTACAATATTCAAAAAAACAGGAGCCAGAAGAAAGAACAAACGAACCTCGAACGTCAAATGTAAAATTCACTTTGCTCAAGCTTATCAAATAAAAAGCATGTTTCTCGCAGAGCTCGCAGAGAGGAACGTCAATTTTAGTGGGCTTCGCCCAAGAACTGAAAAAATTCCCTTCGTTTGATTGCCCGCTCAAGAATCAAACCCCTGTGCGTCTTCGCATTCTCAAGCGTAACGGGCGAAAGGTAATAGGTGAATATCGAATCACGATTAAGGCAAAGACGAATCCACCTTCTGGATTCTGGCTCCTGAATTCTTGGTGCCTCACGTCGCCCATCATCCATCACAACATTCTTCCTATTGTTTCTTCACCCCCACCACTATTCTTGAGATCCTGATATTTGAGGTAATAGGTTTCTAATTCCTCTTGAACCTGGTGTAGTTGAAGCAACAATAGTTCGTTTTCTTGCTTTAATTCCCCATCCGTTTCATGGTCATAATTGGGTCCATATTTCAGGTGATTATTGCCTTCATTAGTTTTTTTTATAACTGCATCAAGCACCCAATCATAGATATGGTAGTGATAGAGAATATTTTCATCGTTCAAGTTTTCTGATATCAATCGTTCATATTCTTTGTTCCCGATGATTGAATCTTTCTCTACCAAACTTATGCCTTCACCAGCTATCTGATGAATGATATTTGCCTCCAAGGGTGTCATTTCTTTTCCAAATGACCCTAACACATTAGTAGAGATAGCAGTAGTGAGAACATATTTGCTATTCATCGCTGCGGCCGGCTTCATGCCGTATAGATCCACGCTGTAATCATANGCTGCCAAATTTGAATTNACTTTATTTAGAGATTCCGGAATAACCTCGCAGAAAGCATCATATTTAGCCAATGACGCCTCCGATTTTATAAAGCCATATCGAATATCACCATAACGAATAGGGATTTGAAAAACATGGTTTTTTTCCATGTGGGCGCCGGTTTCCCCGAAATTTGTCGTTAAGGAAACACGAGGGTAAACAAAATATTTGTTTGCCTCTATGATATATTGAAAAAAAAGTTTTTTCCA
>JGI24023J19991_10003266_pt1 | contig 11458 bp, 20 predicted proteins | sample Cruoilmetagenom1_FD_19991 | JGI IMG/M metagenome (IMG submission 19991)
ATATCCGTTGCAGTCAATATTAAATGCTTCTGTATTTTGTTTGATTTCAGGAATCTTTGCGTATTTAGCCAGTTCTGCAACATATAAATCAAAATCTAGCTTATGCTTTATCAGGAATATTTCCAGAAGTTCAACGGCCAGGGGTATTTCAGCATTGCTGGGAGCTAACCGTGCAAATTTGATTCCAGAAATGGATACAAATGGTTGACCACATTCACCAACGATAGTCATTGTGTTATCAGTTGTATTGGTTCGAACATGGAAATTGCCAAGGCCAGCATTATCCATTGTTTGTTGACAAGCATTTCGAAGTAGTAGGCTCATTTGGTTTCTTCCTCAGTAAAGTTAAATTTGTTTCGTAGATAAGCCAGATGTTTCTTAAGAGTGTCTGCCCCGGTAGACGGGGCACCACCATCTGTTTTATCCACTATTGGTATATTCCAATCATCATGCAGCAGCATTGCTATGTGCTGCCCTGAATTAGGATTGAATTCTTCATTATGGTCATTCAAAGTAACTACTTTGACTTTCAGATTAGCATTATGTTTATCACATGCTTTCTGCTGGATCATGGTTGTAACGGTATTTAATAAGGGAGATGCTTTAATCTCCTCATGGTATTTAGATTCCAGATTCTGGAATATATCGGCAGCCTCTGTAACTTTATTCATATCCATTGGCATGCCATGTAATTCCATCTGAGTGATGACTGACATACCGGGATGAAAAATAGTTCTGTAAGTGTCTAATTGACCATCAGCCAGAAGTATCGGCCAATTTTTAGAATAAACAAAATGAGTACCCAGACAGTCAGATAAATTATACCGAAGGAGATCGTCAGTTGGGATTTTGGTGATATCCTTGATGTCATCCTGTGCATAATTTCCAAGATATTCTTGAGCATTAGATTTCAGATCCAATTTGTTACCTGCTGTAGTGTTTGTCGCCAGGTAAGTAATTATTTTGGTGCAGTCAGTATCCCGATACATGATCCTGAGTCCATGTTGCAATCCTTCCAGATCCAGTAGATCCTTCATAAATAATTCGTAGATCAGAATTTTTACATCGTAGGCTGCATTGTGGTACAGGATTTTGCCCTTGTACTGGCAGAAAAACATGGTGAGCAGAGCTCGTACATCTTTTACATCAGCCGTTGGTCGGTCATCGACACAAAATGCAATACCATTATGCTTGTCCCAGGCAAAGGCAATTGTGCCAATACCAGCCTTATCGAAATCAAGGCTGTAAGTCTCTATATCGCACGATATTACAGGATGCTTATGTAGGGCATTAACAGCACCCATAATCTCTGTAATCGTCTTAGGATAGCTCTCAGAGTGAAATACGTCAGTACCTGGAGGCAGGTAAAGCCCGTTAACCTCATTCTGCAAGGTATCCAGACTGATATTCAGTTTTGACCTTGCAGTAGGATTATAAAATAATGCTTTGTAGTTCAAGGTTAATATGCATTTGAAATGCTCGTGTCCTTTAAGAACACAAGGCAATACATAACCATAATTGGCGTCAGCCTGTTTAGAACCAGTAAGCACCTTGAAATAATTTGGATCAGCAATAAGCAGAGTATCTACTTTGTTACTGTCGAGAGCTTTAAATAAGCCTTCCATATAATCTTTGATATAGCCCACCGGTGCTTTACCGGAATCTTTGTAATCCAGGCTATACATCACAATACTGCTGGGTGGTATGCCTCGACTAGTTAAGGGGTTCAAATAATATTCGAACATATCCTTCTTACTTAATGCCGATAACCGAATAAGAATAGCTATTCTATATGGAGCATGAGAATCAGGATCCCCTAGAATATAATGAGTACTCATTATCTTTTCTTCAGTAATAAATCCCGAAGGACTTTTTGTTTTAATCCGCTAAGCATTTTCTCATGCTTATCTTCAAACGCTTTTATTTCAGTTTTGGTGAGTGTAGGTTTATTAGAATAATGTTGAAATGCATAAGGGCATTTACGGCGTATTTGTCTTGGCATCAATACATGTATATCATCATGAGATGTTGAAGCATTTAGAACGGATCTGAGTAAGCCCTCAACATTATGAATTTCATCTTCCAGATCCTTACTGTCATTAAGACAGGCATCAAGTTTTGCATGGAATGCAGGAGGTAAATCAATTCTTATTGGATCACAATAATTTGATCTATCTTTATCTATTGTTGAATCGTACCATTCACCATCGTAATAAACTAAAAAGAAGCCCTTGGTATAACCAAGACTTTTAATTGCTTTTTCATTAATGTCAGTAACTGTTTTTTGTATGTCATAACGATCTTGAGAGTATAAAGAATTGATTATGTTTGCTAGGAAAAACCCTTTATATTCAGCCGCGAATTTCATCTGTATAGACGAGCAGGGAGTTCACCGCAAAGATATACTTTGTTTGATGCCCGGGTAATGGCTGTATACATCAATCGAGCAATTTCTTTATTTTTAGTATTACGGCCGATGTCAGCTACATCAATAAATGTGGTGTGGTATGTACTGCCTTGAGATTTAGTTACAGTACCTGCATACAATGGCCGAAGATCGGCAAATGTTTCTTCTACCTCGTAAAATTTTTTCCATTCCTTAGCTTTCTTGAGTGCACTTTTTAGTGCATGTACTTTGCTGGGATTTTCAGCAATGAAGTGCATGGATGAACCATTTAATTCAATATTCCAACCGGAGATCCCTTGTTCCATACCAGGCATCATGTACGTAACTTTAACTATAGAATCAGTACGGTGTAATACTGTATCTCCGTAGGTGATTGCACTATTTACCAGTACTCGTTCATCCAATTTGAAAAATGGAGGTAGGTTTTTTAGTTTACGAATATAATTATTATACTGGTGCACTCGTTTGTTTGCCCAGGCCATGATTTTATAGCTCTCATCCGTTTGTTCTTTAATGAAGGCTTCATCGATTACTTGTTTGAATTCTGGTTTAGAGACATGCTGTACATCTGAACCAAAAGACATAATTTGAGGGAATATGCCTGTATCCAGGGCATTACGAAATCCAGCTGCACAAGTGATAATGGCACTATCTTTGGCTTGGCGTTGGATAGTAGTTAATCTCACTTGGTTCGTGATGGTTTCAATCACTGGAATACTGCTTGCTTTAACTGGAGCCAATTGATATTCATCCAGGATATACAAGATTTTGCATTTCATGGTTTGCTTACGAATCGTATTCAGTAAATGGTCATTGATCATTGAGGCTTCGTCTACGATCAAAAATAAGTGCTCAAGCATCTTAGTATTGTTCGTTGGCACCATTTTGGTTTCACCGGTGGTGTAATCCTTCATGGGTCGTAAACCAAGCAGGGAATGGATAGTACGTACATTTTCCCCGGTAGAGTTAGATAATACTGTAGCAGCCTTATTAGTGGTGCTTGTAAGCTCCGTATCCAGTTTCTTTTTGGTTCCTAATAGCAAACGTAGCATACGGTGAGAAGTCCCTCTAGCAGCCGTTAGAATGTGCCGTGTGAGATATGTCTTACCAGTACCCGCAGGTCCAGCCAATACCATCTCCTTTTGTGTAGCATCACCTAGAAATTGGATAATTTTACCAAGAGCTAAATCTTGGTCTTCAGATAATTCATACATTCAGTTTGCCTCTAAAAAAATAAAACCCACACACACACACCGGAGGTGTATCACGAAGTTTGTAATAATAATGCTTCCATTCGTTCTTTCTTGATTGCAGCACCACGGGTGAGTTTAAATTTGGGATATTCTGGATCGTACTGGATTGTAGGAGGTTTATCATATACACGTTTTAATGGGATAGCTTTGACAAGAAGTTTGAGTAAGTCAGCTCCAGCATCTACAGGTAATAATATACTTTGATCATATGAAAGTAGGATTTCCAGATAAGTCCCATTTTCTAATCCGTCCATGCCATCATCAGTATCTTTATTCATTCTAAATTATTGTTATAAACGGTTTTTAGTTGTTGTGTAACGATGCTCTCGGCCTCTTTAAGATATTTGAGTATTTCAGTTAGGGTTTCACATTTACCGGCCTCTCTGTTGATTACCGTATAAGCAATTTGTTCTAAATTTGCATGATAAGTTTGTTTAGGTGTTTTTGCTTTAGGTAATTTTTCATAGAGAATCCAGCACCAAGGATCGCGAGATATTGAGAAGTGTTCATTAATCTTAATTTTTTGCGTTTTCTTTTTCATCATTTAACCATTTTTGTAATGATCCAACATCTTTAGGGGGATAAGGTAAACCCCGTGATATGTACAAATCATGGATGAGCCAAGCCATAATACGAACACGTTCTTCGTTAGTTAGCTTGGTCATTAGGGGCGTCCTGGTAAATATGCCTGTAGTATTCGTTTAGCATATTATTGTTTAGCTGGCTAAGATCTTCAGTCATGGATTCTTTGGCATATTCCATTAAAGTATCTGAATCCCATGAGTCCATGGAATTGAGAATTTTTTGTACTTTTTGCTCACGAGTCATGAAGAGCACCATGCTCCCATATAGTACGTGGAGAACTTATTAGCAGGAGCTTGAACAGTTACTATTAAAGCTGGTCCCCATTTTTCTGCAGTATCAAATACCCATTTGTAAGCCTCGTCTGTGGTATCAAATACTTTATGCGTGAATTGACTTTCGCCACATTCAGCAAAGCTACCTGAGTAGCCTGCGTGTCCGTAGTCGTATCGTGCTTCGTCGAATACTTCCTGGGCAAGATCAAATAATTCTTCTTTCTTGGTTCCAGATGGAAATTGGTAATCGTTATATTCTGCACCCATAATTATTTATTCCTAGTAAAATGTGCTACTTCTCCAAATGGAGGTTTAGCATTTGGATTGTCAATGATGACCCAGAATAATGGAATCTTTGGATCGATGAGGTTACTTTCAACGTAAAAATCAGTAAAAATAATAGCAACGTTAGGTTTATGCTTCTTGAAATATTTCAGGACGGGGGTTACTGCAGTACCTCCACCACCTTCAAATTCCAGGTCAAGGATATAATCCCCGTCTTTGATAAGATGGTTATCGGAGATTTTAGTATCAAATCCTAAAATATTCATTTCTTCCGGCCGCATGACTCCTTGGATATACTGTAATTCAGATAAGAAGGATTGCAGTTCTGAATCAGTAATTGAACCAGATAAATCTATTGCAGATGAAATATTGCTTAATCGTTCTGAATGTTGGGTGGGCAATATGAAGTCAGGCATGAATCGTCTATTTGGTCGACGCCAGTTGAAGTCTTCTTTCTTATAATTATCCATGAAATTCTGTAATAGCAGATCCCATGGCAGGATTGGATCGATCAGTTCCTGAATACGCCGACGAATTTCTCCCGGGATACTACCGGGATCATCATCAGATAATTCAGAAGCAGTAATGGCTTTAAGTACGCTATCGGTAATTTTCTGCTGTAATTCTTCTTGCTCTTCAGAAGCAGCATCTGAATACTGGATATCTCCAGCACCCAATTTACCATCGCCATTACCATCATTTGCTTTATCGTCTAATGAATCGTACACCTCTCTGGTCGACCATCCACGATATTTAGCATCAATCAGATCAGTAGGTGGGAGTTCCATTCCAGAATCCCGAATCATAATATTGATTACATAATCTGCAGCAATATTGTATTTCTTTGGATCCAGGCCAAAAGTACGTAGTACATGGCTAAAACAAACATGCCATGTTTCATGGCAAAGCAGCCCCATACGTTGAGGAACAGTACATTTAAACCAGAAATCAGGATGTACAAACAGATCTAGCCCGTTTGTAGCAGCAGTAGGTGGATTTAAAGTGTCGTCCCATCTAAGATTTAGATCGAAGAGGATGGAGGTAATGAACGTAGTATTGTCCTCCTCCATTAATTGGACTTTTACTGAGTCCATGGTTTTCTTCAATCGAGCATGATCCATGTTCTCCATTAAAAAAGCTCCTGGGAATATTTTTGAATCCAGCTTTTAATGACAGGATGTCCCATAAGTGCACTATCACGTTTGAGAGCTCGTTGAAGGGACATAATTTGAAACTCGATACCCATACGGCCAAGGAAGGTCATCAAGGGATCTACGTTCTTCTGGTCCATCTCAGCACCAATTTTGCCAGAGATGGCATATTGAGTAGCTGGTTCAGTGGGCATAGTTACACCGCTAGGATCAGCAATGATTTGTTTAATAGTTAAAAGTGAAGNATATACTTTGACATAGCTTCTGAATTCCCGGGAAGCAGCCTCATCAATTACCGAAGCAATTAATGGTGTGTGTTCGTTTTTGAGTTCTGTAATACNTTTAATCAAACGAGATGCAAATTCCCAAGTCCTTGGAGAAGCATAAGTATCCTTATTATGGTCTGGTTTGAAGTTATACAGCATTTCTGGCTTCCAGGAAATGAAAGACATAATACGATGGTCAATGTCATTTTCAGCAGCCCACAACAACCAACCCTTGTGATCGACTGTTAATTCAAAGTGAGCAAGACGAGATTGCATTGGAGTGGAGAGTCGGTTGACAATGGCCTTATCCATGTCCCGATTACCGGCACAGATGATTGCAACTTTCTTATGCAATTTACGCATGCCAACTGCTCGATCCAGAACCAGTTTAAATGCAGCAGCCTGGACTGACATATTGGCTGAATTCATTTCATCTAAGAATAGCAACCAACCATCATATCCTGTCGGAATGTCGTCATCTTCCATTGGAAAAGTGTCCATCGGGACAAAACTTGACTTAGTTCGAGCTTCATTTAAAGCAGGAAATCCGTTTAAATCGGTGATATCGCATTGACTNAATCTGAGATCAATAACGAATAAATTGTACTTCTTTGCTATTTGACGAATGATGTCAGATTTACCAATTGCAGGTGGTCCTTTGACCATTGGAGTGATGCCGGNCATCATNACCGAACTTAGATAATCAGGCAATTTTGCAGTTGAAACTTTCATTTTGGAATTCTCATTGAAAAGTANNTTANGGNATATACATAATATATGCAAATNNNGGGTCTTTTTAAATTCCAATGTATATGTAAGCTGGAATTTTTATACTACTAAAAGTACTATAAAAAAATACCCTGATCATAGGTGCCGGAGGCACCCATAATCAGTAGTATTCAATTAGCTTAAAGCGTACTCAGATTTAAGGATCAAATCAGGTAAGTTTTGGCTCTTCTTCAGGTAGTTTACTTTCTTGCCGGAGATCTCATATAAGATGTGTGAAATTAGATGTGATCCAGCAATATCTGCAAGGATACTTCTATATAGTTCTCGAAGTACTCCCATGTCATTTGGATGACACCAGAATGAATCATGGATAGCAGCCATCTGAATACCAACATCTGCAGTTCCTCGATACATCTCCCGGACTACATATCCATCGATACTATGGATAATATTAGCAGCCAGAGATAATCCATTATCAGCAGGCATAATAACATCAGCACGATGAGTAAACGTAGCATGGTTCAGTTCGTCGACTTCAATCTTCTTGTCAACTTTCTGATACACAGGAGCTATTACTACATGTCCATCTGGCAATGACCATTGATGCTTAATTGCCAGGGGATCCCAGTAACTCTGCATAATAGTCATTAGCTTCATGGCTCCAGGTAATTCCCGGTGTAAGACTTGGTAAAATGCCTGTAGTTCACGAGTACCTTCCCCGAATAAATCTCGGGGTTGAGCTGTAGAACCATAGAACGTAGTCATTACTGGGTGTTTAACTTGAGCCCTGGATACTTTACTAATACCCAATTTGTTCATCTCATCAGCAACCAGGCCATAAATGTCCATACGTTGCCCTGTATCAATCAAATTGGTATTACGAGCTGTATCAATGCAACCAGTCAGACAAGCCATTAGCTGCAGTCCTGAAGCCGTAGCATCTAATCCCATGATGAATCCAGTCTCTTCGTTACGTATCTCAGCCTCTAAAGCATGGCAAGCTTTGGTATACATAAATGGCTCATCAGCAGAACCCGTGTAATTACCCAATTCATGAGAATGATTATCTACCCACAGTATTCGATCATCCCAGCATTGTTTATCTAACCCATAAGCGTTAGCCACTGCAATTTTTGTGTAATCAAGTCCTGAAAAGCCATCTTCATTTCGATCTTCGGAGATCACTTTTTTCTGAGTGAAGTTCAAAATCGACTTCTTATAATCAGTAGATTGCAGGTTAACAAAGTATCCCTGGGTATACATTCTTCCCCGAAAATCAAATCGCCAAACGAAGAAAAATTCATTTCCTTGATTTACCAGATCTTGATATACATCCAATGCACTATTTGTTTGACGGATATGGCCTTCAATTTGTTGATTGCTAATGCATTCATTTTTAGGCTTTTCGATGTAATTCACCATCTGCATATCCAATTCCCATTCAACTTCCTGTGCAATATTTAATGCATCAAGCCCTTGTTTCTTAAGGTGATGGTTTTGCCGGCCAAGGATTGCAGACTGGCATACTGAGATATAACCTCCGTTGCTGTTGTCAATCCAGGGCATAGGACTACATACCATTGGATTCAGGTATTGGGTCTTGTTGATGTAATTAATCAGGCCTTGAGGCATTTCAACCTGGCATTGCAAGGTAATCGGGTTAAGCCACATCTGATATAAGCCAGTCTTAGCACATGCTCCCAGAAGCTCTGAAGCCGTCCGTATGCCATCGAATACATCAGTAAAGCCTAGTTGCTTAGCTAGTCTCGTTGCAATGCTCTGTATGGGGCTCTTACGAGTTACAGGCAATACTGAAATCACAATATCTAAGGCTATGTTATCTATAGTCAAATCCTGAATAAAGTCTCTACGAGCATTCTTGGATTTATAATAATCTCCCAGTTGCCATTCGAGTACCCGGTTAGTGATATTCTGAAAGATGATTGCCATTTGGTCATCTTCAATCATATCTAGTACAACTTTCTTTACATGCTTACGCACATTGGCTCGACTATATGTATCTTCGATTGTCCATTGTTCTATTCGTTTAACGTGTGTTTGTGTGATGGGTAAGTCCATGGTATTTCTCTAATTGTGGTTGTGGTTGATTTATGAATAGCCTTTGATCCAAAGAAGTAATACTTCCCTGGCTTCTGCAGGGGTACATCCAAACTCCTCTTGGATGTAAGGGCCGGCACCCATCATGTTTACTTCATTAGAATCTCGGAGATTCTCCAGGAATTCTGCTATTTCATCGGTTAATTCTACGTCTGGTGTCATTTTCCATCGTCCTCAAGTTGTTTAATAAGCACATCGATCATCTTTCTCATGGTGTTCGTTGTTGCTTGTTGAGCATTCAGTCGATCATTCATTTTTTCTACCAATCGATGATCAGCATAAGCAGCATGCTTAACTTCGATTATTTCTTTTTGTAGAGCCAGTACCCGATTGTGTATTGGTTCTATTTGTCCACGGATCATTAGATCCAGTTCACTCATTTTGCTCATGATCTTTACCTTTTTGTAATAAGAGATTTTCTAACCGTTCTTGTTTAAGAGCTGCAAGTCCTGCAGTAAATCCAAGACGGAATAATTGTGTATTCTGAGATGTTTTAATTGTATCTCTACGCCCTGTTATCAGGGCATAGTTGAAGCCTTCATCCCAATCACTCAGAACTCGTTTCTTTACCATGAAGCCTGGTATTCCACCGAATGGTTGTATTCACGGACCATAATAGATTCTTCGTTATAGTTCATGGTTTCAACCATATTGGATGCTTCATCCTGAGCATCCAGGAAATCTAGTGCTTTACGAAAAGCATCTACATCAAACTTCCGTTGTTCTGGGGAATACTCATTGTTGTCACTACCAAAGAAGAACCCCGGTGTTGCAGGGAATTCCTGCACTGAACCAAGGTATTCAATAATTTGTTCAATATCCTCCCGGCTAAGATAAATTGGTTGGCAGTTGTCTTCTGCTTCAGAAGCAAATTCCTTCACGATATATCCGTGGAGTTGATTGTGCTTACGCCAGTATTCAATCTCATATTTGGAATACTGTAATTTGCATCCCATGTATGCAGTTTCATGTGTACTGGGTTCTTCATCACGTTGATAACCCCGATAGCGTTCACCTTGCAGATACATATCTAAACCCATTGTTCTATCCTCATTAAAATTAATATTTTGATGGGGGAACCCCATCACCACCCACCAAAGCCTACGAACGAGACTTTAGTAAAAGCTTACGTAATCGATGTTCTTTACAACCTGCCCGATAACCTTGCATTATTGGACTATTTGGTACTTGAGTAGTTTCTTGAGGTAGCTTTGCGTTGGTTATTNCCAATTGATATCCCTGCCTATACCCTCGTTCTTCCCAGGATTCTGTATCAATAGGGGGTCGATTTTTAATAGGAGCCTGCCTATAAGTAGTCACTTGTTTGCTACATCAAGTACTTGCTGAGACAATCTGATTAGTTCAGATAATGCCCGTTCTCTCAGTTCTAGCTGAGCAATTAAACTAACAGCAGCCAGCTTATGTTTTGGATCCAGGTAAGTCTCCACTGCTCGACGTTGCTCCTCGATGGCATCTTGAAGTAATGCTAGTTCTGGCTTCAATTGGATAAGACGTTGGGTTGCTTGTTTAACTTCGTATTTGACATATCGTTTATAGTATTGATCTCTAATCCAAGTCAGTATAATCAAGCCTATAAAGCTCCACATTAATGCTCCAAATATAGTCATATTATTTTTCCAATAAATCTTTAAGTCGTTCTTCTTTGGCTCGGTTAAAACCTGCTTTGAATCCTATCATCCATTGAGCATTACTATGAAATCTTACATATCCAGCAGTAGACATCTTGATACTGGGTCTGGCATTTTTACGTTTGTATCCTCCTCTGTATCCTGCATCGTAGGCAGATAAAGACTCAAGTTCGTCCATACTTAAAGTAGAATCTAGCCATTCTCGAGTTCTTAAAATCATTTTAAAAGTAATCTCATTAATCGTATTTTTTTAGCTTTAATGTGTCCTTGCCAATAACCGAAGGTATACCAGGTATTGTAACTAAATCTATCGTCTGCTAGATTTGGATACCAAAGTATTGCACTACCGTATCCATCAACATATTGTTGGCGTTGATTTTTAGTAGCTAATTTTAAGATTTCTTCAATAAGTTCTTCATTCTCCATACTTTGTGCCCCTCCCAATGGCCGGCTGCATAAGCCTGTTTTTGTTCTCCAGAGATACAATAAGTATCATCATATATTCCAACACTTGCATCTTTATATGCAGTATTAAAATGCAAATTCCATGCTGGTTTTTGCATATAAGAAGTTGAGATACCTTTGGTTTCGGTTACCATCGTCGTAGTGGTTTCTTACCAGAGATTATTCGTTCAAGTCTGAATTGTTTCAGACCAGCTTCCCTGCCTGCCTGGTACATAAACCATTCATGGTCATCATACGGAGGGCCATACATATTGTTTACAGCGTCATCGTAACCCTGC
>JGI24023J19991_10003268_pt1 | contig 11453 bp, 7 predicted proteins | sample Cruoilmetagenom1_FD_19991 | JGI IMG/M metagenome (IMG submission 19991)
CCACCGCCAGCAACAGGCAGAGCTTGATCGCCGGCCAACTGCATTACAACCACTAATGGCGGAACCAGTGGTGGAGAAACCCGGCACTGTGTCATAGATACGGTTTTTATCGGCCATCCCCCGCTATCGCCATTTGTTCGGCCAATCGGGTTAACACAGCAGGGGAAAGAACTGCAGCCCGCTCCACTACACCTGCCCATGGGGAGAGACAAACGGCCTACGACTCATGGATGGGCTTTACGCTAATGCTGCTGATGAGCGCAGTCTGGAAGACTGGGGACGTATCTGCGGGGCCAGCGCGCGCAGCCTTGGGGACGTCGCCTGGAGCGTATTTTCGAAGCCGCTAGAAGACTCAAATCTCCTGGATTAATTCTAGAAAAATATGGCACAAAGCCCCGGAGAATCAAACACATTTTATCATTTCGACAAAGATAACTTCGATTCCGCCATCACTCACATTCAGACCCGCTTAGCCCAAATAAAGGTTGAGAAACACTAATTTCTATAAGTATAACTACTCAATTAATCACCATTCTGGACGATAACCTAACTCAATACTGACACATTTTGCACAACTCCAAAACACGATACCAATGCCTGATACAATATTAAATAATGATCAAATAGATAATGTCATACGCGGCATGAGCATACCGGCGCAACCACAAATCATGGTTGACCTGCAAATGGAACAAGCAATGCCTGACCCAGACATCAATGAAATCGCACGACTCATCAGTCGCGATGTCGCCATTTCTGGTAGGGCCCTCAAGGCGGTCAACTCGCCGTTCTTTGGCCTGCGCAGCAAAATCACCTCTATCCAGAAAGCGGTTATCCTGCTCGGCATAAACAGCGTTGTCAACATCGTCAATGCCATCGCGATTCGTGATGAACTGTCCAGCAATGACGACATGTCAGATGAAGAAATCAATGACATGACCCTATTCTGGGACACTGCACAGGATGTTGCTCTCACTGCCGCCACCATCGCCAAACAAATTGGTTTTATTTCTCCGGATGAAGCCTACACACTGGGCCTGTTTCATAATGCAGGCATCCCCTTGTTGATACCCAAATTCAAACATTATCACGACATCATACGTGAATCTTACCTGGCCAATACACGAAGAATCATTGACGCAGAAAATAAGGCAATCAATACCAATCATGCTGTGCTTGGATTCTACATCGCCAGGTCATGGAAACTTTCGCCATCGATTTGCGAAGCCATTCAACAGCACCATAATATCATCGAAGTATTTGGCCAGGCTGGCAAACAGGGTAGTGACGTCATGAACTTGTTGGCAGTATTGAAAATGGCCGAGCATATAGTAGGTCTATACAGAATAATTGGTGGAAATAATTCCGATGTCGAATGGAATGAAACGCGTGATATTATATTTCACTACTTGGGTATTAACGAAGATGACTTCGATGACATTTATAGCATCTGTCAAGAACTCGGTATGGGGCTAAAGAATAAGATATCATAACAGTCTCCATGAACACTCAACATTTTTTCTTACATTAGAACATACATCATTCCGCAACAATCCATATTTAAAATGAACCGCTATTACAGCGGAAGCGTCATTAATAATCACCGCACTTAACACGTTTTTGCTAAATAAATCAAACACCTTATATTTACACACGAACATAAAAAAGGCGGGTTAAAACCCGCCTCTTGCATTAAGCCTATTCATCAATACACGACTATTTCTCAGCGCCCTCAGAAGGATCGCGTACATGATATTTTTTAATATTCTCTTCGTGCTTCTGCTGAATAACATCTTTACGTTGTTCATAACGTTCTTTGGCTGCTCCCTCACGTAAAGTGATAGTTGCCTCACCAAACAAGACCTGCTTGAGGAAACGCATACAAAACAACACCAGATACTCGTCATCCGAATCTACGTTTTTACGCGTATCATCATCGATATCAAACATCTTGATGAAACCATCACTCTGGGTAAATAGACGGAAGGCATCCATATCGTATGACATAGAAAACAGTTGCATACTGCGCTCACTGGGTGCTCCCACTGTTGGCCCGGCAGAACGTTTCTTGACAATGATATCCAACCATTCACGATTCATGTCATCGTAAATTTCAACACCTTGTTCTTTGCGGAATTCTCCGATCGTCATTTGATTATCTTCATCATGCCCTTTGCAATGATCTTCTTTGACAACAAAATACAGATCTTCGTATTTTTCAGCGCCTTTACGATGCATACCCATGGTGCCAAACGGATAGTAACGACAAGCCGTCGGCCTGTCTTCATAAACGCTACAACCCTCTTCCGTCATAAACTGACAGGCAGTGCCGCCATCAACCGGGCGCATCTTTGTACCGGGCATGCCATGGAAATCCATTTCATAAGGNCGTGTGTACTGTAATTGCACCTTCCAGGTTGGCATATCGAAATGGCGCGCCAGCCGNAGGATGTCATAAGGCGTTAGGGTAATATCGATATTGCTGCAACAGGCGTTAAAACATTTAATCCCTTTATAGCAACTAAATGAAATCTTTGAATCCAGGGATAACTGCTGCGGTTGTACAGCCGTTTTAAACGGAAGATCAAACGACTCAAAGATGTTTTCATCACTGAATGGTTCTATTACGGGCTTGTCGTCACTCATTGTTTCAGTCCTGCAGGTTAATTCGACCTACTGTTAGGCTTTCAGAACCGCATATTTTATCAGAATTAACAATAAGGGAAAAGCAGATACAAGATACAAGATACAGGATGGAAATCATGGGAATTGTCAGATAATCGTGGACTTTACTATTACAAGGCAATGCCAAACAGAGAGCCCCCTTTTATCTTGTATCTTTCCCCTTGTATCTGCTCTTAACTTGTATCTTTAATCTTTTTCCTTTCCCCTGAATTAAAAAAACCCGGGTATCCAAAGATACCCGGGTTTTTATACATCAATTACCTAGGTAATTAATGTGCGCTTTTAATCAACTGAACATAAGGTTCTTTAACCAATGACCATTCTTTAGTCTTACGGTCATAGGTAGAGTTAACAAAGCAATTCCAGTTCTTGTCGTCCAGATCAAGGAAATCGGCACGATAGTAGTAACCCGGATAACGAGTCTCTTCACGGAACTGAATGTGTTTCATGTGTGCTTCTGCAGCCATGATGCGATGGTAGTTTTCCCACGCTCGCAGCAGTTCATGCAGGTCTTTCGCACGCATTTTCTCAGCATCTTCCTTCAGCATGCCCAGCTTACGTTCAGCAACACCCATCATAGCGGCGTTAGTCTGATAGTAAGTGGATACACCGGCTACGTACTCGTCCATGCATTTTTGCAGACGGAACTGAAGCATCTTAGGAGTGATGTAGTTAGGGTTAACGTCGATTGCAGTAGTGTAATCCTTGTGCTCAAGGAAGTTACGAACTGGCTTGTAGATTTCTGCAACCAGGTCTTCAACTGAATCTTCCAGCTCTGGTTTGTAGTCTTTGTTGTCCATTGCATAACGGATCATGGACTTGGCACACAAACGACCTTCAGTGAATGCACCTGAAGAGAACTTATGGCCAGAGGCGCCAACACCGTCACCGGCTGTGAATAGACCATTAGTTGTAGTCATACCACGGTACTTGATGCCGTTATGACCCCAACTCCAATGCTCTGGAACACCAGGCAGATCTTCAGGACCAGAAACCCACAGGCCAGCACAACCAGCATGTGAACCCAGCAAGTAAGGTTCTGTAGGCATCAATTCTGACATTTCTTTATCAGGCTCGATGTTTTCACCCGCCCAGATACCACACTGACCGATAGTCATGTCAAGGAAGTCTTCCCAGGCTTCTGCTTCCAGATGCTTGATTTCCTTTGGTGTCATGGTTTCAGCCAGCTTGGCTAATGCCGTTGGCGTATCCATGAAGATAGGACCCTTACCTGTTTTCATGTCATGCATCATTAAGTGGTTACGTAAGCAAGTACCCATTACGTGACCGTGTGCATGAGTACCATAGTTATGCTCTTCCAGCAGATGAGCATTGGTAACCTGGTAGTCTTCGCCCTGAGCATTCATTGCTTTCGCCTTGAACAACAGGAACCACGCGCCTACAGGACCGTAACCGTCTTTGAAACGGGCAGGTACGAAACGATTTTCAAGCATGGTGCCAGTCGCGCCAGCTTCGAGAGCCATCGCATAAGTAGAACCGGCATTCCATACTGGATACCAGGCACGACCCTGACCTTCACCGACTGAACGTGGACGGAATACGTTAACCGCACCACCACAAACCAGCAGACAACACTTGAATTTGTAAACAAAGACTTTGTCTTCACGTACTGAGAAACCAACGGCTCCAGCAACACGCTTAGGATCATTCTTGTCGTTAACCAGCTTAACGATGAAGACACGTTCCTGGATCTTTTCAGTACCCAGTGATTTCTTAGCCGCTTCAGCAACGATCCATTTGTAGGATTCGCCGTTGATCATGATCTGCCATTTACCTGAACGTACTGGTTTACCACCTTCGGTCAGTTTCTTGTCTTCGTCACCTGGTTGTTTCCAGATGGGCAGACCCCATTCTTCGAACAGGTGAACAGAGCTATCTACGTGACGACCTACGTCATAGACTAGGTCTTCACGGATGATACCCATAAGGTCAGTTTTAACCATGCGAACGTAGTCTGAAGGATCGTTGTCACCCATGTAGGTGTTGATCGCTGACAGACCCTGAGCAACAGCACCAGAACGGTCCATTGCTGCTTTATCAACCAGTTTGATGTTCAGATCGTTTGCTTCTGCATAACGCATCATTTCTACGCCTGCACCACAAGCTGCCATTCCGCCACCGATCAGAAGAATATCAACTTCTTCTTCGACGACTTCTGGATTTCCAAATCCATAATCGGACATGTTTATACCTCTCAATTCTTAAAATTAGTTATCTATAAACGCTGATGGTCGATGACTTAGCTAGTAAACTGGCTCATGTCACAAGAATGAACATCATTATCGAACAGCTTGTCGTATGCAGCCAGATCACCAGAGTTTGCACTAGGACGACCTGCTTGAGGATCAGCAGAACCTTCAGCTGTAGTACGAATCGGGAACTTGAAGCGCTTCATGTTGCCGTTACGGAATTTGATCGTCCACATAATGGAGTCAGTTCCACGTAAAGGCTGTACAGAACCACCAAGAGGTACGATGTCTGCATAGTGGCGACATTCGATTGCCTGTTGAGGACAGATCTTGACACAAGAATAACATTCCCAACACTGCTCAGGCTCCTGGTTCCAGGCTTTCATCGCATGGCCAGTTTCAGAACCATCTTTATCCAGCTTCATCAGATCATGTGGACAGATATACATGCATGCAGTTTTGTCCTGACCTTTACAGCCGTCACATTTGTCGGTACGTACGAATGTAGGCATTTTCGTTTTCTCCTAACGTTTACCGCGGTTTTAAAATCCCACTGGGTTAACAGTGGCTCATGAGTTTTGGCCAAAAGGCCTTAAATCTAAATTCTTATATATACGTCCTTAGCTGATATCACCCGTTGACAGATAACATCAGCTAAGGACGCTTTCAGTCCCCTCATTCCGTTAAATTTTAAAAAATTACTGCATCTAACTTGAACCGGGACGCTAACCATATATATTTATACAGAGAAAGCAAAACAGTTTTATCTTTGCGGGGCATAAATCTACCTTATTGAAGAAATGCTAATTTTCACCCATCATAAATATATGTTTTTAAAGAACAAATAATAATTTTTATTTTTAATCAAGACTATATTAGAATATACTTATTTTATACTATACTTAATTTTGTTTATTGGCATGCCTACAGACTTACCTGTAAAGTATGCTGACTATTTTACTAGGTTATAAAATTCATGAGCACACCCAAGCCGATACATGACCCGATCAAACAGCCTGACAGCGATCGTATTGAGGTCAAAAACACTACCTGTTATATGTGCGCCTGTCGTTGTGGCATCCGCGTCACCTTACGCGATGGCGAAGTCCGTTATATACAGGGAAATCCAGATCACCCTTTAAATAAGGGCATCATTTGCGCCAAGGGTTCCTCAGGCATCATGAAGCAGTACTCCCCTGCACGCCTGACCAAACCCCTGCGACGTAAACAGGGTGCTGACCGAGGTGATAATCAGTTCGAGGAAATCAGCTGGGATGAAGCCTTCTCGATCATGGAAGAACGCATGGCCAAGCTACGTAAGACGGATCCGAAGAAATTTGCCATGTTTACCGGCCGCGATCAGATGCAGGCGCTGACGGGCCTGTTTGCCAAACAGTATGGAACACCGAACTATGCCGCCCACGGCGGTTTCTGCTCGGTTAATATGGCAGCCGGTATGATTTATACCATTGGTGGATCATTCTGGGAGTTCGGCGGCCCAGACCTGGAACGTTCCAAGCTGCTCGTCATGATCGGCACCGCTGAAGATCATCACTCCAACCCGCTGAAAATGGAGCTATCAAAATTCAAACGCCAGGGTGGCAAATTTATTTCGATTAATCCTGTGCGTACGGGCTATTCTGCTATTGCCGATGAATGGATTCCCATCAAGCCAGGTACTGATGGTGCTTTATTAATGGCACTGAACCATGAAATGATCAAGACCGGTCTATACGACCGTGAATTCCTGGTTGAGTACAGTAATTCGGCTGAACTGGTCAACATGGATGAAAACAGTACTGAATACGGTATGTTCGTGCGCGCTGAAGTACCCGAAGAAGAAGGTTGCTTCGACCCACAGAACAAACTGTGGTGGGATCGTAACACGGATCAGGCGATTGTTGCCGACCGCGCCATTGACCATGACCCCTATCTATTAGGTGAATACCAGTTAAAAGACGGCACTCCGGTCAAGACCTCGTTCCAGCTGCTGCATGAGCGCCTGGAAAAATACACGCCGGAATGGGCAGAAAACATCACCGGTATTCCGGCCACCACCATCCGTCGACTCGCGCATGAGATGGGTATTACGGCACGTGATGAGAAGATCGAATTACCCATTGCGTGGACCGATGTCTGGGGTCGTGAACATGATACCGTCACGGGTAACCCGGTCTCGTTCCATGCCATGCGTGGACTGGCTGCGCACTCCAATGGTTTCCATAGCATCCGTGCTCTCTCTATATTAATGTCCCTGTTGGGTACCATCGACCGTCCTGGTGGCTTCCGCCACAAGGCGCCGTTCCCACGGCCGATACCGCCTTGCGCTAAGCCCCCCAAGGGACCTGAAGATGTACAGCCAGAAACACCTTTGAATGGTATGCCACTGGGCTGGCCTGCCGATCCTGATGATCTGTTCGTCGATGACAAGGGCGAGCCAGTACGACTGGACAAGGCCTTCTCGTGGGAATTCCCGCTCTCTGTCCATGGCATGATGCAAAATGCGATTACCAATGCATGGCGTGGCGATCCGTACCCAATCGATACCCTGTTGATTTTCATGGCCAACATGGCCTGGAACTCCAGCATGAATACCGAACAAGTGCGCAATATGATGAACGACAAGGATGAGAACGGTGAATACAAGATTCCATACCTGATCGTTTGTGACGCCTTCCAGTCCGAGATGGTCGCATATGCTGACCTGGTATTACCTGATACCACTTATCTCGAACGTCATGATGTAATCTCCATGCTCGACCGCCCGATCTCGGAATATGACGGCCCTGTGGATTCGGTGCGTATCCCGGTCTTGCCACCAACAGGTGAATGCAAGCCCTTCCAGGAAGTCCTGATAGAACTGGGCTCACGCCTGAAGCTGCCCGCCTTCACCAAGGAAGATGGCAGCCGCAAGTTCCGCGACTACCCGGACTTTATTGTTAACTTCGAGACCGAACCGGGTTCCGGTATCGGCTTCCTGTCAGGCTGGCGCGGCAAGGGCGGCGAGAAGTTCATGAAGGGTGAGCCTAACCCGAACCAGTGGGAGATGTACGAAAAGAACAATTGTGTTTTCCATTATGAACTACCACGTTCATTCCAGTACATGCGTAACTGGAACAAGGGTTACCTGGAATGGGCTCAGGAACATCGCCTGACCCGTTATGCAGAACCAATCAACATCCATATCTATTCAGAGGTGTTGCAGAAATTCCGCATGGCCGCCCAAGGCAAGAGCGATGGCAAACAGCCACCGGATCATCTGCGTAAACGTGTCGAAACCTATTTTGATCCACTGCCGTTCTATTACGAGCCGCTGGAATCACAACTGACGGACAAACATAAGTATCCGTTGAATGCCGTCACTCAGCGTCCGATGGCCATGTATCACTCCTGGGATTCACAGAATGCCTGGTTACGCCAGATACATACTTATAACTATCTATACGTCAATCCAGTCACGGCCAAGGCCCAAGGTATTGAGGATGGCGGCTGGTTATGGGTCGAGTCACAATGGGGCAAGGTTCGCTGTATGTGCCGTTACTCGGAGGCCCTGGAGCCTGGCACCGTGTGGACCTGGAATGCCATCGGCAAGGCCAGTGGCGCCTGGAACCTGGAACCCAAGGCGAATGAGTCTAAACAAGGCTTCCTGCTGAACCACTTGATTTCGGAAGAACTGCCCAGTCACGATGCGGGTGAACATGTTTCCAACTCTGACCCCGTTACTGGTCAGGCTGGCTGGTATGACGTGCGCGTGCGTATCTACAAGGCCGCTGATAATGAGGAAAATATCACCTCGCCTCAGTTTGATGCAGTCAAGCCGGCACCGGGACAACCCAAACGCAAATCATGGTTAAGGTATTTTGCCGGCGGCAAAAAACAGTAGCGAGTGGCTGGTTGCTAGTAGCTAGGTTTTTTCTTTCCTCGCTACTAGCTATTCGAAACTCGCCACTTTATATATGTAATGAAATTTTATTAGGAACTGTCAAACATGACACAACTAGCATTAGTAATAGATTTGAACGTTTGCGTCGGCTGCCATGCCTGCGTGACCAGTTGCAAACAGTGGAACACGTCCGGACCGGCCGGTTCCATGTCTGACGACAACCCTTATGGCAAGGACCCGAGCGGTACCTTCTTCAACCGCGTACAATCTTTCGAGATCGGAAACTACCCTAATACGGAGCTGGTCCATTTCCCGAAGAGCTGCCTGCATTGCGAAGAGCCACCTTGTGTCCCTGTCTGCCCAACAGGCGCCAGCTACAAGCGTGAAGCAGACGGCATTGTCCTGGTCGACTATGACAAGTGCATCGGTTGCAAGTACTGCTCATGGGCATGCCCTTATGGCGCACGTGAACTGGATGAACACCAGAAGGTCATGAAGAAATGTACCCTGTGTGTCGACCGTATATATGACGAGACATTGCCTGATTCAGAACGCAAGCCTGCCTGTGTGCTGGCCTGTCCGACCAATGCACGCTTGTTTGGTGATGTGCATGACTCCGAATCAGAAGTATCCGTCACGATTCGTGAATCGGGTGGGTATCAGTTAATGCCTGAGTGGGGCACCAACCCGGCCAATCATTACCTGCCGCGTCGCAAGACCAAGATCAAGATCCATGAAGATGAGCTGATCCGCGCTGATAACCCATTGAGGAAAGAAGGTCTGAAACCGAAGACGGTTGTTGATGATCCGACCCTGGATGATGTAACCAGTTGGTAATAGAAGCAGGGGAAAGGGTAAAGATGAAAGATACAAGAAAGACCTGTATGAGCTTATCTACTAACCCTTTGCTTCCTGAGTCAGTTGGTTTTTATTTTTTTATCTTTTAACTTTATATCTTTCACCTGAGGTTAACATGCATCCCGCATTTTCAGTTATTTTTTTAACGACACTTATCGGCGCAGGCCAGGGACTGTTCCTGGCCCTGTTCACTGCACAAAGCTATGCAGCCGTTAATTTTGTCACCATACAGAACCCTCATCAGTTCTATGCCTACGGTAGTGGCATTGCTTTACTGCTCCTGATCGCTGGTCTATTGGCCTCGTTCTTCCATCTGGGCCACCCGGAACGGGCATGGCGTTCAGTTGCGCGCTGGCGTACTTCATGGCTTTCACGTGAGGTTATTGCACTACCGGCTTTTATGTTCCTGGTGTTTGTCTATGGTGTTATGCATTATTTTGGTTGGGATCCGATCATTATTGAGACCCAGCAACCCCTACAGGGTCAGCTCTCTCTATTAGTCGGCATCATCGGCATGATCTCGTGTTTTGCCCTGTTTATCTGCACCGCGATGATCTACGCCTGCCTGAAGTTTCTGCAGGAATGGCACAGCCCGTTAACTGTTATCAACTATATATTACTCGGCACGGCTTCCGGTTTTACCCTGGCAACAGCCTACTCTGCCATGGTAGCGCCAGAACTCGTCACCCTGTTTGGCACCTGGGCTACCATCATAACCTTGACAGCATTGGTCAGTAGAATTGCATCACTTATTCGTAATTCACGCATCAAACGAAAATCCAGCCTGCAAACAGCCATTGGTGTTCGCCATACCCATATTGAGCAGAAAGCCATGGGCCTGATGGGTGGCTCATTTAATACACGCGAATTTTTCCACGGCGCAAAAATGAGTGTATTCAAATCGGTTAAATGGATTTTCCTGGTCCTGGTGTTCCTGATCCCGGTTATATTACTGGCGACAGGCATGAGCAGCTCCAATACCGACCTACTCATTGGATCATTTATCGTCCAGTATATCGGCTTGCTGGCCGAGCGATGGTTTTTCTTTGCTCAAGCCAATCACCCACAAAACCTGTATTACCAGACAGTCTAGCCATACAAGCTATTTTTTAATCGAAGACGACAACAAAAAAGATTGCAGCCGCCGCCATGGCGCCTGCAATTTTTTTATTTCGAAATTCCTGCTAGAAATAAAAATTCGCAATCGTTCTGGCATCACTACTCCAGGAAGATAACCTGATTCCGCCCGGCTTTCTTGGCCTGATATAATGCCTGATCTGCCCTGAATATCAGGCTATTAGCATCATCACCATTTTTCAACAAGGACAGACCGACGCTGAAGGTACACGAAAACTGCAACCCCCCATGTGTCTGCACTATCGCCTCAAACTGTTTCCTGAGCGTATCCAGAATGGTAAAGGCATCATCTTGTTTCGTGTCAGACAGAACCACGGCAAACTCTTCTCCCCCATACCGCCCGACCAGATCTGACTTACGTAGCCGTTGTAATAACAGGCGCGATAGATTTTTAATGACCCTGTCTCCCAACAGGTGGCCATACCTGTCATTCACCAGCTTGAATTCATCAATATCGATCATGGCAAACGCCAGAGGGCTATTTTGTCGAATAGCCCTCGCCACTTCGCCTTCCAACTGCAACTTGATGGTCACATGGTTCAACAGTCCGGTCAGGCTATCATGACACATCAATGATCTTAGTTTCCTGAAACGCTCGACACGTAAGGCAACCGAGGTGATCAAGCGATTATCACTTATCGGTTTTTGCAAGAAATCATCCGCTCCTAATTTCATCGCCG
>JGI24023J19991_10003269_pt1 | contig 11451 bp, 8 predicted proteins | sample Cruoilmetagenom1_FD_19991 | JGI IMG/M metagenome (IMG submission 19991)
TCCCANGAGTCCTCTTTGCCAAGCTCACTTGCTATGCTGGAGATAATCCTCTTTGTATCGATTATCTCAGAGAGCTTTGTGATCATCGGTATGAGAATGCGTATTTTTGTATTGCCGGCGGAGCGAAGGATTGCGCGTATTTGAGTGCTGAATGTATCTACGTCGTTAAGGGAATAGCGTATGCCTCTAAGCCCAAGGGCCGGGTTTAGCCTCTTTGAGGGCTCCATACCCGCGGGGAATTTGTCTCCGCCGATGTCGAGGGTCCTGATAGTGACCTCGGGGGAGTCAAGCGCGGAGACTACTTTTTTATAATTAGTAAGCTGCTTTTCCTCGTCCGGGAAATAGACCGCGTTAGCAAAGAGAAACTCGGTACGGTACATGCCGATGCCCTCGGCTCCGTAGCACATAGCATGGTTAAGCTCTTCTGTGATCTCGATATTGGCGTTTACCTTTATCTCTTTTCCGTCCTGTGTGCGCCCGGAGAGCTTTGCGTATTGAAGGAGTTTTTTCTCTAAATCCAGATAGTCGGATTTTCTTTTTTTAAACTCCTCGTATTCCTTTTTATCCGGGTCGAGTATGACGGTTCCGGTGAAGCCGTCAATAAAAATGCTGTCGCCGGGGGATGCTCTGAGCGTAATGTCCTCAAGGCCCATGACGGCGGGTATGCCGAGAGACTTTGCCACGATTGCACTGTGGGAGGTGAGCGCCCCTATATCCGTTGCTATGCCTATGGCCTTGTGTTTAGCGTACAGTACTACGTCGAGCGCTGAAATGTCGTGAGTAATGATTATGGAGTCTTCGTCCAGATCGGGGACGTCCTCAATTACGCCGTGCAGGTTTCTGAGGATCCTTTCCCCCAGATAATAAATGTCCGCAAGACGCTCTTTCATGTAGATGTCCTCTACGTCCTTAAACGCCTCGCTCTTTTTGGAAAGTACGGAATTTACGGCCCATCCTGCGTTCATGCGCTCAGACTCTATATGCTTGAGCACTTTTTCGGAAAGGAGGTCATCTTCGAGCATCATAATATTAAAACTTAGTATCTGATGGTGCTCTCCGGCCTCTTCGGTATCTAGCTTATCTTTTATCGAGAGGAGCTCATCCTTTGAGCGCTTTACCGCAGACAGGAACCTTTGTTTCTCAGAGCCTATTTGACTCTCTTCTATCCCCGTGCGCTGTACTATGGTCTTAGAGCGGTCAAGAATTACCACTTTCCCAACAGCGATGCCGGGGGATATGGCGATCCCGTTTCTCTTGACCCTCATACACCCTCTCCGAACCCGCTGTCTATGAGCTCTTCAATGCCATTGATCGCAGCCTCAGCGTCTTCCCCCCTTGTGGTGACCTCTATCTCGCTCCCTTTAGTGGCAGCAAGTGACAGAACACCCAGGATGCTCTTTCCGTTTACCTCGTAGCTATCTTTAACGAGCTTAATTTCAGACACGTATTTACTTGAGACCCTGACGAACACGGCTGCCGCGCGGGCGTGCAGCCCGAGCTTATTCTTTACTGTAAAGACCTTAGTTATTTCTATTTGAGACAATGATACCAAACCCCCTGCTCCGGCGTATTACATAAGACAGAGCATTAGACCCCCTTACGGTGGTTATTATAAATATTTATATATTTTTAGCAACTCGGCTTCACACTTTCGAGTCGCTACGACCCCGGAGAGGGTTTAAGCAGCGATGAGTCTAATGTCTGGTTCAGTTCTACGTCGGGTTCATATGTAATTACTATTGCAAGCTCCCCTGTTTTAAAATCGATTATTCTGGGAAAGTAATGGCCGTTTATAAGCCCGTCGAAGTATTCATAATTAATATTTGCCGCCTGCCCGGATTCAAGAATTATTTGAGCTTTTTCCACACGGTTATTTGCAGGGTTAATCCAAAGCCTATCGTCCAAAGCCCCTGAGCCGTTCTTAAAACTTAGGACTAACCGCTCGGGCGCGGAGCTTAATTCGACCTCTCTATCCCCATTGAATAAGTCCTTGGGTACCCGTCCGGTAACGAGATCGACCAGGTGCTCGATGGTAATCTCAAGATTGAGCCCTGGGTATACATAGGAGAGATCGAACACTTCAGTAATATCGTAAACACCCCTTTGCTGCTGTGAGACGATATATATTTTCTCACTGTCCGAGGATATAAACCCTACCGTGCTTCCGAAAGGGTTCAGGGCTTCGAGCCTTAAGAGGTCGGGTTCCTCGGCAAGTGTGACCTGAGTGTATGAGATTTTATCCTCAGGGGTTTTGATGCTGACAGAGGCAAGCCCCTTTACGGAGCGTACGGAGTTTTGCAGAAGCGCCGCTTTTTTTAATAACTCCTCAGGGGACGTTTCAGGAAGTTCGGTATCTATTTGCTTCTGCGCACAAGAAGAGATCAGTATGATTAGTGCTGCCGTCAGGAATATCTTTTGCAAGTGACTGTTCACAATCTAGCTTTCGACGCTCATTTTCTGTCTTATGGTATTGATTTTCTGCTCGAGCCTCGCTTTTAGCTTGAGGTCGGGCTCGCCTTGATATTCCCGGAACATCCTTAGACCCTTCACATAGTACTCAAGAGCCTTAAGCGTATCACCCTTGTCGTAATACACGTCACCCAGGTGCTCCATGATGGCAGGGTCGCCGGGNTCNAGGCTCGCGGCTTTATGCAGCAGCTCAATTGCCTCATCGTAGCGGCCCTTTTTGTAGTACACCCAGCCAAGGCTGTCAATTATATACCCTTTATTGGGTGAGAGAGTATTCGCTTTTTGAATCAGCACCTCTGCCTCGTCCAGGTTCTCCCCTATCTCAGCGTATGTATAGCCCACAAAGTTGAGCGCATCAGCGTGCTCGGAGTTAATACGTATCAGCTCTTTCATCGCGTTTATGGACTTGTGCTGCTCGTCCATAAAGTAATAGGTCACACCTAGAGAATAGTAAATTGTCTGGCTATTCGGGTTCTTTCTTAAATAACCGTTATAGAGTGATACCGCGTCATCGTGCCGTTCGAGCTTTCTGTAAAGAGAGCCCAGGTAATTGACAATTACTTCATTCTCCGGGTTCCTTTGGTACGCCTCTTCAATGAGTATGAGCGACTGTTGAGTGTTTCCGTTCTTATCGTATATAAACCCTTTTTGGACAAGGCTTTCGTTGTATAGAGGCGACTCCGGGGGGATAGATTCTAGAAGCATTAGCGCCTCCTCGTAATTCCCGGTCTCTATATATGCCACTGCAAGATAGTACTTCGCACGCTCGTCCGATGGATCGGTGAGCGTAATAAGCTGAAACTCTTCTATTGCTTTTTCGTATTCTCCGCTTTCGATGTATAGGAGCCCCAGTCTGAGCTTGAGATCGGGGTTTCTGAAGTCAAGGCTCTCAGCCTTTTCAAACTGCTCAGTTGCGTCGTCCATACGGTTTATCCTGAAAAGAAAATTGCCGTAGCGCACATAGGATTCGAGATTATTCGGAAAAAGGGCAATTACTTCTTTGTATATCTTCTCAGACTCTTCAATTTTCCCGAGCTTCTCATAAGTGAGAGCAAGCTCGGCAAGTGCTGTAACAAACCCAGGGTTAATCTTTAGCGCTTCTTTAAAATAATGCTCGGCCTGAAGGTAATTACCGCTCTCATAATAAACCCTGGCCAGGAAATAGTACCCTTTCTCGTTATCGGGATAGATGTCGATAATCTTCTTAAAGCTTTCCTCGGCGGCTTTATAATCGCCCTCTTCAGTCTGTAGTATCCCTATAAAGAGATAAGATTCCGCGTCCTCAGGGTTAAGCTCCACAGCGCGTTTTAAAAGCTTAAGCGATTTTTCTTTGTCTTTTGTATTTTGTGAGAGTGAATAGGCCTTACCCAAAAGCGTGTAGGAGGGGGAAAATTCGGGGTCAATTTCTATAGACTGCTCAAGCTTTGCGAGCGCATCCTCGGCCCTGCCCGCGGATATATAAATTACCGCAAGGTTGTATTTTAAATACGCTGAGTCGGGGTCATAGGTCTCTGCAGTTTCGAGCTCGCTCATAGCTTCTTGAAAATTTCTGTTCTGAAAGTTGTATCTTGAAAGTGTGAAGTGATAGTAAGCCTTTGCCTGTGCGGTAGGCTCTAATTCCTCTGTTATAGCCCCTCCCTCAAGAAAAGGCTCGGGGGTGCTTTTCTGCGCGCATGAGGCCAGAAAATACCCGGCTATTAGCACAGAGACTAAGAGAAATACTGTAGTTATATTTAATCGATTCATATCAGGGTGCGTCCAGGACCTTAATCTTAATTTTACCCACTACTTTCATAATCTCTCCACTTTTTTTTAAATCTCCCTCAATTAGCTTAATGTGAGTGGCGTCTGCGGGCAATTGTCCGTATGTGGAGTCAATCGCTACCCACTGCCCCAAAAACACCTCGTTCCAGGCGTGATAGTAGAACCTACCGTCAATGTATATTGTACCCATTACAATCTTTGTGGGAATACCCGAGGCCCTGGAAAGAGCGGCAAAGAGCGCCGCGTGCTCGTTACAGTCTCCTTTTTTCGTCTTGAGTACGTCAAGGGCGCTTGGGAGGCTCACAGTGCCTTCTTTTTTCAGGTTCTTATATACCCAGGTGCTGATTTGAGACGCGGCCTCAACGGGGTCTATCTCGTCTTTTACTATTGTCCGGGCCTTAGCCTTAATCTGCTCGTCGTCACTTTGAACAAGATTAGTGGGGGATAAAAATGCTGAATGAGAATCGAATTTATACGGGAGATTATAGTCCGCAGGCAGTGATACGTCCCGAGCGCGAATTTCTATAACGTTATTCTCGTATTGCTGTCTGTATCCATCGTTAAAATTCATATCGTCCATATCCTCTAGCCCGGTGAGCTGAGCGCGGAGATACTCTAGAGCTCTTGGGTTTTTAATTTTTACATCACTTGGAATAGAGGTTTTAGCAGTAATATCATAAGTCGACAAGGACTCGGGGTGGTTATCGGTACCGGGTTCTTTAGAAGCCGTAAGACCGGGCGGTATTGTCTGTTTTAGTACCTCACCTTCCCTGGTAATCCAGGAAGTGTAGTCAGAGCCCATAAACTCTGTCGCTACCCTGAATGTTTCGACTACTCCTGAATGCTCTGTTTTTATAACCTCCAGGGCCTCTACTTTATTTATTGAAATCAGATCCTCCGCTTGAGCGCCCATTATCGCGGCCGAGGGCTCAAAAAGGTGAATTTTGTACACTTGGCCGATCTTCATCGGTCTCTCAGAAAGCCACTTGGGCAGAAGCGCGAATATTGTAAGACCTTCTTTTGCAGGGAGGGTTAACTCGGTTTCACCCGAGACCGATTTTACTTTTATCCTCAGCCCCTCTCCCTGCATCGTCCCGGAAGAAGACAAATCACCCGCGTCTGAGCTCATCTTAAAATCAAAAGATTGTAATATGAAATCCTTGAGTGAGTATTGTGCATCGATTGTTACAGTCTGCTCGTTACCCAGCAGAGTGACGTTTAATTCACTTTTTTCATCAACCCTGGTTTTATCACCTTCCTCGTCTATTACGATCCTGGTATAACCTACTTTTTCGCCGTCTGAATATATACTCATCAGGCTTTCACTCCGGACGGGCCCATCCCCTTGTGACAACGGGCTGAAGAAGAATAAAAGTGCGGTTACGTAAATGAAAGTTTTTAGAGATGAGTAAAACATGTAAAGGATAATTTACACTAACTTTTGTGGCGGACAAGAATATTTAACGGATTGACACTATGAGCACCATTAGGTTCACTAACTGCACTATGGTAGTAAACGAGATTATCGATAAAATATTGAATGAAGAGAGGATTTCCTCTGATGAAGGGCTCCATTTACTAAAAGAATGCGACACCTCGCGCTTGGGAGCGCTTGCGGACTCGAAAAAAAGAAAATTTCATCCCGACGGCATTGTTACTTTTGTCGCGGACACGAACCCGAACTATACGAACGTATGTGATACGGAATGCCTTTTCTGCGCTTTCTGGAGGCCTCCGGGCGCATCAGACGCATATACTCTTAGTACCGATAAAGTGATAGAGATAATGAGGACTTCCTATCATAACGGCGCTACAACTGTGCTTCTGCAGGGCGGGCATAACCCAAAGATCGGGCTTGATTATTACACCACTCTTATAAAAAGAGCTACTGAGGAAATTCCTGATCTTCACCTGCATTTGTTCTCTGCGCCTGAGATAAGCGCAATCGCCAAGTACTCGGGAATTTCTACAGAGGATGTATTAAAACAGCTCTGGGACGCGGGGCTAAGGACGATCCCGGGTGGGGGCGCCGAAGTCCTGACCAACAGAGTCAGAAAGAAAATCAGCCCCCTTAAGATAAACGCCGATGAGTGGATGAAAGTCACCAGAGAAGCCCACCTTCAAGGCTTTAAAACCACTGCGACAATGATGTTCGGGCACTTTGAGGAAGATGAAGATATCATCGAGCACCTTGAGAGAATTCGTACTCTCCAGGATGAAACCGGCAATTTCCTGGCGTTCATTCCCTGGACGTTCAAACCCAAAAACACTTTTCTTGAAAGAAAGCTCCCAAACGAAGTCGGGGGAGACAGATACCTGCGCGTACTTGCGCTCTCGAGGATATATCTGGACAACTTCGCCCATATACAGGGCTCCTGGTTTACGCAGGGCAACAAAGTGGGCTCGCTTTCAATGCACTACGGGGCAAGTGACCTTGGAGGGACACTGTTTGATGAGAACGTACTAACGTGCGCTGAAAACAAATTCCGCGCAAGCCTTGACGAGCTTGTGCATATGATACGCTCGGCAGGCTTCACTCCCGCTCAGAGAAATACCTACTATGAAGTCATAAATATGTTTTAAATAAACTTTTACCCTACAGCTAACTCTAGTTGCACTCAAACCTTGGAATATAAAGCGAAAACCTAAAGGGATCATGTCCAAAGGTCGACACTATTAATTTAGGTAACATTAAGCTATCATTAAACATTATTCTGTTATGAATGGTGCTAAAATATAAATATTCACTATTATTTAGCAATGTGAAGAAACTACTGGGAAGCATGTACTGTAGATTATAATGGGTACCTGGAAAAAAGTTCTTAGACGTATATACACCGATTATAAGGAATTTTTCATTTTTATTCCAATCTTTATAATCTTTTACTCGCTAGCAGCGTTTTTCGATATGTTTGAATTTCTCCACGGTATCTTTACCAGATACGAATTAATGGAACTGGATGAAATATTTGGTGTTTCTACAATATTGTTTTTTGCAGTATTGGTATTTTTACTAGCGAGGTCTGTAAAGCTTAGAAAAGAAATCAAAGAGCGCAAGAAAGTAGAGCGGGAGTTAGAATCGACCGTCGAAAAACTTGAGCTCATGCTGGAATCGCTGCCTGTAGCACTGTACTCATGTAAAGCTGAAGGTGACTTCGGGACCATCTACGTAAGTGATAATGTCAGAAAAATTTGCGGGTATGAGCCTCAGGACTTTATTAGGGAGAACTCTTTATGGGTAGATAATATACACCCGGATCAAAAACCTCAGGTCTTAAAAAATATTTCTGAAGTACTTGATAGAGGATATCACGAGTACGAGTATCTCTGGCGTACCGCAGACGGCTCATATAAATGGTTTTACGACCACGCAAAGCTGATAAAATCATCAAGCGGCACAGGTGATCTTATTGTCGGTATGTGGCAGGACATAACCAAACGCAAGATGATGGAGGAAAGGCTTGGGAAGTCACAGAAGCTTGAATCCTTGGGCATCTTAGCGGGCGGCATTGCGCACGATTTCAATAATCTTCTCACTTCGATCATGAGCAATCTAAGTAATGCAAAGACAAATCCCAATCTTGATCAAGAGCTTCTGGCATTATTCCTAGAATCGGAAGAAGCTACTACTAGGGCATCTGAGCTGGTGACACAACTGCTTACTTTTTCCAAGGGCGGCGCCCCGGTTAAAAAACCACTCCCCGATTTTAGTGACTTTATTAAAACAGTTGCAAATTTTACGGTGAGCGGATCAAACGTTAAGTGTGAGTTTGATATAGAGGAAGATTTATGGGGCATTGAAGCAGATCAGGGGCAAATAAGTCAGGTCATCCAAAACCTGGTGCTGAATGCTCAGCAAGCTATACCTGAAGGCGGGACTATTAAGATAGGTCTAAGCAAATTTTTGGTGAATCAATATGATCACATTGAGTCTGGAAACGGGAAATATCTCAAAATCACAATTGAAGATAATGGCATAGGAATACCGGAGGAGAATTTACAGAAGATATTCGACCCCTATTTCACGACTAAGGAAGAAGGTCACGGACTCGGTCTTTCAAGCGTATACTCGATTGTGAAAAATCATGAAGGTTGTATAGACGTAAAATCACAATTGGGTATGGAAACAACATTCGATGTTTATCTTCCCGCAAGTGATAAACCTGCAGACACTCCTATAAGAACCGACAGTAAAATATCCGAGGGCAGAGACAAGATATTGCTGATGGATGATGAGAACTTAATAAAAATCGCAACTGGACGGATGTTAAAGAAACTGGGTTACGAGGTAGAGTTCGCGTCAGACGGTGAGGAAGCCGTAGATAAATATAGGAAGTCATTAAATAACGGCGGTTTCGACCTTGTTATTATGGATCTCACAGTACCGGGGGGCATGGGCGGGTGTGAAGCGACTAAAATTCTCAGATCCATCGACCCTGATGTAAAAGTTGTGGTATCAAGCGGGTACTCGAACGACCCTGTTATGTCGGACTATAAGAAATACGGGTTTGTCGATATTGTTAAAAAGCCTTACAGGGCAGAGGCGCTTAGCAGTACAATCAAAAATGTATTGCGCGGTAAAACCCAATAGCATCGCATATAGTGCTTTTTCAGTCTTTTATTTTGTGAATTTTACAACCTTCAACTTCCAGGCGTTTCCCGTAAATTTCAGTACGCATTCAAACTTCATAAATCTAAGTAGGAAGAAGTCAAAAAACTCCAGGGCCGAGCTTGTGATAAGCGGGGAAGCCAAGAGCTCGGTTAATTCCAGGTCTTCGAGGTTTAAATACTCAGACGGGGAAAGCTCAAAGTCTATCGCATCTTCTTCAAGCGCCCTACTCTCTTTAGTATCCGTAATAGTGATATAGCCCTCATCACCGGATTTTTCGACAAGTATCCCAAGAGCTACTCCGTTTCGATCCAACATTCTGGCTGCAAGATATTGGTCTATCTCTGATATATGTATTTTGTCCACGCGCTCATCAATACTCAAGGTGTGAATATAATATCTGGATAGGTGTTTAAAGAAAATGTTTCCGGGTAATTGGAATTGCAAACAATGAGACCCCTATCCCCTTCCGGAATCTCATTGTTCACATTTTAACTTCTCTTAAAGCCCTCTACCTTCTTACCTGAGTGTTAAAAGAATTGTTACCCCTATTCCTCATCGTGCCCTGGCTGCTCTTAAAACTCTTATTGACGTTTCTATTTGTCACATTGCGGGTGGTCGTGGTTTTTGAGCTATTTTTCTTAGAAGTTTTCTTATACGAATTAACTTTATTTGTGTTTTTCCTATTCACCTGTTGATTTGTTTTGTTCGCGCTAAAGCTCTTTTGATGCCTCTGTGCTTTATTAACATTTGGTTTCTTTGTTTTGTAAACGGTCTGGCTTTTTTTAGACTTAGCTGGTGTTAAACTCTTGTTTGAAGTCTTATAGGGTTTCCGATTATTATTAACGTTCTGCGCGTTATAATTCCTCGGGCTCACTAAATTTTTATTAGACTTACCGCTGAGCTTATTCTCTTTTGGCTTGTACTTATACTGAGATTGATTCGGGCTTCTTTGTACCTGGGTTTTATGACCCGTATTTTTATTTAACTGTGAGCGCTTGGGGCTTTGGTACTGTGTTGAGATTTTATTCCTGTTTATCTGTTTGTGATTTTTTGCGGGAGATAAATGAGACTTAGATTTATTGGACTGACTCTTGGGAGTGTATTTTTGAGCGGTGCCTTTTTGATAACCTTCTCTGCCGTTAAAGTCGCTGCTTAAATTCCTTGCGCCTCTATTAACGACCGTATCTGTATTGGATTTGTTTATTCCCTTCTTTTCCAAATGCTCGCGACTTCCAGACTTGAAACTTTCACTTCCGTTGTATCTCTTTGAAATATTTGTCGGCTTCTCGTAGCCCTTCTTCACTACCTTGGGGCGGTAGGTGTTGTATTGGCTGCCTCTTAGCTCGTTTACATTTCCCTTACCCCTAACCTGGACCAAATCGCGGTCCACCACATTGACCCGCTTTATCTTTTTACCGGAGCGGTGCTCGACAACATGTCTGTCGGGTCCTTTGTAAACGTTTCGGTTATTGATCACCGTAACGTTATTTATGTTTTTGGTGTTTTTGTAGACAACAGTGTTATGGGACCCTTCAATGGCCACAAGCTTTGCATTCTTTCGTGAAAAGTGCTCGTAGGGAACATAGACGCTATGCTTTGCATGATCATAGTAATGGTGTTTTCTGTGGTGCTTTTTATGATGCTTATGCCCTCCGTAATAGTAGGGTTTATAGTAGTTATAGCCGCCATAATAGCTGGGCTGATAATATCCGTATCCGCCTATAGAGATGCCTATCTCCAGGAAGAAATTCCTATCGGGCGGGCGGGGAGACCAGCCTATATATCCCGGGCTGTCGTACCACTCGACATACGCGGGGGCCCAATCTACACCGGGAATCCATACCCAGCCGTAATAGTCATCCGGAACCCACCTTCCGTAGTGGTATGTGGCCCATCCCCAGGGCTCATCCGACACCCATATCCAGCCTTCATCCGAGTACTGCCAATTGCCGTCTCTATAGGGCTTCCAGTACTCATCTACCCCAACGGGCTGCCAGATGTATCCATAGTAATCGTGCTCTACCCACTCACCGTAGGGCGTAAGAGCGTCGTAAAAAACGTCCAGTGTAACTTCTGCTCGGGCCTCGGCGCGCTGACTCACACCGACCCCTATGAGTAATGCTAGTATTAATGCTATTGCCGTAAGCTTTCTATTCATCACCTTTTCTCCTTCGCTGCTGTTTTTTACAGTCTTGTTATATTAAACTCGGAAGCTAAAAATAATGTTGCAATAACACCGAATTTTGTATCATATGAAACAGTAATTATGATCTAGGTGTGCAGTGTGCCGGTAAAAAACAATATATATAGATGGAAGTCCGGAATCAGGGGGTTGTTAAAACAGATTATTTACTATCATTAAGAAGGCTTTTATACATCTCTAAATACCTCTTCCCCGACATGCGCCAGGAATAGTCTTCCTTCATAGCCCGTTTTACGAGTCTTTCCCACTTGGTCTTGTTCTCGTAAACCGAGATTGCCCGAATGAGCGCGTCAAGCAGACTAAGCTTTGAGAGCTCATCGAAGATAAAGCCGTTTCCCTTTGCGCTGTCTGATGAGTAGTCCCTCACAGTGTCGAGCAAGCCGCCTGTACCTCTTACGACCGG
>JGI24023J19991_10003274_pt1 | contig 11442 bp, 5 predicted proteins | sample Cruoilmetagenom1_FD_19991 | JGI IMG/M metagenome (IMG submission 19991)
AAAATTTACATATAGCTGTTTGGCCGGGAAGTGACCTTAATACAAAAGATATTACCCGTTTTATTGCTAGAGAATCTCGTTCATATGTTATTTCGGTCTCTAGCTTAATGACACGTAGTGATTTTCCTAAAAATACACCACATCTAGATAAGATTTTAGAGAGAGCTCCAAACGTTCTAGCAAATGGAGGTTCGTGTATAGCAGGTCCTGATGGAAAATGGATAATTGAACCTGTTTTGAATGATGAAGGATTAATTATTAGATCAATAGATTTCGATCGTGTTTTTGAAGAACGCCAAAATTTTGACGTTTCAGGACACTTCTTAATTAAAAGAGTATATTTGCCAAAATTTTAACAATGGCAATTAAGAAAAACTCGTCGAGAGGACGACACGCTGGTAATTCTTCTCGTACACCTGATAAATCAAATAGTAATCGGGATCAAAATTCAAAACCAAAAGATAAAAAAAAGTCATCTTTTTCAAAAACAAAACCGAATCCTTATCGAAAGGATATTAGAAAAGATACTCCAAAACAAAGATTAGAAGAGCCTACAGAAATAAGGCTCAATAAATTTATTTCTAATTCGGGTATTTGTTCTCGTAGAGAAGCTGACACCTATATCAAATCTGGTAGTGCTACCGTAAACGGGAAGGTAATTACTGAGATGGGATATAAGGTAAAACTTGATGATGAAGTGCGCTTTGATGGTTCATTAATTAGCCCGGAAGCTAAGAAATATGTACTATTAAACAAGCCAAAAAATTATATAACTACTATGGATGATGAGCGTGGCAGAAAAACGGTTATGGATTTAGTAAGAGGTGCTACAAAAGAACGTATTTATCCTGTTGGAAGATTAGATAGAAATACCACCGGTTTATTATTGTTTACCAACGATGGAGAAATGGCAAAAAAACTAACACACCCGAAACACAATGTTCGGAAATTATATCATGCTTCTTTAGATAAAAAACTGGCCATGAAAGATCTACAAAAAATTTCGGAAAATTTTGTATTAGAAGGTAAAATGGTATTTGTAGATGCGATTTCATATATAGAAAATGCTTCTAAAACTGAAGTAGGAATTGAAATTCACTCCGGTAGAAACAGAATTGTACGTAAAATATTTGAACATTTTGGTTATACTGTTGTTAAACTAGACAGAGTACTATTTTCAGGATTGACCAAGAAAAATTTATCCCGTGGTCACTGGAGACATCTAACTCAGCAAGAAATTAATAACTTAAAAATGTTATAAACTAAAAAAACCGAACATAATGTTCGGTTTTTTTTTTGGTTGATTGTAGTACAATTTAATTCTTTATAATTTTTTTACTTAAAGATCCTTGATCTGAAGTAATTCTTACCAAGTACATCGCGGGTTTTAATTCAGATATATTAAAAGGTTCATTTTCTGAAAAATTACCTTTAAAAGACTTGATCAATCTTCCTGAAATATCATAGATAGCAACTTTATTAGCCGAGCTATTAATTTTAAATTCATCACTAACCGGATTAGGGTATACACTTATGATATCTTCAAGATTAACATCCCCAACAGCTAACGCAACTTGACTACTACCATATATCTTAAATTCACCCGGTAGTAAACTAATCATAGCGGTTTCATTCGTTACNTCTATTGTAGTATTGTTATTTAATAAGTCGTACCAGGTACCTGTTTGTTGGAATGCAGGATTGATACTTTGAGTTGTAACGCCAAAATTACCAATGATGGTAACATGTTTTAAACTAGGGTTCACAGCATCATCTGTTAAATGAACTGTTTTTAGGCCACTAGCATTTGCAACATCCATAGTAAAATTAGCTGTTCTAAATATATTTTCTTGTTTTTTTAACTTTATCAATTTTGCCCAAGCATCATATAGATCTTTCCTGTCAGGCTCAGTAAAATAATTCCATAATATTGGTTTATTCCCTGTTCTTCCATTAAAATCAATGTCGATGTCATATCCTAATTCACCAAACTGCCATATCATTCTCGGCCCGGGAATAGTAAAGTAAAATGCTCCAGCTAATTCCATTCTATCAAGAGCAGTTGAAAGATTTGTTATGTCGTAACTTCCGCTAGAATTTCCAAACTGCAAATTTTTATACATTAAACGTTGCTCATCATGACTCTCCATATAGCTTACATTCGCAGGAACTGTCCAGTTTCTGTCTAAGTATGATATCCATGAAAAATCAGATTTCCCAGCATCATGATATCCCATCGTTGCTTCATTATAATTAAAATTGTGATTACCCCACATCATGATTCCTTTTCCTTCACCTAAACGATAATTTACCCATTCTGTCTCTTCAATATTGCCACCTAAATGTTCAAAAATTACATAAAAATCTGAGTCTACTGCCCATTGATAATCTGCATATTCTTTTAAGATGGCAACTCTATCGGCTTGATAAGATCCTGTACAAGATTCATCGGCCGGTGTACAATTTTGCGTAAATCCTTTTGTAAGATCCCATCTAAAACCGTCTATTTTAAACTCTTCAATCCAATATTCAGTTGTTCTTTTTACATAATCTTGTGTAGCTTGTTTGCTATGATTAAAGTCATTAAATACACTATATGAATGTGTTGCTACCGGATTAAAAAATGGACTGTCAGTACTTGCCTGTCCACCATAACCACCATTATCAGTATTCCACATTCTATAATATGGATTTTGACCAGAAGCATGATTATAAACCACATCTATAATAACAGCAATACCTCTGTTATGACATTCATCAATAAATTGTTTAAATGCATTTGGTGTGCCATAATATTTATCTAAAGCCATATGAAATGAAGGATTATATCCCCAAGATTCATTACCGTCAAACTCATTAACGGGCATAAACTCAATCGCGTTAACTCCTAAATCTTGTAAGTAATCTAATCGAACCTTCACAGCATCAAAACTATGTAGAGCATCAAAATCTCTGATCAATAATTCATAAATAACCAAATCTGTTCTTGCCGGAGGCTGAAAATTAGTGGTCTGCCAAGTAAAAGCAGGATCACCGGTTCTTAATAAGGTCACAGCATGACTAGTTTGCCCTGACGGATATGAAGGTAAATTAGGATAGGTTGTTGCATTGATAAACCCATCATTCGATTCATCTAAAATTGTAGTTGAATACGGATCTGCGATAGTTAAAGTACCATCAACTAAGTATTGATACATATGATTAGTCAGTGGAGTCAACCCGGTTAATTCTATCCAAAACCTATCATTAGGTGTATCTTTTTTTAGTAAATAAGCATTATCTGCTTGCCAATTATTGAAATCGCCAATTACATGAACTACATCTTTCATAGGTGCATATAAAACCAATGTAGCGCGTGTATTATCGCTTGAGTCTAAATTAAGACCATCTTTCATTCCGGCTGGTACCGATTGTTCAATAATCGTAACTATTGCTTGAAAAGTCTCAGTTAGCGTATTACCTCCATTTGTAGCTTCTAAACTATAGCTGGTATTTTGTGTAATATTGGTATGTGTGAAGCTATAATTTGTTGTGTTATTTGAAGTGTTTATTATTGAACCATTTGCTCTTAAAACGAAATCAGCTGCTAATGATGAAGTTGCAGCAATTGACAGCGACTGTCCAGAAGTTAATAAAGTAATAGCTTGATTTGGTGCAGTTAACGAGAGTTGAAAAGCACCAACATTAAAAAAGAAATCACTACAGCCATTATCTTTAAATTCTTGCGAACCATTTTCATTTCTAAATACAGCTCCTATTTGAGTGGCATTTGCTGCTTGTGTCGCATTTAAACTATAATATGTCTCTGGTGTAATGGTAATGCTCCAAGTGCCATTTCCGTTATTGGTCATTTCTCCAACACCATCGTCTTGACCCCAATTCCCTACAACATTAAATCCCCATGCATTTGTATCATCACCAATACCTGAATGCATATACACTTTAGTAGGACTATTAAAGCCATTACAATCTGTAGCTGCACTGTTAGCATCAACAGTAATTGTAATAGATTGATCTACATCAAATGGATTAGGTGTAATAGTTACCTGCGCATTTGATAAGTGCGTTATTAATAATAATGTGCTAAGTAGTATTTTTTTCATAATAGAATTTTTTTCTGTTAAAACACTTGATAGATGCAAATTTAATTAAAGAAATAAAAGGCTGTTTATTTCTTTACAAACAGCCTTTTATTAATTCTTAATATATTATAAATTTATGGCAAATTATTAATTGAATATGTGCCAAGATTAAAATCTAAGAATATTCTGTAATTACCTGCTGTTACAACAATGTTATCTCCTCCATCATCTAATGTTCCATCAGCCCCTGTATCACCTACATTAACACCCCAATCTTCATTGATACGGAATTTTATTTCACCATCAAGAAGAGTTACGATTTCGGCAACCCAAATTCCTGGATTCACTTCTGTAAAAGTAAAATCTGGACCGGCATTACCCCAATCATTATATCCTGAACCGACTATACCCCATAAATCTGCAGTTTCCATAGTATAAGTATTATTATTAAAATCTAATGAAATAGCATAATAACCGGCAGTTACCACAAGATTATCACCTCCATCCTCTAAGGTACCGTCTGCACCTGTATCACCAAAATTACTCGTCCAATCATTATTAAGTCTGAATTTTATTTCACCATCAATTAATTTAACACCTACTTTAAAAGTATCAGTAGTATAGTCATAATAGAATTTTGCATCGGGACCTAAATTACCCCAATCATTAAATCCAGAACCAACAACACCCCATGAGAATTCTTCTATAGTATAAGTGTTACTGTTTAAGTCAAGAATGATCTTATAGTGACCTGCCGTACTTACAATGTTTGCGCCACCTGCGTCTAAAGTTCCATCTGCTCCATCATCACCAAAGTTATTTGCCCAATCATTATTTTCTCTAAATTTAATTTCACCATCTAACAAAGTTACATACGAAACTAAAACATTAGCTTGATCAGTCGTATAGAATGGTGCATCTGCAAATGCTCCCCAGTCATTATATCCGGAACCAACAATTCCCCATGAAGATATTTCTACTCCAGTAGATGGACCTGTTAATTCAGGAATAACTACAGTTATTGTTTGTGTTTCAGAAAATGTCTCGCTTGCGCCCTGAGTACCCACAGATGCTTTTAATCTGAAGTAAAGACTGCCAGTATTTGGTGCAGCAGTATCAGGATCATTATCTAAACCAGCTTCTGTGGCCAAGGCCATCATTTGACCAATTGTAACACCAATTTCATTTTCAGTGGTTGAACCTAAAACAGTAAAAGCATCAAAGGTTTCACTAATTGAACCTTGTATCTCAAAATCAATAATTGTTTGTACCCCAAAATCTGGAGAAACCCAGACAAAGCGTTCTGCCAAATTTGAAGCGGTTTGATTTGTTAATACATATTCATCTTGAAATGAATTAACAAATTCAAGGGTTTCTATTGGAGCTTGAGCTATAAACTCAAACCTATCTTCATCTTCACATGAATTAAAGCCTATTGCAGCTAAAATTAGTAATGCTAAAATTGTTATTTTTTTCATTATTTCTTGTTTTTTAATTTTTAATACCCAGGGTTTTGAGTAAGATTTGGGTTAGTAGCTAATACATTTATTGGTAACGGGAAAATATTTCTAATCTGATCAACAGCAGTTCCATTGGATATATTACCTTTAAAAGGCCATAGTAGGCTATTTGTGGTAAAATAATTATAACGCACTAAATCGGTACGTCTTTGGCCTTCCCAATACAACTCTCTTGAGCGTTCGTTTAAAACGAAATCTAAGGTTATATCTCCGCTGGTAATATCACCAGAAGTATTACCATAAGCTCGCAGTCTTAATTCGTTTATTTTACTCGTAGCTACACCTAAATCTCCTCCGCCTCCTCTTAAGCTGGCTTCAGCGTAGTTCAAATAAATTTCTGCTAATCGAATTAATGGTAAATCTGTATCAACAAAATCACCCGTCGGATCACTCCCAGCATTACCATTAGAATCTACATTTTTAAATTTACTTACAGCATATCCTTCTTTAAAAGGCGGAATACTTTCTATTTCTAAACTTTGACCATCTGTATGAAACATACCTCTCTTGTCTAAAGCAGTTAGTGCTGTAGCAGCATATGTCAAATTATCCAGATCAAGTGTAATAAGATAAATTCCTGAATTAGGAATAGGAATATTTGTACCATCTGGTTCTAAAGACCCATCAGTATCATTGTCTCCAAAATTATTACCCCAATCTTCGTCAAATCTAAATTTCATTTCACCATTAGTCAATACAGCATAAAGAGCATATTGATTTGTTGCAGTTTCATACATCTCCATATCCGGACCATCCCAAGCATTCTCAGTTGCATCTCCAACAAGACCCCAATCTGATAAGGTACCATTGAGTGAATTATTTAAAACATTAATATCTATAGCTGAAGGATCAACTTCAAATTGATTCACTAAATTTTTAGTTGTACGTAATCCACTCCAGCCACCATTAACACCAAAATCTGTTGCGTTCATAGAACCTCCAATAGATGCATGTACCAAGAATGTTGTTCCGCCAAAAGTTTGAGATTGAAGCCCATCAAAATTCAAAGCAAATATAAACTCGTTTTGTGCACCATTGGTATCATTATCTGCTAAAAACAACTCATCATACGCAGTACCATTACCATTAGCATCATTCATATTGATTGCGTAAGATGAATTCATTACTTTGTTAGAAAAATCTACACATTCACTATACTTTGCCGTTCCTGTCCATACTTCAGCATTTAAATATAATCGAGACAATAGTGCCCATGCAGCTACTTGGTCAACACGGCCATACTCATTTGCACCCGCAGCTGGTAATTGATCTTGAATTTCTAATAATTCTGATTCAATAAAAGCGAATATTTCGGCTCTATTACTTTGTGCTGGAAGGTCTGTAGAAACCACTGTTGTTAATGGTACATTAGCATATAGATCTATAAGATTGTAATACGAGTATGCTCTTAAGAACTTTGCTTCTGCAATAAAAGTTGCAACTTCAGGGTCAGTTAATGCTTCTGCATTTTGAATAAATGAATTGCTAAAACTAACAGATTGAGCTAATCTAGAATACATGGCTTCAGTAAAGTCATTACTACTTGACCACGACATCCCATGTAGATCCGGTAAACCAGGATCTCCCCAACCCACTACTGAATGATCTGTAGTTAATTCGTTAAGGTTAAATAACATTCTCGAAAATTGTGAGAATCCTTCATCAATATCGGCTATATCTGGCTGCCCAGCAGGGCCTTCTTGACCTGTAAGTGCCAAAGCACTATACAATTTCGCTAAAGCACTTTTAGCTACTGTTGCATTTGCAAATACATCTTCTTGCGTAAAACTATCAGGATCAATTGGCGATACATTCAAATCGTCATGACATGATTCCATAAAGAATGTGATAGTTACAATAAAAATGATTTTTTTAATTATATTTTTCATTTCTCTTATTTTTTATTAAAAATCAATATTAACACCAAAAACAAATGTTCTTGGTCTAGGATAAAAATTATTGTCAATTCCTGATGTACCATCTCCTGTATTAATAATTTCAGGATCTAATCCATTATAATCAGTAACCGTGGCCACATTTTGTAAAGATCCATAAAATCTAAAGTTAACATCTTCAAATAGTGTATTATCTGCTAATTTATAGCCTAAAGTTATGTTGTCAATCTTGAAAAATGAAGCATTTTCAATAAAATGATCACTCAATAAGTTATTCTCTGTAGTTTCAATAAAACCAGTATTTAAATGATTTGAGTGTAGATTTGTCAAAATATTATTTTGAGTTGCTCTTCTTAAATAACCGGTACTTGATGCTACGTTGTTATATGCATAATTACCGAAGTTGGCTCTTGTCACTATGGATAAATCCCAATTTTTAAATGATAAATTAGTATTTAATCCCATGATAACATCTGCATAAGGATCGTTGTAAAGATATCTATCATCATCATTAATGATATTGTCGCCATTTCTATCAACAAAAGCACCTTCAATTGGTTTTCCATTTGTATCATAAATTTGTTTGTAAACTAAATAACTAAATGGAGATTCTCCTTCTGTGTGTACTTGTATATTATTACCAACACCACCAGAAATACCTCCTGTTGGTTGATCAAAAGGAAGATTTGTCACTTTATTATCGTTAAAAGCTATATTATAACTTATACTCCATTCGATGTCTTCAGTTTTTACTGGAATAACATTAAGCGCAAACTCGATACCTTTATTTTCCATGTCTCCAATATTTTTATCTATTCTGTTCCCAAAGTTCGTAAAAGGATCAATAAAAGCAGATGCTATTAAATCTTGAGTTTCTTTTAGATAAGCGTTTACTGAACCAGATATTCTACTATTCAATATGCTATAATCTAAACCTACATTTAAAGTTCTACCTACCTCCCAACGCAACTCTTCATTTATTGGTTCTGGTCTAAATGTTTGAAAAAATGCTGATCCGAATTGATAATTGGCTGTTGATTGACTACCTGTATATCTTGTTAAGAAATTGTAATCTCCTAAACCATTCACATTTCCTACTTCTCCATAACCAGCACGTAGTTTTAATTGATTAATAAATGAACCATCCATAAAATCTTCATTATGAATATTCCATGCAACAGCTACAGAAGGAAAATACCCCCATTGGTCATTTGGATTTAATTTTGAAGACGCATCAGCTCTTAATGTTGCTGTTATTAAATATTTACCGTCGTAATCATAATTTAATCTACCAAAATAAGATAATAAAATATTCTCTGATCTATCAATGAATTCAAAATCATTTCCTTGTTCTTCTTTTTCACTATCGAAATTAAAGTTCTCAAACTCAAATTTTTGATAAGAATAACCCGCAACAAAAGTCAGGTTATGTACTTCATTTATAGATTTATTATAAGTTAAATAAGCGTCTAAGAGTTGGTTAGTAGCTTCTTCACTAAAGGTTGTCCTTGAACCATTAAAAGTGGGATCTGAAGTTGGTATAAACTCAGATGTAAGCGTTCTACCATTACTATTTGATTTATCTAAACCGACGTTAACAGTTGCTGTTAAATCGGGAAAGAAATGTAACTTATAATCAAATTTTGCATTAGCCACTAAACGTCTCACTTCTGCAGTGTCATCAACTAAATTAATTAATGCAACCGGATTTGAGGGCGCTAAATTAAATTGACTACCCGTATTAGGATCTACCCAAGAAAAATAACCTGCATATTGCGAGTTAGGATCAGAAATTGATTGAGTAGGATCAAATGAAACTGCATTACCAATTGCGTCTCTATTCGCAAAAGTGTTTTCAGTATACATACCTCTGGCGTTTAACTCTATTTTAAGATGCTCATCTAATAAAGTAGGTGTTAAACTTAAAGATGCTGTAGTACGTTTGAAATTATCACGGTCTAAAATACCGCTTTGATCAGAATAACCTACAGAAGCTCTCATAGGTACACCCCAAGCACTACCTAGTGCACTAAACGAATTATCAGTACCAACTGCATCTACGTAAATTGCCTCTTGCCAATCTGTATTTGAAGAACCTAATCTTGCTATTGCATCTGCATCACCAGTACCATTAATTAATCGAGTAAATCGACCGGCAGATAAAACATCAACTTGATCAATAGGATTGGAAAAAGTCATTGACGAATTAAGGTTGAATTTAAATTCAGAATCTTTTCCTTTTTTGGTTGTAATAATTATTACTCCATTTGCAGCCCTAGATCCATAAATTGAAGTAGCAGAAGCATCTTTTAATACCACCATACTTTCAATATCATTTGGGTTGATTAAGTTCAATGTATTTCTCGATCCACCAACTCCGCCGTCATTTAAGGGTAAACCATCAACTACAATTAGAGGAGTACTTGTTAAAGATAGCGATCCTAGTCCTCTTATATTGATTTCCTGACCTTCACCAGGAGCACCACCACCAGAAGTTACTGATACACCTGCTATTTTTCCACTAATTAACTGTTGAGCTGAAACAACCGGACCTTGATTAAAATCCTCTGAAGTTATTAGATCAACGGCTCCTGTTAAATCTTCTTTTTTAACACTACCATATCCAATTACTACAACTTCATCTAAACTTTCAGCAGATTCTTCAAGTTCAACATTAATGTCAGCATTAGAAGTTATGGTAACTTCTAAACTGTAATATCCAATAAACGAAAATACTAGCACATCACCAGTATTTACCTTATCAATTGTGTACAGACCATCAAAATCGGTTGTCGATCCGTTAAGTGTTCCTTTAACAACAACATTAACTCCCGGCAATTCGGTTTTGGTGTTTTTATCTGTAACTTTTCCCTTAATTGTGAGTTGCGCAAAAGCAATCACAGGAAAAAGTAATACTATACTTAAAAAAGTATTTTTAAAATTTCTCATAAATTTAATTTGAGTTAGCAAATCATTCTTAAATAAAAACTTAATAAATTACATTTCACCCCGTGAAGGTATAGAGTTAACAATGTTTTAACAATTACGCAAACGTTTTCGTGTTTATAACTTTTTTACGCAAACGTTAGAGTTAGTAATCTTTTTTTATGATTTTATTAAAAAAATAGACCATAAAACGGTAAAAAGTGAATTTTTATCAAATTCTAAAAAAGAATGTTTGGTCAAATTATCTACTTTAGTTTGCATATAAATTTTATATTTGTATAGGTAAAAAAGAGCCTGTGTTCACATGAAACATAGAATAACATTAAAAATTATCGCAAAAGAATTTGATGTCTCTATATCTACAGTTTCTAAGGCTTTAAAAGATAGCCATGAAATTAGTAAAGAAACTCGTAAAAAAATTAAAGCCTTTGCAGATTTTTATCATTATAAACCGAATAGCTTAGCACTAAAATTAAGAAATAAGAAAACGATGGTTATCGGGATTGTAATACCCGAAATTGTACATCATTTTTTTTCTAGAGTTATTAGTGGTATTGAAAAAATAGCCAATCAAAGAGGTTACAATGTTATGATCTGTTTATCAAACGAATCATATGATAAAGAGTTGTTGAATATCAATATGCTTGCTGATGGCAGTGTAGATGGTCTACTAGTTTCTATTGCCAAAGAAACCCTTGAGAAAAACGAATTTAGTCACTTTAATCAACTCATAGATGATGGCATTCCCTTTGTTTTATTCGATAGGGTTACAGACAACTTAATTTGTGATAAAGTGCTCGTTGATGATATAGGAGGAGGCTATAAAGCTACTAATCATCTTATTGATATTGGTTGTAAAAAAATTGCTCTTTTAACCACGCCAGATCATGTAAATGTAGGTGCTGAACGAAGGATAGGGTATGAAAGAGCCATACATGAAAAAAACTGGAAAATAGATAATAACCTTATCGTAAAAATAGATGAAAAATTGGGTATTCC
>JGI24023J19991_10003275_pt1 | contig 11439 bp, 9 predicted proteins | sample Cruoilmetagenom1_FD_19991 | JGI IMG/M metagenome (IMG submission 19991)
TAAATTTGTGGCAACTGAAACAACTCACAGAGTAGAGTTGTTAAATATTACTGGTAGCCCAGCGGATTTATATTTTATTACTTATGATGCTGGAACATCTGGTAATTGTTTAACTATGAACCCTATTAGTTGCAGTGATTCAGAAACAAATAATTTAACAGGTTTAACTATAGGTAATACCTATGTTATAAGAGTATATAGTAATTCTACAGCTACAGGTGCAACAACAACCTTTGATGTATGTGTGGGGTCAATGCCTGGACCTCCATCTAATGATGCTTGTGCAAATGCAATAGAGATAACAAGTATGAATCATACTGCAAATTATGATGCAACATCAACAACAAATAATTCTGGGTTTATTACACCAGCAGGATGTGCTGGAATGAATGATGGAGTTTGGTTCAAAGTAACTGGAGCTGACAATGGAGGTCTAATTGCTATTACTGCAGATCCAACTAATTGGGATATAGGTATTGGTGTTTATACAGGTACATGTGGTGCATTTACTTGTGTAGAGTCTGGTAATTCAGGACCTTTTAATGTTGTTGAAGGTATAAGTTTTTCAACTACAAAAGATGTTGAATATTATATTAATGTTGCTTACCCAAGCGGTTCAAATGATCAGCCTGAAGGGGCATTTAATCTAACAATTGACCAAACATTATCTATAAATAAAATTCAAGCTAAAGGATTTACTTTTTATCCAAACCCAGTTAAAAATGTTTTAAAAATGAATGCTGATGAGCCTATTGAACAGGTTATATTATATTCTATTTTAGGAAAAGAGATTAAAAGAATTCAGCAAAATGATTTAAATGCAGAATTAAATCTATACGGATTGCCAGCAGGTGCATATTTTGTTAAAGCTATAATAGGTAATACAAGCGGAGCATTTAAGATTTTGAAAAAATAGATTCATCTAAAAATTCTCCGACCCTCGGGTCGGGGTTTCCTATTCACCTCTCTTTGGGAGAGGTCAGAACTGCTTTTTTTGCAGTTCTGGGTGAGGTAAAATAAATTTATACAAAAAGGTTCTCATAATTGAGAACCTTTTTTATTTATAGTTAAATTGGGATTACTTATATTTGATCTTAAATTTTTTTATGAATTTAGAGTTGAAATTTTCTATAATCATTCCAGTATATAATCGTCCATCTGAAATTGAAGAATTATTAGAAAGCCTGACTTTACAAAAGTTTGAAAAAGATTTTCAGGTACTAATTATTGAAGATGGTTCTGATAGAGCATCAGAAGATGTTGTGAATACATATAAGGATAAACTCAATGTAGATTATTATATCAAAGACAATTCAGGTCCTGGTTTAAGTCGAAATTTTGGTATGCAGAAAGCGACAGGTAATTATTATATTATTTTAGACTCCGATTGTATTTTACCAGCAAAATATTTAATTGAAGTTGAAAAAGGATTAACTACTAACTATACAGATGCTTTTGGTGGCCCAGATGCATCACACCAATCATTTACAAATATTCAAAAGGCAATAAATTATGCGATGACCTCATTGTTAACCACAGGAGGTTTACGTGGTAATAAAAATAGTGTAAATACCTTTCAGCCTAGAAGTTTTAATATGGGCATATCAAAAGAAGCTTTTCAAAAAACAAACGGTTTTAGTAGTCAGCGTTATGGTGAAGACATAGATCTCTCTTTACGGTTAATTGAGTATAATTTTAATACACAATTAATTTCAGAAGCCTTTGTGTATCATAAACGAAGAACCACATTAGCCCATTTTTTTAAACAAACTTTTAATTTTGGTGCAGCACGGCCTATTTTAAATAAACAACATCCTAATACTTCTAAAATAACCTATTGGTTTCCTAGTTTGTTTGTTGTAGGCTTAGTTTGCTCAATTGTATTTTTATTAATAGGAATACCGTATTTTTTATGGTTTTATGGAATTTATCTAAGTCTTATATTTATAGATAGCCTTATCCAAAATAAAAACATAGTAGTTGCAGTATTAAGTAGCATTACAACATTAGTTCAGTTTTTTGGTTATGGATTAGGTTTTTTACGTTCTAATTTTCGATTGCAATCAGGCAAATCAATAAGAGCTACTTTTCCTGAAATGTTTGGTTAGTGAATTTTATTAAAACAAGATTAATTCTATCCTTAATCTCTGAAAATTCATTTTTATAATGAGGATTATATTTTAGCCAACCTTTAAGCTTTAAATATGGAGCCGTTTTTTTTACTTTTACATCATAAGTCCCATTCCCTGAATTTTTATCATAATCTAAAATGAATCTCTCTCTTGAATTCTTTTTATTATCTGAAGGTCTTATGTTAAAAATAACAGTATCATTACCACTTGCATTAAGTATTAATTGACATTTAGTAAATTTGTTAATTTCTATATAAATTGCAGGATCTTTAGGTCTTGTAAGGTCAGGTGAAGATATTTTTAGTTTAGGATTAAATTTTAATAACTCACTTCTTAAGTGGGTTAATTTATCTTCTATATTATAGATGTCATTCCCAATCATTAGTTCCTTGGTAAACAACCCGTCATTTTGATTTATTTTTTTCTCAATATCAAGGTCTTGAATTTCATCTAAATTCCCAAAAGGTCTAATATTTTTATGTCTATGACCATGTACTTCATTTGTTAGACTATGTAATCCATACATCCATTTTATTAATACAGATTCTACTGCAAAAGCTTCGTCTTCTGTGTCAAATCTTCCAATAACCCTATTTTTAACTTTATTGTGACTTTTTCTTTCTTGAATAGATTCTATATGGTTATTTTTATCATTTTCAATTCTATTTGTATTAGCCTTTTCATGTTCTTCGGCTCTTCTTCCTTTGCCTTTACCTACATAAAAAAATTCATCATTTAACGGGTCTATTAAAACATAAACATAGTATTGTTTCATTCTTTTATTATTTAGATTGATGGTATTCAAAAATAGCAATATTTATAAAGAATATTGTAATTTTACAAAAAATAAAAAATAAAGGATCATTTAATTGAAACTTGTTATTTGTAATTTTACAATAATAAAATTTGAATTAAAAACACGGAACACTAAACAATCATATGCAATACGCAAAAAACATTTTAGAAACTATTGGCAATACACCTTTAGTTCAATTGAATAAAATCACTAAAGAGATTGATGCTTTGGTTTTGGCTAAAGTGGAAACTTTTAACCCAGGAAATTCTGTAAAAGATAGAATGGCAGTTAAAATGGTTCAAGATGCTGAAGCTGACGGACGCTTAAAACCTGGAGGGACAATTATAGAAGGCACATCTGGCAATACAGGTATGGGATTGGCATTAGTTGCTATTGTAAAAGGCTATAAATTGATATGTGTATTGGGTGACAAGCAATCAAAAGAAAAGATGGATATGTTGCGTGCCGTTGGGGCAGAGGTTGTGGTTTGTCCTAATGATGTTGAACCTGAAGATCCTCGTTCTTATTATTCTGTTTCTAAACGATTAGCTACAGAAACACCAAATTCTTGGTATGTCAATCAATATGACAATCCTTCAAATGCTATAGCTCATTATGAGCAAACGGGCCCAGAAATATGGAGACAAACCGAAGGTAAAATCACACATTTTGTTGTGGGTGTTGGTACTGGAGGTACAATTTCTGGAGTAGGAAAATTTTTAAAAGAAAAAAATCCAAATATTAAAATTTGGGGAGTAGATACTTATGGTTCAGTATTTAAGAAATATCATGAAACAGGTATTTTTGATGAGAATGAAATCTATCCTTATATCACAGAAGGTATTGGGGAAGATATTTTACCTAAGAATGTCAATTTTGATGTGATTGATGGTTTTGTAAAAGTTACAGATAAAGATGGAGCTGTTTTTACTCGTAAACTGGCTGAAGAAGAAGGTATTTTTGTTGGTAATTCTGCTGGTTCAGCAATTAATGCTGTATTACAATTGAAAGAACATTTTAAACCTCAAGATGTTGTCGTAGTATTATTTCATGACCATGGAAGCCGTTATGTTGGTAAAATATTTAACGACGATTGGATGCGTAATAGAGGCTTTTTAGATGAAAAAGTAACCATTGCGTTAGATTTGATTAAAGCTCGTGTAAATACACCTTTGATTACCGCTAAAACTGAAGAATTAGTTTCACATGCCATAGAAAGAATGCGTAAACATGATATTTCACAAATTCCTGTGGAAGATAGTAATGGTTTTGTGGGTTCTATTGATGAAAGCGATTTATTTAAATTGTATTTTGAAGATAAAAATATTGCAGATAAACCGATCAAAGAAATTATGCGAAGTGCTTTTCCTATGGTAAAAAAGGATACATCTATCGATAAAATATCCAATTTAATTGATAAAGAGAACAAAGCAGTGTTGATAGATTTAGAAAACGGAAAGTATCAAATTATTACTAAATATGATGTGATATCTGCTATACGCTAATTTAAAAATTATTGAATATGAAAACTATAGGTAATAACGTAATTTTAATTGGTTTAATTTTATTATCTGGTGTTGTGTTTGGTCAGCAATTATCTAAAAATGAAAAGAAACTGCTAAAGACTATTGAAACCAATAATACTGAAGCAATTACTTTGCTAAAGAAAGTTGTCAATATAAATAGTGGTACTATGAATCATACCGGTGTAAAACGAGTAGGAGAGCTATTTAAAGAAGCCTATGATAATATTGGTTTTGATACCCAATGGATTGATATGTCTGAGGTAAATAGATCAGGACATTTATTTGCAGAAAAAACTAGTAAAAAAGTTAAGGGTAAAAAAATCTTGTTGATCGGACATTTAGATACTGTTTTTGAAGAAGATAGTCCTTTTCAAGAATTTAATATGGTTAATGATAGTATTGCACATGCTCCTGGTGGCAACGATATGAAAGGTGGAGATATAATTATGCTTTACGCTTTAAAAGCACTGGCTGATAATGGTCTGTTAAAAAATGCTCAGATTATAGCCGCTTATACTGGAGATGAAGAGAGCAGTGGTAAACCTATTAGTATTAGTAGAAAAGATTTGATAGAAGCTGCCAAAAAGAGCGATGTGGCTTTAGGTTTTGAAACATCAACAGGCTTTAATAATGCAACAGTAGCGAGAAGAGGTTCTTCAGGATGGAAGGTAGAAGTAAGAGGAGAAAGAGCTCATTCTTCTGTTATTTTTAATGATAAAGTAGGTGCTGGTGCCATTTTTGAATTATCAAGAATTTTAAACGAATTTTATACCAATGTAAGGGGCGATGAATATTTGACATTTAATCCAGGTGTAATTTTGGGAGGTACTATTATGGATATTAAAGAAGAACAAAGTAAAGGTACAGCCTTTGGGAAAAGTAATGTTGTTGCACAAACAGCCTATGTAAATGGAGGATTAAGATTTATATCTGAAGATCAAAAAGAAAAAGCCAGAGCTAAAATGACTGAAATTGTCTCTAATAATTTACCACATACAACGGCTAAAATAACATATACCGATAGCTATCCTGCTATGGGACCAACAGAAGGCAATCATAAATTATTGCAATTGTTAAATCAAGTAAGTTTAGATTTAAAACAAGGTGGGGTAGTAGCTTATGACCCTGGTAAAAGAGGAGCTGCAGATGTTTCATTTGTAGCTGAATATGTTGATTGCTTAGATGGCTTAGGAGCTATGGGACAGGGTGCTCATACACCAAAAGAAACTATTAATTTAAATACTATTGAAACACTTACTAAACGTACAGCAATTTTAATTTATAGGTTAATCAATGAATAATTTATAGAACGTTCGCATGAAAGAAGATTTTCTACATCATTTATGGAAATATAAATTATTTTCTTCTTTAAAATTACAAACTACACAAAATGAAGCGATTGTAATTGTTAGTAGTGGACAACACAATCAAAATACTGGTCCTGATTTTTTCAATGCACAATTAAAAATAAACAATCAACTTTGGGCTGGTAATGTAGAAATTCATGTCAAGTCATCAGATTGGTATGTTCATGGTCATGAAAAGGATGTAAATTATGAGAGTGTAATCTTACATATTGTTTATGAACATGATGTTGATGTCTTTAGAAAGGATAATTCAGTAATACCTACATTAGAATTAAAAAATTATATAGATAAAGATGTACTCAATAATTACAAGCAATTATTTTCTTCAAATCAAAAATGGATCAATTGTGAATATGATATTTCTAGTATAGATAAATTCAAATTGTCTAATTGGCTTGAAAGATTATATATTGAGCGTTTAGAGCAAAAATCTGAACTTATAGAGCAATTATTAATTGATTCAAATAATGATTGGGAAGCTGTGTTGTTTAAATTATTAGCTAAAAATTTTGGACTAAAAGTCAATGGTGATGCTTTTTTTAGTTTAGCGGGTCAACTTGACTTTAGTATCCTTAGAAAAGAGCAGCATAAATTATTCAGTTTAGAAGCCCTACTTTTCGGACAAGCCAATTTGCTAACTGAGACGATTGAAGATTCTCATTATTTACAATTACAAAAAGAATATGAATATTTAAAATCTAAATACAGTCTGTCTTCAACTTTAAGTATACCATTTCAGTTTTTTAGATTAAGACCCAACAATTTCCCAACCATTCGTCTAGCACAATTGGCTAGCCTTTTTCATCAGCAACAAAATTTATTCTCTAAAGTAATTGCAATAACAGATGTAGAAGAATACTATAAATTATTTAATATTTCGATGCCTCTTTTTTGGAAAGAACGTTATTCCTTTACTACAAAATCTAAAAAGAGTGAAAAAAAATTGACCAAATCTTTTATTGACTTGCTGTTGATAAATACGATAATTCCTTTAAAGTTCATGTATTTAAAATCTATCGGAAAATTAAATGAAACAGAAATTTTGCAGTTGATTAAACAATTGAAATCAGAAAAAAATACAATTATTGATAAGTTTTATAAATTAAATATTTCTTCAGGAAATGCTTTAGAGAGCCAAGCTTTATTGCAATTAAAAAACAGCTATTGTAATGCTCAAAAATGTTTGCATTGTGCAATAGGAAACACATTATTACAAACCTGAGTTAGTCTTAAGCTTTGCTCACAGTTACAGAGAATTTGCCCATAGGCAATCTAAATTTATGAGAACTATCGGGATAATTTGAGTGAATTTGGGGCAGTATATGGGCTAATCATCGAAATCTAATAATAGAAAAGTAAATAGTACGGCATCTTTTCACTAAAAACCCTTTGAAATAACTGCTTGATTTTTTAGTAAAAATCTACCGAACTCTTGACTTTCTGTGAGATAAATCTTAAGACTAACTCAGGTTACAAAGCTAACCTTTTATAAAACCTATTCTAACCCCAGTATTCAGGGATGCAATTTTCACTAGTTATAGTACATTTCTTCATTAACTTTGGTTCTATCTTTGTAGTGTTAATTAAACAAATATAAATTAATCTCTATCAAATATGAATTTTAAGTTGTCAAATCTATATTGCTATTTAATTTATTTGAAGATAGAAGCTAATTTTACACTTAATAACTTTAATGCAAAAATTGTATTAATTTTTTAATATGATATTAAATTCATTAAGTTTGCAAACTTAACCCTACTATGAAAAAAATACTACTATACACTATTATAATCTTTGCTCTTTTTTCTTGTGCAAAGAAAACAAATAAAACAGTTAAATCTGAGGATACTTCTGTAATTTCCAAAGCAGATTACAAAACAGATTTACACCAATATTTTACTTCAAATCGTGATACAATAATTACTTCACCAATTGCTGATATTAAACTCGACAGTTTACAATGGGTTCAGGATTTTTATAAAGAAATGAATTATACTACCATTTGGATTAATGACTCAATACAACTTAACCAAAACGGGAATAGATTATTGCAACAATTGCATCAATCTAAAAATTATGGATTAGATACAAGGTTGTATCCTTTAAATAAATTAAGAGATTTAAGCTTAAAATTAAGTGAAACAGAAAAGATAGAAGATAGATATACTATTGCAAGTCAAATGGATGTTTTATTGACTTATTTTTATATGATTCACGGTAAACATTTAAATTATGGTATTATAGAAGCTGTAGAAAAACATACTACTGTACCTCGAAAATTATTTACAATTGACTTGTCTAACTATCTAAAAAATGCTTATGAAGCTGATAGTGTTATGGAAAAATTGTATGATTTACAACCTAAGCATAATGAATATATTAACTTGCAAAAAGGGTTAGAAAAATATTTAAAAACAGCTTCATTATCTACAGAAAATGTTAATGTAGTTAATTTTAGAAAGGATTCTATAAAATCAAAGGCTCAAGCAAAAAAAGCGTTGATTTTACATCAATATTTGTCTGAAGAAAATAAGGACTCATTATTTGTTACTGCATTAGAAAAATTTCAATCAGAGCATGCTTTAAAACCAGATGGTGTAGTTGGGTCTAATACTGCAAAAGCTTTATCGGTAAGTCCAAATGAATATTATGAACGATTAGTTGTTGACTTAGAACGTTGGAGGTGGAAAGAACCATTTAACGCTACACGTATCTACGTAAACATTCCTTCTTATGAATTGCAATTGTTTAAAGGTGATAGTTTGGTAAATAAACACATTGTGGTTGTAGGGAGTTATAAAAACCAAACTCCAGAAATGGTTGATTCTTTAAAATATGTTATTGCTTATCCGTATTGGAATGTGCCTAGAAAGATTTCTGTAAAAGAAATTTTAGGAAAAATTAAAAGAGATTCAACCTATTTATCACGTAATGGATATGAAATTATGACTAAAGAACGAGAAATCGTTGACCCAACTTTGGTAGATTGGGAATCTGTAAATAGTACAAATTTCAATTATTTAATAAGACAAGGTGGAGGAAGTTCTAATGCTTTAGGATTGGTTAAATTTATTTTTCCAAATAAAGATGCTATTTATTTACATGATACGCCGTCAAAACGTTTCTTTAAAAGAGAAAGAAGAGCTTATAGTCATGGTTGTGTTAGAGTCCAAAATGCTTTAGAACTAGCAGAATACTTACTAGATGAAGATGAAAATATATACGACATTGAGTCGGTGAATTCTTCAATTAAAGATAAAACAGAAAAATGGATTCGTTTGAATAATAAGGTGTCAATTTATTTGCAATATGTTACAACTGCAGCTGATGATAAAGGGAATATAACCTTTTATGAAGATGTGTATAAGTTAGATAAATCGTTAATGAAAGATTTAGCTTCGAGTATCAACTAAATCAGAAGAAGATTTTACTAATTTTGATTTAGACAAATATTGATTTTGAGGATAGTAAATAAATATGCAACTACCTTCTTTAATTTTATTGATTATTTTCTTATAATCTTTTTTAGGTAAAGATGGGCATCCGTAGCTTCTTCCTAATCTTCCATTCTTTTTAATATAATCAGGGTTTGCATAATCGGCCTCATGAATTACAACAGCACGTTCTCTCGCTTTACTGTTAGAATATTCCAATCCGTCAATTCGTAAAGAAAGACCATGTTTGCCAGTATATGTTTCAGCAGTCTTGTAAAAACCTAAACTAGTTTGATGACTGTTTACTTTATTAGAAAAACGTTTAGCATACTCTGATCCAGAATTTTTACCATGAGCTACTAAACTTTTATGTTCAAGTTTTTGAGTTTCCATATTGATAATGTAAAATCTTTCTGTATTTGCAGAAGCACTCATATCAATGATGGTTAGGTATTTAGAATTACCTAACTCATTATTTTTTTGCAATTGAATATAACCTTTTAAAGCATATTTAAAAGCATCAAAATCTAAATCATTGTCATTTATTTTTTGATAAATATCTTCAGAATACGAAAGAAAAGAAGTTTCTGTATCTGAATTATTGGTTTCTAGTTTATCTTCAATTGAAATTTCAGAAGCATAGCCAGGTAGTATTAGTGTAAGTAAAAGGGATAGGGTTAGAATTTTTTTAAGCATAAATAAATTTAGTTTCTTTGTTATAAAACACTTAACTAAGTGTTTTTCCTACCATAAATTTTATTCATAAATTTTATTAAAAAAAATAAAGAATAAAAAAGAGATTAAATGAGGGAATTTAATTCTTGGTATCGAAAAATATTAACAGGAAAAAACAATATTTATTGTATTCAGCTATATAAAAAATCTAACTTTAACATATAAATAGTAAGGTATAGAAAAAAATAAAATTACTTTTTCTTACCTGTAGCTTGATTTGCGTATTTCTGTTTGTTCAATTCGTCTTGTAATTCTCTTCTTAATTTCTGTTCACGTTCAATTGAACGTTGTCTATAATCGTTGTATTCACCTTCTATTTCGGCTTTATCTTTATTTGCAGTAACGGTAATAGTATTACTACGCTTAAATTTACCAATAAAAAACAGCAATAAACCAGTTAACGTTGCAATAATACTCCATAATATAGTATTGTAGCCTGATTTACTTAAAGGTATNCCTAAAAATTTGATACTGTCTTTTTCTTCAGTTACTGAAGTTAAATTGACATTAGTAGCCTTTAATTTTGAATTTAGTGAATCAATATTTACTTTTTGACTGCTAATAACATTTTGACTTTCTAAATATTTTTTTCTAGCTAATTTTAGAGTGTCAGTAATATTCTTTTTAAATTTAAAAAGATTATTTGTTTTAATAACTCTGTATTCTTGATATTTACCTGACTTTTTATATAAATAATCAAATTGGCTCATGATAGTACCACTATTTAATGAACCTTTTTCTTCTTCGTCTTGAGCAGAAATAGTGACTGATATAAAAAATAAAGGGAGTAGTATAATTAAAATTTTAGGCAATTTCATTTTGTAAAAAGATTAGAGTTTGATTATTTAGTTCTCAAAAGTAAAAAATAACTTTTGAACATGAAAGGTAAAATCAAAATTAATATAATTTTTTATACTTAATTGGGTTTGCCTCATGCATTATAGTATAAATACTCTCAAAAATATCATCTATAGATGGTTTAGAAAAGTAATCACCATCTGTACCATATGCTGGTCTATGGCTTTTAGCTGTTAAAGTCTGTGGCTTACTGTCTAAAAAAGGATAAGCATTTTGTTTATTTAAAATCTCATCTAAAAGATAAGCAGAGGCTCCACCAGGCACATCTTCATCAATAATAATAAGTCTATTGGTTTTTTTAATACTCTTAATTACATCATGATTGATGTCAAAAGGTAACAAGGTTTGTGCATCTATAATTTCAATATTTATATCAACTTGAAGTAGTTCTTTTGATGCTTCTTCTACTAGTTTTAATGTTGAGCCATACGAAACTACTGTAATGTCATTTCCTTCTTTTATTATTTCAACAACACCTATTGGTGTGGTGAATTGACCAAAATTTGCAGGTAATTTTTCTTTTAATCTGTAGCCATTAAGGTTTTCAACAACTAATGCTGGTTCGTCACTTTTTAGTAATGTATTATAAAA
>JGI24023J19991_10003277_pt1 | contig 11437 bp, 9 predicted proteins | sample Cruoilmetagenom1_FD_19991 | JGI IMG/M metagenome (IMG submission 19991)
AACAACAGATTGAAATGAGCTGCCTTCTCCCCGGATTGATTGGTGAACAACAGATCGATGGTACTGTCCGGAATATCAGGAAGAGCACTCAGGATGTTCATATCGGTATTCAGTTTACTACCCTTGCTGACAATCTCAAAGAGGCAATTGAGAGCTATCTTTCTTCAGTCGGGTAACTCTACCCGTCGCCGCAATGCTGATGGAATCGTAAAAACTCTTCATCTACTTCGTTGCTATAAATTTTCTATCATCACGACGTACTTTAGTACGCCGAAATGATAGAAAATTTATGCGCCTCGGATATGAAGGTTTTTACGATTCCATTAGTATTGATGAACTCCTAAAAAGTCCCCTGCTCGTAACTGGATCGAGGTCTACCTTATCTCCGGCCTACGCGGGGGTGACAACCCTGTGAACTCTTATTTCTCTTTTTTTGACAATATATTAAGCCTGCCTCTGTAGAGTTGGCTGAGCTCCCTACGTAATCAGGGGATGATTTTACTTCGTCAGTCGAAGAATTGGAATGCAATTCAGAGGGTTTTCGGGTATTGATTTATATGAGTAATAATTTGTATTATTGCTTCAGCTCTCGTTTTGTTTCGGTTTTGAATTATGGAACTGGCAGTGTTCACTGGTAATCAGTTAATCCTTATAACAGCGGAGGAAATTATGGGCAGAAAAGGACTATTTGCATGTTTACTGGCTCTGGGAATGATTTTAGGACTTGGGACAGCAGAAGCGGAAAAGATGACTTTTTTCAGGATCGGTACCGGCGGAACTGGAGGAACATATTATCCCATCGGTGGCCTGATATCTCACTGCATCTCCAACCCGCCCGGCTCAAGGCCCTGTGATAAAGGCGGGAGTTGCGGTGTTCCGGGGCTGGTGGCCATAGCACAATCAGCCAACGGCTCAGTGGCTAATATCAATTCCATCAATTCAGGAGTACTGGAGTCTGGTTTTTCACAGTCGGATGTAGCATACTGGGCTTATACCGGAACCGGTATTTTTGAGAAGAAGGGAGCCGTTAAAGATCTTCGTGCCCTGGCTAATCTATATCCTGAAACCATTCACCTGGTGGCCCGTAAAGGATCCGGGATAAAATCGGTGAAAGATCTCAAAGGCAAACGTATTTCCATGGATGAACCTGGATCCGGAACCCTGGTTGATGCCAGAATTATCCTTGAAGCCTATGGGCTTACTGAAAAGGACGTCAAGGCAGACTATATTAAGCCGAATCCGGCCATCGACAAGATCAAAGATAATCAGCTGGATGCATTTTTTATCGTTGCCGGATATCCAACAGGATCCGTCGTTGAACTGGCTTCAAGCGTCGGTGGGGAGCTGGTTCCCATCAATGGACCGGAAGCTGAGGCAATTGTAGAAAAATATGGTTTTTTCGCCAAGGATGTCATTCCCGCGGATACCTATGAAGGTATTGGTGAGACAGAATCCCTTTCCGTTGGTGCCCAATGGGTTGTATCAGCAAAGGTGGACGAGGACCTGGTTTATCAGATTACCAAGGCAATCTGGAATGAGAAGTCTCGTGCACTGTTGGACAAAGGTCATGCCAAAGGTAAAATGATCACTGCTGAAACGGCGCTCGACGGTGTAGGTATTCCGCTGCACCCTGGTGCAGAGCGATACTATAAAGAGGCAGGTCTGCTGAAATAAACTGTTTGGTAGTACTGTCCTGACCGGGATACGTAATTTGATGTTTTCCGGTCATTTTGATCGTCAGGTAGTCTCTGTCCGGTGGCAAAAATCATTTCTAATTACGTACGAAACTCAGCTGCCTTTTTCGTCATTCCCGCGCAGGCGGGAAACCAGTGATCCTGCTCGTAACTGGATCGAAGTCTACGCTTATCTCCAGCCCACGCGGGGATGACAAACCTGCTGAATCTTATTTCTCTTTTATTATCAATGTATTAAAACTACTTCCACAGAATTGGCTGAGTTTCATACGTAATCAGAAAATGATTTAATCAAAGCACAGGTGGGATATTGGAAATAGATCAAGAGCAATCGCAGAAACTCGAAGAAGAGTATGATCCGGAAATGCAAATGCGACCCATGGCACCACCTGCCACATGGATTGTAGGGACGCTTCTTGCTGTATTATCATTCTTTCACTATTACACAGCCGGTTTTGGGCTGCTGAGGGAGTCCACCCATCGCGGGGTTCATCTCGCATTTGTTCTGGGGTTGATTTTTCTGGTTTTCGGTTTCAGGAAGAAACCCAAAAAGGACGGATTTTTGGCCATAGGCCGGATCCCGATTTATGACTGGCTGCTGGCAATTATCGCCGCAGTTACCTGCTTCTATGTGCCGTATGTATTTAACGATCTGGCCTTTCGTGTAGGGGATCCGCTTCCTGTTGATGTGATCTTTGGCAGTATAATGATCATACTCACACTCGAGGCCACCCGAAGGTCGATGGGGATTGCGTTACCCGTGATTGCCCTCTGTTTTATTCTCTACGCCCTGTTTGGGCGATATGCTCCCGGTGTCCTCGTTCACCCCGGTGCAAGCTGGAAGGGGCTGGTCAACCATTTGTATCTTACCAGTCAGGGTATTTACGGAATCGCTGTGGGGGTTGTTGCCACCTATGTCTTTCATTTTGTTCTGTTTGGTGTATTGGCGAACCGCGTTGGCGCCGGCCAACTCTTCATAGATCTCGCTTCCTGCGTGGCAGGGCGTTATGCAGGTGGACCGGCCAAGGTAAGCGTCTTTTCCTCTGCCCTTTTCGGTATGATCTCCGGCTCTTCAATAGCAAATACGGTGACCACCGGAGCACTAACAATTCCGGCTATGAAGCGGGTTGGATATCGACCTCATTTTGCAGCCGCCGTTGAGGCTACATCCAGCACTGGTGGGCAGATTACACCACCCATCATGGGGGCTGCTGCATTTATCATGATTGAGTTTCTGGAAATGCCCTACCGGACAATTCTGCTGGCAGCAACAGTTCCGGCCCTGATGCATTATCTCGGTATCTTCACCATGGTTCACCTGGAGGCCAAACGTCTGGGTTTGAGAGGATTGCGGCCGGACGAGATGCCCCGTTTTACCAAAGTGTTACGGGAAGGCTGGCCTACCCTGGTTCCACTGGTTCTTCTTGTTGCCATCATTACCTCCGGTCGAACGCCTTATAATGCAGCATTCTGGGGAATAACAGCCTGCATTGTCGTTGGATTCCTTAATCCCAAAAATCGGTTAACCATTCCGGATTTATTCGACTGTTTCAAATTGGGGGCGAAGTACGCCCTGGCTGTTGGTGCCTCTGCTGCAGCTGTTGGTATTATCGTCGGTGTGGTAAGTCTTACCGGTATGGGGTTTAAGATCTCCTTTATGGTAACCAGTGCTGCTCAGCAACTGGCTGAGATAATTGTCCCCCTTGTTCCGTTTGGCCTCACTGATCTGCCGGCAGTTACACTGTTTCTAACCCTGATCTTCACAGCTATTGCCTGCATACTTCTTGGGGCGGGAATACCGACTACTGCTACTTATATAGTATTGGTTTCGATTGCCGCACCGGCCCTTGGGCTTCTCGGGGTGGCCCCCATCGTGGCCCATTTTTTCGTTTTCTACTATGGTGTACTGGCTGATATAACCCCGCCGGTTGCGCTGGCTGCATATGCCGGGGCAGGAATCGCCGGTGCCAATCCCTTTAAGGCCGGTAATACCGCCTTCCGACTGGCAGCGGCAAAGGCACTGGTACCCTTTGTTTTCATCTATTCACCAGCTATGCTGATTGTTACTGATGGGTTTACATGGCAGGCTTTCGTATCAACGGTTACCGGATGTGCTATTGGCATCATTTTCATCGGAGCTGCCCTGACAGGGTATTTTATTACTCATATGTTGATGATTGAGAGGGTGGTGACCTTTGTTGCCTCCCTGCTGCTCGTGGCACCCGGAATTACGAGCGGGTTCGTTGGCCTACTGATGATGAGTCCTGTTCTGATTAGCCAATTCGTCAGGCGGAAGTCAAAGCAAAAACGGCAAGGGATTGAAAGCAAATAATATATGTATACCAAGATTGTCTCTGTATACGGTTATGGCCGGTTTGGAAAAGTCTGGGCAGATATCCTGGCTGAAAATTTTCATGTAAAAGTATATTCAAGGCGTGGGTTAAAATCGGAAGAAGTTAGTCCCGGCATTGAAATTGCCAACAAAAGGAGCATTTACGATTGTGACGCGCTCTTTTTTTGCGTTGCTATATCTTCCTTTGAGGAGGTGCTGAAAAAGTCATCTCGTCATTGCAATAAAGGGACGGTTTTCTTTGATACCTGCTCTGTAAAGGTTTTCCCTGCCAAATGGATGAAGAAGTATCTGCCCGAGGGAAGTACGATTATTGCTACTCATCCTATGTTTGGCCCTGATTCGTACCTGCAGACAGAAAGAAAACTTCCCATAGTGATGTGCAATGTCAATGCAGATCAAGAAACCATTGAAGAATGGGCAGGTTATTTTAAGTCGAAGTCATTGCAGATCGAAATAATGACTGCCGAAAAACATGACCAGATGACAGCCTACTCCCAGGGAATTACTCATTATGTAGGCAGAGTGCTGGCTGATTTGGATTTACATCCCACACTTATCGACACTCTTGGCTATCATAAGGTGCTGGAGGTCATCGAGCAGACGTGCAATGACAGTTGGCAGCTATTTTTAGATCTTCAAAATTATAATCCATATGGCAAGAAGATGAGGGAGAGTCTACGTGAATCTGTCGAGAGAGTAAATTCAGCCTTGCAGGAAGAAAGTAATGATATAGAACCACATGAAACTATAAACAAAGATCAGAAAAAAGGAGAGTAATAGATGGAAACTCAAAAGAAAGTTATCTTTGCATTCAGGGGGGACCCCCTCTGCTTTATCCATGTCCTTCTCAATGGCATCGATCTCAATGAACGGGGTCAGGGAGGATTGATTGTTGTTGAGGGAGATGCTGTGACACTCGTTCCAGAGATGGCCAAATCCGACCATTTTCTTTTTACTCTTTATCAGAAAGCCAAAGGATTAGGTATTCTGCTTGGAGCCTGCAAGGCATGCTCTGTTAAGCTCAAGGTTGAGAAAGAAATTGAAAAAGAGGGGATTCCATTGATTGGCGATATGTCGGGACATCCCTCCATGGGCAGTTTTATTGAAAAAGGATACCAGGTTATCACTTTTTAGTGCCTCGACCTGGAGGTCATGTGTCATCGGAAAGGAGAGGGGTCGGGAGGTAAGGAGTAATTATGAAAAAGCGTCTGCTTGTAATCCTGCTCCTGGTTGGTATCGGTATCGCTGGATTATTCGTCTATTTTTCCTTTCAGGAAAAGGAGGAAAGCTCCTTTCTTCGAGTCTCCGGCACCATTGAAGCCACTGAAGCCGACATGAGTTTCAGAATTCCGGGAATTCTTACCCGACGGCTGGTGGATGAAGGAGAGAGTGTTGTTGTGGGCCAACTTATTGCTACACTTGATGAGGCTGATCAGATGATTGCCCTGGCTGGAGCACATGCTGATCGGGATTATTCCAGGGCTGTGCTTGAAGAACTGGAGGCAGGAAGTCGTCCCCAGGAGATTGAGAGATCCAGAGCTAAACTATTGCAGGCGGAAGCTGTGCTGGCAGCATTGAGCAGCGGCAGTCGTCCGCAGGAAATAAAACGAGCCAGGGCCGATCTGGCCAGATCCCAGGCAGCTGAAAAAGCAGCATCCGCCCGGCAGAAACAAGCCAAGGCAGATTTTACCAGATATGCGACTCTCTACCGGGAGAAGGGTGTTTCAAAAACAGAGTATGACAGTTATCAGACCAGATTAATTACAGCGCAAAACAGTTGGGCTGAAACTCAGGAGCAGGTTACAGCTGCCCGGGAATATCTGAGTCTCCAGCAGGAGGGCCCTCGCATTGAAGATATCAACAAGGCGGAGGCTGGAGTTAAACTGGCTCAGGAAGAATATTCCCTCGTCAAAGAAGGTCCGAGGACAGAAATTATTGCCCAGGCCAGGGCCAGGGAGCAGGCAGCAGAATCTGCCGTTAAACGGGCAGAACAGCAATTACGCTATACTCAAATTCATGCCCCCATGGAGGGTGTTGTTCTGAGTAAATCAGCAGAACCGGGAGAATATCTTAACCCGGCAATTCCGGTTGTGACACTCGGTGATATCAGTCATCCCTGGCTGCGTGGTTATATTAACGAAAAAGACCTGGGCCGGGTTAAACTGGGACAGGAAGTTGACGTCAGTACAGATTCCTACCCTGACAAGACTTATTTGGGCCGGATCAGCTTTATCAGCAGCCAGGCGGAATTTACTCCGAAGAGCGTGCAGACCTTTGAGGAACGGGTAAAATTGATGTTTCGTATCAAAGTCAGTCTGGACAATCCGGATAACGAACTCAAACCCGGTATGCCTGCTGATGGGCTGATTCAAGTCGCTCCACAGTGATGAAGAGTTACGTGGAGAGTGAAGCAACACCCGCCATCCGAGCAGAAAACCTTAGCAAAACCTTCAACGATACCATTGCAGTGGACAAGGTGAGTTTTGATGTTTATCCGGGAGAGATTTTCGGGCTCGTTGGTCCTGACGGTGCCGGCAAAACCACTACCCTGCGTCTGCTCTCCTCCATTCTCGATCCCAGCTCGGGAAAGGGAGCTGTAGCCGGGTTTGATGTAGGTTCTGCATCCACTAAAGTCAAAGAGCAGCTTGCCTATATGAGCCAGAGGTTCGGTCTGTATCTGGATCTCAGCGTTATGGAGAATATCAGTTTTTACGCCGACCTTTATGGAGTTACCGGCTCTGAACGCAAGGAGCGCATTGAGGAGTTGCTCGACTTCAGTAATATGCGTCCCTTTAAAAAGCGGCGGGCGGGGAAATTGTCCGGCGGAATGAAGCAGAAACTCCAACTTATCTGCGCCCTGATCCACACCCCGAAGGTTCTGTTGCTCGATGAGCCAACCAATGGCGTCGACCCGGTAAGTCGACGTGATTTCTGGAAAATTCTCTATAGATTACTGAGAGAAGGAGTCTCTATTCTGGTAACCACCGCATATCTTGATGAGGCGGAACGGTGTGACCGTGTGGGATTGATCAATCATGGCAGGATTATTGCTGCAGGCACTCCCGCCGAACTTAAAGAGCTTATGGATGACCATATCTTATCTCTTAAGAGTTCCCGGGTCCGCCTCATTCAACATTATCTCCGGGAAGTTATGCCGGATATGCGCGTCAATGTTTTTGGAGACTCTCTCCACTTGAACTGCACAGATCCGAAAGAGACCGAGCAGCACGTTGCTATGCTGCTTAACCGGCGGGGGCTGACCTACAGTCGTTTTCAGGAGATTCCCCCAAGTCTTGAAGATGTTTTTGTGGGGTTGCTTGGAGACGATCGAAAGGGCACCTTGCAGGAAAGTGAATCACAGCCGGCTGTGCAATTGACTATTGGGAAAGAACAACCGCCAGCTACCGCGGTGGATGTCAGCCATTTAACCCGTCGATTTGGTAACTTTACAGCAGTCAATGATGTCAGCTTCCAGGTTCCGGCAGGGCAGATTTTCGGTTTTCTTGGCCCGAACGGCGCCGGCAAAAGTACGACTATTCGTATGCTCTGCGGACTCCTGAGCCCCAGCGATGGCGGGGGCAGGGTGGCCGGTTTTGATATCAGCAGGCAGACGGAGAAAATCAAACAGCATATTGGTTATATGAGCCAGAAGTTCTCACTGTATGAGGATCTAACCGTAGAAGAGAATATCGATTTTTATGGCGGGATCTACGGTCTTAGCGGAAGCAGGCTCCAAGAGAAAAAAGAGTGGGCCCTGCACATGTCGGCTCTAGCTCATCACCGGAAAAGCTTGACCGCAATCCTCAGTGTCGGCTGGAAACAGCGGCTTGCCTTAGCCTGTGCAATCCTTCATGAACCTCCCATCATCTTTCTCGATGAACCCACAAGCGGTGTTGATCCCGTAAGCCGTAGACGGTTCTGGGATCTGATCTACACCATGGCCGATAGAGGAATCACTGTTTTTGTCACTACACATTATATGGAGGAAGCCGAATACTGCGATCGGTTATGTCTCATCTATCGGGGTGAGATTATTGCCATGGGATCACCTGAAGAATTAAAAGATCACCAGCAGGAGGATATTCTTGATCTTCGCTGTTACGCGCCGCAAAATCAAGTTGATAAACTTCTGGAATTGCCGGAGATCCGTGATGTTTCCCTGTTTGGTGCCGGCCTACATATTGTCACGACGGATACAGTGGCAGCGACAGCGGCAATCACAGAAACTCTCGCTGACCAGGATATTCGCATCGATTCTCTACAGCCCATAGCACCGAGCATGGAAGATGTATTTATTTCACTGATTGAGGAAGTAGATCGCAACAGGGAAGTGGGAAAAAAAGAAGAGGGTGACCCATGAAGTTGCGGCGTTTATGGGCTATTTCCCGGAAGGAAGGTCTCCATATTATCAGGGATTGGCGCAGTCTCGTTCTGGCCCTGGTCATTCCGCTGATTCTGGTTCTGCTCTACGGTTACGCTCTCACCCTTGATTTGCGTGACGTTCCCACCATGGTCTGGGATCAGTCCCGTTCGGCGGAAAGCAGGGAACTGCTGAGTCTTTTCCAGGGTTCACCCTATTTTTCACTTATCGATTTCCCTGACAATTACCGGGATTTGCAAACCGGACTTGATCGAGGTCGGGCCATGGTAGCCCTGATAATACCTGCAGACTTTAGTTCCAGGGTTAAAAACGGGAAACCTGTGCAGATTCAGGTCATTACCGATGGCAGTGATGCCAATACCTCACGACTGGCGACAACATATGTGACAGCTATCAGCGGAATTTACGGACATGGGGTCAGCTTGGAAAAAGTGCGGCGTAATGGCAGGGAGCCGATAAAGCCTGTGGTGGATCTGGTCATCCGGGTCTGGTACAACTCGGATCTGCGCAGCCAGAACGTTCTGATTCCGGGTATAATTGCTCTCGTTATGATCGTGGTCGCCGCTATGCTCACCAGCGTCACTGTGGCCCGGGAATGGGAAACCGGCACCATGGAACAGCTTATCAGCACACCCCTGCACCGTTCAGAGCTCATATTCGGCAAGGTGATCCCCTATTTTGTCATTGGCATGACGGACGTCCTGATAGCGGTAGTCATAGGAAAGACGATCTTTCATGTCCCTATTGTCGGTAACAGCGGGCTGCTTTTTGGATTTTCCGCCCTTTTTCTGAGCGGCGCTCTCTTCTTCGGTATGACACTCAGCATTGTCATGAAATCCCAGGTTCTCGCGAGTCAGACATCCATAATGGCCGGGTTTCTGCCAACCCTGATTTTAAGCGGTTTTGTTTTCGCCATAGAGAACATGCCTCTACCCCTGCAGTTTTTGACCTATATTGTTCCGGCTCGCTATTTCATTACTATCCTCCGGGGCATTTATTTAAAAGGCATCGGTATCGAGATCCTCTGGATAGAAGGATTGATGCTTGGAATTTACACGCTCATTATGGTCTTTCTCGCCCACCGTAAGCTTAAATTTAAACTGGAATAGCCGATGCTGCAACGAATTCAGAGAATGCTCATCAAGGAATTCCTGCAGATGCTGCGTGATCCCCGCATGCGTGTGGTGGTCTTCGGCGTGCCGGTCATCCAGATGACAATTATGGCGTTTGCGCTGACAACTGATGTGACCAACATTCGTACCGCTGTTTTCGATCTGGATAGGAGTTCTGCTTCCCGCCGACTTTTAAGCGATTTTACCGGTGGAGGTTATTTCCGTATCTGTGCATATCTTAATTCGGAAAAAGAGATTGCGGATCTGCTTGATCGCTCCGGTGTCCGGGCAGTTCTTAGTATTCCCACAGGGTTTGCAAACGATATAGCAAAAGGCCGCACTGCAAAGGTGCAATTGATTACCGACGGCACCGATGCTAACAGCACCGCCATCGCCCTTGGTTATGCCACCAGTATCGTCAATGATTTTGCGGATGAGCAAATGGAGCAGCGAAGCCGGATAAATGGATTTTTTACTAAACCTGTGCAGGTGGAAGCCGTTACGCGGGCCTGGTTTAACTCAAATATGGAGAGCAAATATTATTATGTCCCATCCCTGATCGCCACTATGCTCTATATCTTCAGCCTGCTGCTCACCAGTATCGGGATCGTTCGGGAGAAAGAGATCGGTACCATTGAGCAGGTGATGGTGACGCCTATACGCCGGCTCGAATTTATTCTTGGAAAGACTTTGCCCTATATGATTACCGGCTATATTTCCATGACCATTATGCTGCTCGTCGCTTTTGTTATTTTCCAGGTTCACGTTCAAGGCAGTCTGTCATTACTCTATCTGCTGACAGGTATCTATCTCTGCGGCAACATGGGGATAGCCCTGCTGGTCAGTGCCAGTGCTGTCACCCAGCAGCAGGCCCTTCTTACCAGTTTCCTGATTCTTATGCCCAGTGTTATGCTCAGTGGCTTTATGTTCCCTGTAAAAAATATGCCGGAAGTGGTGCAGTGGTTTACCTTTCTCAATCCCATGCGCTGGTATCTGGAGATACTCAGGGGGATTGTCCTTAAGAATGTCGGCATGCAGGATCTCTGGCCTGCTGTCGCCGCGCAGTCCGCCCTGACCGTCATTTTTATCGCTGGGGCAGCCAGTCGCTTCAGGAAAACCCTGTCGTAAGTTGAAGTACTCTTTTCAGGTATATTACCTTATCTATATATGAAAGTCATGTCGCTTCCTGGACGGGGAGGGATTTGGAGGAGTGTTGACACAACAGGTAAGCGAGCCTGCGAGATTCCGATCCACAGCCTGCGAGGACGTTTGGCGACACTCCTTCAAATCCCGGTTACATCACTTTCATGCTTCGTTGTGAGATTCATTTCATGGGTGTTAGCTGGTAAACCGGTCGTGGTCCCTGCTCGAGATAGTAGGGCATCATCTGCGCCGCCAGGTTGGAGAGGTTTTGCTGACGGTTTGCAGGTGCCGGATGGGTGGAGAGGAATTGCGGAGGAGTTTTGCCTCCAACCTTACCCATTTTCTGCCAGAGCGTAGCAGCCGCCCTAGGATCATAACCCGCTCTTGCAGCAATTTCGATTCCCATGACATCCGCTTCTGTTTCCGAAGTTCTGCTGTTTGGCAGGGTGATTGCCAATGCCGCCGCGGCAACACTGCCGCCAAGAATGGCCCCCCTGTGGTCGCTGTCTCGTGAGGCAATCGCAAGTCCCATTATACCAAGCTGAGAAGCCATGGCCACAGACATCCTTTCGGCCGTATGGTTGGCCAGGGCGTGGGAAATTTCATGGCCCATGACCTGGGCAACCTCATCGTCGGTTGCCTGAATTTTGTTAAGCAATCCTGTATAAATTGCCATCTTGCCGCCGGCCATGCACCAGGCATTGACCATTTCCGGGTCATCAATGACTTTTACACTCCACTCCCAGTCTTTTGT
>JGI24023J19991_10003278_pt1 | contig 11436 bp, 11 predicted proteins | sample Cruoilmetagenom1_FD_19991 | JGI IMG/M metagenome (IMG submission 19991)
CAAGATCCTGCACCCGATCAGCATGCATATCCATGCCAATGACTTCCCAGTCAGTCGTATCGAGGATACGGCGTGACAGGTGATGGCCGATAAAGCCGTTAACACCCAATATCAATATTTTCATTAGAGTAATTTTCCAAATAATATGACCCGAAAGGCTCTCCGGGGACAAGATATTAACCAACCGCCAACAACTCTCATTCCGGCCCTCTCCCGGAGGGAAAGTGAAATTTATTGAAGCAGTAACTGTGCGCCAAAGTGAGCTTTGAATTTTTTCTCATCGACCATTTCACCACCGAACTCCAGGCTTGTTAGCTCGATACGACTGGCATCTGCACAATCGGCATAACAGCGGCCGGATTCCCAGTAGAGCCGTACAGTATCACTTTTTGCCGCGTCACCGCGCCAGTAACTGCCAAGCAGTTTCAGCCGCTGCCCCTGCACATCCATAAATGCTCCCGGATAGGGTGGAGCCACCGCGCGAATCAAATTGTGAATCGCCCATGCCGAATGGCTCCAGTCGACGACTCCCTCTTCAGGTTTACGGCCTCCAAAATAGCTGCCTGCGTGCAGATCCATCGGCCGCTCTTCGAAACTGCCGGCAAGCAGTCCCGGAAGCGCTCGCTGCATAACAGCTTCAGCAGCGCACACCAGCTTTAGAAAGAGATCATGGGCAGTATCATTCGGGAGAATCTTCACCATCTGCTGATCCAGCAGATTNCCAGCGTCGGGCTTGATCTCCATACGATGCAGCGTTACGCCTGATTCGTTTTCACCATGCACCAGCGCCCAGTTTACAGGAACCCGCCCGCGATACTTCGGCAGCAGTGAACCGTGCATATTGAAGCAGCCGACAGCAGGAATCTTCAGCATGCGTGCACTCAGCATATGACGGTAATAGAAAGAGAAGATCAAATCCGGACGGCATTGCCGAACCTGATCGATCACCGCAGCACTGTCAGGATCTTCGGCAGTGATTACCGGGATTCCGGCCCGGCCTGCCAACCCGGCAACACTCTGCCACCAGATGGTTTCATGCGGGTTATCCTCATGGGTCAGCACCAGACGCACATCCACCCCATGAGCCAGCAAAACTGACAGGCAGCGAAAACCCACCTGGTGGTAGGCAAACACCACCACCGAAGGTTTTGCTGTCAAGCCGACTCCTTCATATCAGCATCNTNNTCAATATCGNCAGGGACAACATCGTCATGCTGTTGCCTGACAACTGTGCGCAGCAGGTAACGCGGACGTCCCTGTGCCTGGACATAGATGCGTCCCACATACTCACCCAGCAGACCGATGCCAAACAGCATGATACCGATGAGGAAAAAGAGGATGGCAAAGAGTGTAAAAACGCCTCCCACTTCCGGACCAACAAACAAGCGCCGGACCACAAGAAAAACAACAAACAGAAGTGAAAGCACGGAGAGCAGAAAGCCGGTGATGGAGAAGAGTTGCAGCGGCACCAGCGAGAAACCCGTCATGAGATCAAAATTGAGCTGAATCAGCTTGTGCAGCGGATATTTCGAATCACCAGCAACTCGCTCTTCATGCTCCACCGCCACTTCCACAGGATTGCCCGCATAGAGGTANGCAAGCGCGGGGATAAAGGTATTGCTCTCTTCAGACTCGAGGATGGCATCGATGATATCCCTGGAGTATCCGCGCAGCATACAGCCCTGATCGGTCATATGAATATTGGTGATATGTTCACGCAGGCGGTTGACTACCTTTGACGCCCGGTCGCGCCACCAGCTGTCCCTGCGCTCACGCCGGATGGTGCCGACATAGTCATGTCCTGCTTCCAGCTTGACTAACAGTTTGCCAATCTCTTCCGGAGGATTTTGCAGATCCGCATCAAGGGTGATGACATAGCGCCCGGTCGAGTAGTTGAATCCGGCAAGAATCGCCGCGTGCTGACCGGCATTGGTGCGCAAGCACACCAGATTGGTCTGCGTCGGACGCTGATCGTACTGCCCGCGCAGCAGCGAGGCGGTGCTGTCACGACTGCCGTCGTCCACAAAAATCACCTGGTAGCTGCGCTCAAGCGCATCCAGGGCCGCATAGAGCCGGAGGAAGAGCGCAGGCAGAACCTCCTCTTCGTTATAAGCAGGCACGACCACGGAAATGAGCGGAAATTCGTCCTCTTCCAATTCATCCATTGGCGTCATGTTGCATTCCCTCTGGAAAGTAATTGGCTCAATGCTGTACAAACCTGTTCGACATCANCATCCTGCATAGTGGGGAAAAGTGGCAACGTCAGTGTTTGTTCACCGATTCGCTCCGCCTCGGGAAAATCTCCGGGTCCGTAGCCGTAGCTCCGATAGAGCGAAAAGAGATGCATCGCTGGATAGTGTACACCACTGCCGACCCCCAGAGCTTGCAGGCGCTGCTGAAACGCATTTCTCGATATTCCCAAAGCTGCAAAATCAATACATACGCACAGCATGTGCCAGCTATGGCCCACCTGATCACGAGGAATCACCAGCGCCGGATGCTGCGGCAGCAGACTGAGATAAGCCAGAGCCAGCTCGCGTCGGCGGCGGTTGAAAGCATCCAGTCTGGAGAGCTGCACCAGGCCNATAGCCGCGCTGACATCGGCAAGATTCATCTTGCCGCCCCANTCNGGGACNTCCACATTACCCTGCTCGTCTTTTTCGATACCATGGAAACGAATGCGCTCGATGCGGCGCAACAGCTGCATGTCGCTGCTTGCAATGGCGCCGCCCTCGATGGTGGTCATATTCTTATTGGGGTGGAAACTAAAACAGACCGGATTGCCTGCAGCACCGATCATTCTGCCGTCAACCTTGCTGCCTATCGCCTGGGCAGCATCTTCGATCACAATAAGCCGGCTGCGTTCCGCCAGATCATACAACGGCTGCATCTCCACCGCCAGACCGGCAAAATGAACCGGCATGATCGCCCTGGTACGGGGTGTCACGGCGGCTTCCACCTGCTGCACGACGAGGTTGCGGCTAAGCGGGTCAACATCGACAAATACGGGCGTCGCCCCGACTCTGACCACGACGTTGGCTGTCGCGGTAAAGCTCATGGCAGGAAGTATCACCTCATCACCGGGACCGACATTCAACGCAACAAGCGTAGCCTCCAGGGCGCTGGTGGCGGAGTTGAAGAGGCGCACGCCCACGCCACCGCCTATATANTCCGCNAGCGCCTGTTCCAGGGCATCAACTTTTGGTCCGGTTGTCAGCCAGCCGGATGCCAGCACCTCATTCACAGCCTGCTGCTCTTCAGCTCCGAGAGTCGGTCGCGTAAATGGCAATATGCTCATATTCATGCTCTCGCCAGGATGTAGACGCCAATGATGATAATCCCGATACCACCGAGTTTGGCGACACTCAACACCTCGCCAAACAGCATCCATGCAGCAAAAGCGTTGACGACATAGCCGATGGAGAGCATCGGATAGGCAATACTGACATCCACACGCGAGAGTGCGAGTATCCAGATGATCACGCTGATTCCATAGCAAAAAAGGCCGATCCATAACCAGGGTTCGGACATCAGTCTCAAGGCAACTCCGGAAGAGCCGGAAACACTCAGGGAGATGGCCCCCATCCCTTTGACACTCGCCTTGAGTGCAAGCTGGGCGACGGCATTGAGCAGCACACCTGTGAGAATCAACAGAAAACCGGACAACGTCATCTCCTTCTCACCGCCACTTTTTTAGTATCCTCATAAATTAATATCATTGGCAACCCGTCACTCTTCAAACGTTTATAATCCCTGGGGCTAAATAGAGCCACAGACTGTCCCTGCTCCTGCAGCCAGCGGGTGCGAAAACCCTGCATGTCAGGAATCCATTTACCAGGCTCCTGATGAATCCCCATCTTCAGCTCGGATTGAGTGATCGCCAGTTGCAGCGTCCGCCCCAGATAAAACGGCAGTGACTGCGGGTAGATCCCTACACCATAAACGATAGTATCAGCACCGACATAGGGCTGTATCACATCAGCCAGCTTTTTGCTTGAACGGTATTCACCCAGATGCTGATAACCCAGCATCAGCAGCTGCATCGAGAGTAGTGCAGCAACAGCCAGTGTAGTGACTGCTTTGACTCCCCTTGCAGCAAACAGATAGCGCGCCGTCAGCCCCCCGGCAATCATCACCAGTGCTGCGGGAAGAGCCCAGTTACGAAAGCTGTTGACGTTTTCGACAGAGACTTTCTGCGTAGCAAACTGATCGGTGAAAAAGCTTGCGCCAACCAGCAGGGCGCCGAGACCTATCAGCGGCCAGGCCGCCATTGTAACATTTGCATCAGACTTCAACTGCCGCGCCATCAGCAGTGCAAGCGGCGGAAACAGCGGCAGCAAATAGGGCGCCAGCATGGAGCGTCCGAGCGAGAAAAACAGGAACATAAAAACGACATAAGTCCACAGCAAACGCCCGGCATCAAAGCCGGCTGACTTTTGCGGAAACCACTCAAAACCGGGGCGCAGCAAGGAGCGCATAGCGCTCCAAATCCATGGGAACAGGCCAAGCAGCAATACCGGTAAAAAGTACCACAGGGGCTCCTCCCTGCCATGCACATCGGAGGTGTAGCGGTCAAAGTGCTCGTGGATAAAAAAGAACTCAGCGAATTCCGGATTGGTGATGCTCACCATGATGAACCATGGCGCCGTAACCAGCAGGATCAACAACACCCCCTTGACCAGATGCAGATGTTTCCACAGCGCCCAGTCCCTCTGCCACAGAGAGTAGATAACGATTGCCGCTCCCGGAAGCACGATTCCGACCAGCCCCTTGGAGAGTACGGCAAGGCCTGTCATGAGCCAGGCCAACAGCATCCAGTTGCGCACCTGCGCGCTCGAATCACGTCTGGATTGAGCCAACAGCACTGCCCCTAGTGCACCGGCCATGAAGACGCTGAGCGTCATATCGAGAATCAGCAGGTGGCCTAGCACGACATAAAGCAGACTGCTTGAGAGAATCAGGAAGGCATAATAGCCAGCCTCTCTGCCCCACAGACGCCCTGCGACATACATCATCCACAACGCACCTGCAAATCCTGCCGCCATGACCCACAGACGCGCAGTGGCATTGCTCTCACCAAAGAGTTTGAAAGTCGCTGCCGTCATCCAGTATTGCAGTGCAGGCTTTTCGAAATACTTGAAGCCGTTCAGACGCGGCGTCATCCAGTCGCCGGTGGCAACTATTTCACGCGGTATCTCGGCGTAGCGCCCCTCGTCGGGTTCAACCAGATCGCGATAGCCGGGAAGCATGAACCAGATCACGCCGATGAGGATAATGACGAACCATGCTGCAGAGCGGGAGAGTGAAGAGTTCATCTCTCCCCTTATTCAACCGCAACAAGGTCACGATAGGCGTGCCAGGTGGCGTAGCCTATGACTGGCATGGAGACGATGAAGCTCAGATAGAATGAGAGTATGCCGATAACCATGAACATCACAATAATCGCTGCCCACAACATCATTGGACGCGGATTTTTCAAAACGGCGTTGTAACTTGCAGCGATCGCCTCGAATGCGTTGATATCCCTGTCTATCAGCATCGGAATCGACACCACGGTGATGGTGAACACCAGCAGGGCAATCATTCCGCCTGAGATAAAGCCGGCTGCCAGAAATGCCGTACTGTTTCCTGACAGAAACAGGGTGGAGATGAAATCATCGAACTTCAATGTCAAACCTGAAAAGAAGATCGCGAAAATCAGATTTGCGATCATCATCCAGAACACCAGCACCATCATCAATATCAAGCCCATCACAACCAGATTGAATGGGTTTTTCTGACAGGTTTTACAGGTATCAGCAAAGCTGACACTCTCCCCTTCATCCAGTTTTCGACTCGCATCATACAGAAATACGCACAAAATGGGCGCCACCAGGAAAAAACCGGCCGTCAGCGGCGGAACCAGAAAAAAGGAGTTGCCGGAAAAAACCAGCGTCGTCAACAACACGCTTGCGACGAAAAATATCAAGCCGTAGATCGCACTGAGAACGGGGATATTCTTGAAGTCCCGCCACCCTGCGGAAATCCATTGCCATGGGTGATCGAGCGTGATCTCATTGATGTGGACTGAAACCGAAGGGTGCTGCTGAACATCGATTGATTGCGCCATGATATTTTCTCCTCAATAGTTTTTTGTAATAGTCATAAAGTCTTGCGCCATGTCGTCGGGGTCATGGGGTGAACTGAATAATGCATGGTAACGCCCCTGCGGATCCACCAGTACGATCGATGCCGAGTGATCCATGACATAGCCCATGGCGCTCTTTTCGGTCGTCACCTTTGCATAGAGAATACCCAGCGGCCGGGTGAGCCGCTGCAGTTCACTGTCATCCCCAGTCACCCCCAGAAATACTGGATTAAAAAAATCGATATACTCCTCCAAGCGCTGCTGCGTATCGCGCTCGGGATCGACTGAAACGAAGGCGATTTGATAGTCTGCAGAATTTCCTGACGCATCTATTTGCCTCCCCATGCTGGTGAGCATGGCGAGTGTTGTGGGACAGATATCAGGACAGTTGGTATAACCAAAGCTGAGGAATGTCCAGCGGCCCTGCAGTGTTTGGTTGGTAAATGGCCGGCCATGCTGATCACTCAAGGAGAAGGGCTGCAGACTCCTCAGTTGCGGCAGCAGCGTCGCGCTGCGGGTCTCTATATGGCTGACTGTTGGCGTCGCGGCAGGCTGCTGGAGTTGCAACCAGGCGACAAAGCCTGCGACAAGCGCAAGCAGGCCGGTCAGAACAAGAGCCGCTGATTTTACGCTGGAAGGTTGTTTTGTCATGGCATCTTCATTCATGTCGTCGTGACATCCACAGAGTCGTTATGAGAGTCAGCAGAAGCAGTGCTGCGCCGCCGTTGTGAGCTACCGCCACAGGCAGCGGCAGATGCCCCAGCACATTGGTGATGCCAAGGCTGATCTGCAGCAGCAGCACCCCAAGCAGCAGCAATCCTAATTTGCGCAAGCTGCCTGACTCATCACGCAACAGGCGCATCGCCAGCACCCCGACAATCACCAGTGTGATCAGCGCTCCGATACGATGCGTCATGTGAATGGCTGTTCTCGCTTCGATCTCGAGCACGCCGAACTCGTAATTCACGCCCAGCCCCCGCCAGATGACAAAAGCCTCCCTGAAATCCATCGCGGGCCACCACTGGCCTGCGTAGCAGGTTGGAAATTCACTGCAGCCCAACGCCGCATAATTGGTGCTGGTCCAGCCGCCCAGGGTGGTCTGCGCAATCACCACAAGCAGCGAGAGTATCATCAATTGACGGCTCTTCCCAGAGGCGAACGCCGCTGCAGAACCGGGTTTGAGCCGCAACACCAACAGCCACAGCAGCGCCAGGGTGGCAAAGCCCCCCAGCAGGTGCGCCGTGACGATTGCCGGTTTGACCAGCAGGGTGACCGTCCACATGCCAAGCGCCGCTTGAAAGATGACCAGCAACAGCAGCACAAATGGCAGCAGCAGAGGCTGACTCTGCTGCTTGCGATTGCTCCAGGCAAGTATGCTCAGAACCAGGATAGCAAGTCCGAGCAAGCCCGCCAGGTAGCGGTGCATCATCTCCTTCCACGCCTTGCCGGTATGCAGCGTCCGATCCGCATAGTCGCCGCCAAGCGCGCTCTGATCAGCGGGCGCCACCATCTGTCCGTAGCAGCCGGGCCAGTCGGGGCAGCCAAGCCCTGCATCGGAGAGACGCACATAGGCACCGACCAGAATGACACAGAAGGCGAGCACCGAGGTAAACAGCGCCAGCCGGTATTGTCTTCGATATGGTTGCATTTTCAAATCCCGCATGGGATGCTCTGGCGCGATTCACGACAACTCACAAGAGGAAGTGCAACTTGAAAAAGCCGATAGAGACACAGCTTTTCGATCTCAAACCAATCGACACGCATCAAACCGGGCTGCCGGTAGCATGGCTGCAGTTGGGTGTGCTTTCGCTGGGTCTTGCCGGTCTGTTTGCCGTTCTGCTGGTGCTCTCCCGCATGCCTGGCAGCGAATCCCTGTTTCCATGGACCGATTTTTTTCGCACTGCCCTGGTGGTGCATGTCGACCAGTCGGTGCTGATCTGGTTTCTCGCCATAGCCGGGGTGGTGTGGAGCCTGGTGATTCCCGCGAGTTTCAAGCTGCTGATGGTGCAGCGCCTGGCTTTTGGCCTGGCGTTGGCCGGCACCCTGGGGATCGCCTTCTCCGCCTTTATCGGTGACGGAGCGCCGTTGATGAACAACTATGTGCCGGTGCTGCAAAGAGACTTTTTCTTCTACTCGCTCGGTATCTTCGGCGTGGGCATACTGCTGCAATCGTCTGTGGCTTTTATCACGACTGCACCCGTCATAAAACATCGCCAGAGTACGCACCTGCCTGCTCTGGCCGCTTTGACCATCGCTTTCGCTGTGATGGTCTCGATGGCCGCACTGCTCACTGCCTGGCTGCAGATGCCGCCTGGAGTCGAGGGACAGGGCTACTACGAATACCTCTTCTGGGGCGCCGGCCATACCCTGCAATTCGCATACACCCAGCTGCTGTTGCTCGCCTGGCTGCTGCTGGCATTGCACAGTGGCGTGGTCGTGCCGGCGAATCCCCGCTGGATCGCATGGCTTCTGTTGCTGGGGGTAATGCCGGTATTGCTGACGCCGCTCATCTATCTGCTCTACGACACCCTGACCATCGAATCGCGAACCGCTTTCATCCGCATGATGCAATTCGGCGGCGGCATTGCCGCGATTCCCGTTGGCCTGCTGATCCTGCTTGGTTTGCTGAAAGCGGGGAAAGCCGATGAAATTGGCCGGCCGTTGCGGCGCTCGCTGTGGATGTCGCTGCTGCTGTTTTTCTCCGGCGGTTTTATCGCTCTGTTGATCTCCGGCGTGAACACCATCATTCCAGCGCACTATCACGGCTCCATCGTCGGCGTGACCCTGGCGTTGATGGGGCTGGCCTACCTGCTGCTGCCGCGACTGGGCTACGCACCGGTGCGTGGGCGTCTCGCCGACCTGCAACCCTGGATCTACGGCCTCGGCCAGTTGCTGCATATTGGTGGACTGGCCGTCTCCGGCGCCATGGGGATTCAACGCAAGACCGCTGGCGCTGCACAGGGTCTCGACAGCCTCGCGGCCAAGACCGCGATGGGGGTGATGGGTCTGGGCGGCCTGCTGGCGGTTATCGGCGGCATCCTGTTTGTATGGATCATGCTGCGCGCATTCATGAAGGGCCGACAACACTAAGCCGTCATGCCCGGCAGCAACAGAACCAGGTAGTGATCAACCAGCAACAGTGTGAACAGCATGCTGAGATAAAATATCGAATAGCCGAAAGTCTTCATCGCATGGTCGCTGCCATCACTGCGCAGCAGCTTCAGCGCATGGTAGATAAAACCACCACCCAGCAGCAACGCACCGGCCAGGTAGAGGTAACCGCTCATGTGAATCACGAAGGGCAGCAGCGAGACAGCCAGCAGCATCACCGCATAGACAACCACCTGCTGCTTGGTGAAATCGATGCCATGGGTCACCGACAACATCGGTATATCCGCCCTGGCGTAGTCGTCCCGACGATGAATAGCCAGCGGCCAGAAATGCGGCGGAGTCCACACAAACACAATCAGCAGCAGCAAAAAAGCCCCGGTCGTGACCTCGCCTGTTATTGCACACCAGCCCAGCAGCGGCGGCGCGGCGCCGGCCAGTCCACCCCAAACGATGTTCTGCGGCGTATTGCGCTTGAGAAACAGGGTATAGATGATCGCATAGCCAATCAATGCGCAGAAAGTCAACATTGCTGTCAGCGGATTGACCAGCAGGGTGAGAATAGACATAGAAACCACGCCCAGAAGCAGGGCGAAACCTATCGCATGAGAGGTGTCCATGTGACCGCTGGGAAATGGACGCAAGTGGGTGCGATCCATCACCGCATCGATGCGCTGGTCAATGATGTGATTGATGACAGCGCCACAGGCCGCAGCCAGCGAGATGCCGATCATCCCGAACAGCAGCGGTTGCCACGGGACCATTCCCGGAGTGGAGAGCAGCATGCCCACCATGGCCGTGAAGGCGATCAGCAGCACAACCCTGGGTTTGGTCATCTCATAGTATTCGTGCCAGGAGTAGATCATTGCCTCCTGCGCGGTTATTTCACTAGTGGCCATACTGACCTCCTTTGGTCCAGTTTTGTGAAGCTTTCAGGAGCAGTTCCAAATCCTGAAGAACCTGCTTCGAGGTAATATGCGACATGTCATGCACCATCATGAGATTGACCAACGGGTCGATGAGAAAGATTGAATTATCGAGTGTTGCCGGATCAGCTGCAAACAGTTCGACTATTTCCGATTTATCAGCGTTTGCTGCAACTGCCAGACGGGTTCCTTCCAGTCCGTCCAGAGAGGGGAGTTCGAGATTGCCGGATGCATCCGGCAGCAGGATCAGCAGGCGCTCGATACGCTGCCGGTTGGCGGCCATGGCGCGGCGTATCTGACGTACTTTAATCAACTGCTCGATACATTTGTCATCACAGCGTCCCTCTGCAAGGATCGTCATGGTCCACTGATCATTTAGCGGTTCCCAGTCAAAAACGCCACTTTCCGCTGTCTGCAGCGCCAGGGATCCAATCGCCCTGGATGGGTCGATCAGGTCGCCATGATTGGTACGGTTCTGTGGCAGCCACTGCGGGTTGAAATAGAAAAACCATGCAGCAATAGCCGGCAGGGCAAACAGCATTACCAGCATCCAGAGTTGCCATCGATTGCTTTTTCTGTTTTGAGTCTGTTCTTGAGTCATCATACTTCTATACTTGTTGTGTCTGTTTTGTGGATGGAAAGACGCAGCCAGATCAGCATTACTATCAGCGCAAAGGCGAACCACTGCACGGCATATCCGGTATGCATGGCATCATTTCCTTTCGGTAGCGGCCATCGACGCATAAATCCGCTTGAATCGTCCGCTGCCTGCAGAATTTGAAAAGGCAGAATCTCCAGACCCGACCAGTCTGAGAAGTTCTCGAGAGTAAGATATGGCCAGTGCGGCATCACCTCTTTTGGTGAAATCTTCAGATCAAGTCCAAGGGCCGGAGGTTGCGGGATGCGCACCTCTCCCCTGATGCTCAAATCGGTATTCGAATCAGGAGTATCCGGCATCGTCATCTGCTTCCCCTCTCCGGGAATCCAGCCGCGATTGACCAGCACAATTTGTCCGCTCTCCATCAACAGCGGCGTAATGACATGAAACCCTCTCTTGCCCCGATGCTTTCGATTTTCGATCACAACAGTCTTGTCGCCAAGAAATCTTCCTGCAGCGATTACCCTGCGAAATTCCAACTCTCCTGCATCAGTCAGGTGAACGCCGAGCGGCAGTTCCGGCAGCGTGCTGCGCATCTCCAGTGAAGCTGCAAGAGTACGTTTTTGTTCCGCCCTGTCAAGCTGCCATAGTCCCAGCCCGATAAACAGAGGTACGAG
>JGI24023J19991_10003280_pt1 | contig 11432 bp, 9 predicted proteins | sample Cruoilmetagenom1_FD_19991 | JGI IMG/M metagenome (IMG submission 19991)
ACAGAATTTTAAAGAAAATGTCCGGCAGACTGGGGATGTTGTACAATACGCTCATAAAAAAGGAAATATATCAGTTGAGGGTGAACTTGGAACTGTAGGAGGAGTCGAAGATCAGGTAAAAGTTGTGGAAAGTGAAGTTGAACTATGCGATCCAAATATGGCTGTGCAATTTGTAAAAGAAACCGGACTTGATAATCTTGCTCCTGCCATAGGGACTGCTCATGGTATTTATAAAACTCAAAATCCAAAAATTGATATAGAAAGATTAAAAAAGATTTCGGAATCAGTAAATGGAAATAGTATTATTGCTCCTCTTGTTGTTCATGGAGGAACAGGATTATCAGAACAGATAGTTAAAGATCTGATTTCTGTTGGAGGTTCTAAGTTTAATGTTTCAACGGAACTTAAATATGCCTGGATTGATGCAGCAGATGAGTATATAAAAAACTCAGGATCTGCATATAATCCTGTAAAAATGAATCAGATACAGATAGATGCTGCTAAAAAAGTTGTTTTCAAATGGATAGAAATACTGGGCAGTGCCGGAAAGGTAAAGAGATAGAAATGGGGAAATTAAAAGCTGTTTTTTTTGATCAGGACGGGGTTATCATAGAAACTGAAAAAGATGGGCACAGGGTTGCATTTAATACTGCTTTCAAAGAGTTCGGTATGGATTTTGAGTGGGATTCGGATTATTACCATGATTTACTAAAGGTTGGCGGTGGAAAAGAAAGAATAAAATACTATTTGGATAAATAAATTATGATGGAATGGAATATAAAATAAATCCTGATAAATTTATTAAGAAAATTCATTTAAGGAAAACAGAGATATTTGTAGAGCTTATAAAATCAGCGAAACTACCTTTGAGACCAGGCATTCGCAGGCTTATGGAAGAGATTAACCACAGAGGAGTATTTTTAGGAATATGTACAACCTCAAATGAAAAAGCTGCATTGGCAGTTGAGAAATATATGCTCCAGGGTATAAAGGTTGATTTAATACTTGCAGGAGATATTGTAAAAAACAAAAAACCTGATCCGGAAATATACTTAATGGCTTTGGAAAAATCCGGAGTTTCAGCACAAAATGCATTTGTTGTTGAAGATTCCAGAATTGGTGTTCTTGCAGGAAAGGCGGCTGGTATATCAGTTATTGCAACACTTAATGAATATACAAAGGATGAGGATGTCAGTTCAGCAGACATTATTGTTGATAGCCTGGAAGATTTTGGTGGAATTACCTTTGATAAACTTGAAAGTTTTCTTTAGATCATTGACTTTATTGTCATACTTTTTTAGCCTATACCCATGAAATATAAAGCAGTAATTTTTGACATGGATGGTACACTTTTATATACTCTGGGAGATATCGCTAATGCTGTAAATACAGTATTGACTGAAATGAATATGCCTGTACATCCTGAAAAATCGTATATGGGATTTGTAGGACATGGATTAAAAGAAACTTTAAAAAGGGCCTGTGGTGAAGATTGTTCTGAAGATATTCTTGATGAAGGATATTTAAGGGTGATGGAAGAATATAGTAAAAATCCTGTTGTTGGGACAAGGCCTTATAAAGGAATCCCATTGTTGCTCGACTCTCTGGTAGCTATGGAAATTAAAGTTGCTATTCTTTCCAACAAAGAAGATAATCTTGTTAAATATATTGCTGGGGATCTACTTTCTCCCTGGCCTTTTACAACGATACAGGGGATACTTCCTGATGTTCCCAAAAAACCGGACCCTTATGCAGTTCATCAAATACTTAAAGAATTGGATGTAAAACCTTCTTCAGCAATTTTCATTGGTGACAGTGGGGTTGATATGAAAACAGCAGTAAATTCCGGACTGTTAGGTGTAGGAGTTACCTGGGGATACAGGGATATTGTTGAATTAACAGAGGCTGGAGCAGAGATTTTGATTGACAAACCCGAGGAAATATTAAGAATAATAGTAAGTGAATGAAAAGTGAAAAGTGAAAAGTGAAAAGTGAAAAGTGAAAAGTGAAAAATAAAGAAGAAAAATTTATATATGGAAAATGAAATAAAATTTAGGTGATCCATATTGTTAATTTTTCATTATTAGTTTTTCGTTAAAAAACCGGAGGCTTACTATGGATCAGAAAGAGTTGGATGCAAAAATCAGTGAATATCTTCAGTTTGAGGAACATCCCCATTTTGTGAATGATTTACAACAGGTAGTGGATAATAAAAATTCAGAAGAACTTAATGACAGGTTTTATATGGATCTGGAATTTGGAACTGGTGGTTTGCGTGGTGTAATTGGTGGCGGTTATAACAGGATGAATCCTTATATAATCAGAAAATCTACAACAGGTCTGGCTAATTATATTAATAAAACAACAGATAAGGGTTCTGTTGCCATTGCTTATGATTCCAGGAATTTTTCTGAACTATTTGCAGAAGAAGCTGCCCTTATACTTTGTTCCAAAGGTATAAAAGTTTATCTTTTTACTTCCCTTAGGCCTACTCCTGTTGTTTCCTATACTGTTCGAAAATTATCCTGTACTGCAGGTATTGTTGTTACTGCTTCTCACAATCCTGCGGAATACAATGGTTATAAAGTTTACTGGTCTGATGGGGGACAAATTGTTCCTCCCCATGATGTAGCGATTATAGAAGAAGTAAATGCTGTTACCGGCAAAATTAAAACTATGGACAAGGATCAAGCTATTGAACAGGGGCTTTTAATTTATACAGATAAAGTAATAGATGAACCCTATGTAGATCTTGTTAAAGCCTGCAGTTTTAGACCTGAACTTATGAGATCTGAGGGAAAGAATTTAAAAGTTGTATATACACCCCTTCATGGTGCCGGAACAATGCTTGTTGAGAGAACTTTAGGTGAGATGGGGATTGATGTAATAACTGTACCTGAACAAAGAGAACCTGACGGAGATTTTCCTACAGTTGCTTTCCCTAATCCTGAAATAGTAGAGGCTATGGAGCTGGGATTGAAGCTTGCAAAGAAGGAAAGTGCAGATATTCTTCTGGGGACAGATCCTGATTCAGACCGTCTGGGTATTGCAGTCCCTGATGGGGAGAACTATGTTCTTGTTACTGGCAATCAGCTGGGTGTTCTTCTTGGAGATTACATCTTTTTCTCACTTAAAGAAAAAGGAGAACTTAATTCAAAAAATGCCTTTGTAAAGACAATTGTAACAACTGAACTTCAAAGGCTTGTAGCTGAATATTATGGTGTAAAATCCTATGATGTTTTGACTGGGTTTAAGTATATTGCGGAAAAGATTAAAGAATTTGAGAAAACAGGTGAGAAGTACATTTTTGGTGGTGAAGAGAGTTATGGTTTTCTTGTAACAGATGAAGTACGTGATAAAGATGCCGTTTCTGCAGCCTTTCTTACTGTCGAATTAACTCTATATCATAGATCAAAAGGTAAGAGTGTTCTTGATCGGTTAAAAGAGATATGGGAAAAATTTGGTTATTTTGAAGAATTACTTATATCCAGATATCTTAAGGGAGAAAAGGGTAAGGCTCAAATGGAAGGTATGATGTCCTCTATAAGAACCAGTCCTCCTTCCATGTTTGGAGGTATTCCGTTATCTTTTATGAAAGATTATAAAACAGGAGAAACTTTTAATTTAGAAACCGGTAATAAAGAAAAAAATATTGATCTCCCTTCATCAAATGTATTACAATTTCTACTGCAGGATGGATCTATGGTCACTATAAGGCCGTCTGGAACCGAGCCAAAAATAAAATTTTATGCTTCCTGTAAAGCAGAACCAGGACATGATCTTGAAAAATCCAGGAAAGAAGTATCTGCAAAATTAAAAAGAATAGAAGAGGATGTTGATGAATTCCTTAAATAATATTGAACTTGTCTCAAAGTATGAAGCAAGAATTAATGATCTTGAGTCTCTTATTGAGATAAGTAAAAGTTTAAGTTCCAATCTTCATTATTCATCTGTTTTAGATTCAATTTTACTTACATGTATGGGAAGAGCCAGGGTTTTAAAGGCTGGCTTATTTATTAAACCGGATATTGATAGTCAGGAGTTTACTCTTTATAGAAACTATGAGGGGTTTAATCCGGACAGGAAAATCAAATATTCTATTTGTGAAGATTCTGAAATGATAGATACTTTTAAAAATAATCCCCAGTGTTATACAATGCCGGAATTACTTGAAGCTGTTGAGAATATTGTTGATTTAAAAGCATTTACAATTCTTGAACCTACTCTTATTATTCCACTAATAAACAGGGCAAACTTACAGGGGTTAATTGTTCTTGGAGAAAGAATTATTAATGAACCTTTTCATGAAGATGAAAAAGATTTTTTAATTAATGTAGCTGGAATGGCTGCTATAGCAATAGATAATTCTTTTCTTTTTGAAATTTCGACTACAGATATGATGACAAAGTTAAAGTTGAAACATGTTCTGTATCAGACTATGAAACAAAATTTTGATCCTGATCTCCCTCCTATTACTCTTTTAATGATGGATATTGATTTCTTTAAAAAACTTAATGATAGCTATGGACATGCTTTTGGAGATATAGTTTTAAAGAAAGTTGCATCAATACTAATTAGCAGTTTACGTCTTGAAGATCTTGCTGCCAGATATGGTGGTGAAGAATTTGTTATTATATTAAAAAAGATGTCTTTGGAAGATGCAAAACTGATTGCTGAGAGAATACGTGAGCGTATTGAATCTTTGGAATTTATATATAAAGAGAAAGGCAAAAATGAAATTGTTAAAACTACAATCTCTATTGGTATTGCAAGATATAACAGTGGTCTTGATTTTACACCGGAAGATTTAATTAAAAGAGCTGATGCTGCTTTGTATGAAGCTAAAGAGGGAGGTAGGAACCGAGTCTCTATTGTAAGGTAGAGACGCAAAATATTGCGGCTCTACCTTGCAATTATCAATCGTCACATATATCAATGAGTCCAAGGATTCTGTCTGCTTCTTTAATCCCCACATCTATTAAATCCTGTAAAATATCTTTTACACTTTGTATTTCAGAGACAATACCTACGCTTTGTCCTGCCATTAAGGATCCACCTTTAATATCACCTTCAATAACAGCTTTGCGAAGTCCTCCTATCCAGAATTCTTCCAGTTGTACTCCAGCTTCCTGGCGGCTAATTACACCCCTTTCCAGTTGTGCCAAAAGTCCCAGTTGAAGTGTTGTAAAGGACTGAACACCTTCATTGACAATGGATCTTACAGGTATTACAGGAACCCTTGGATCAAACTGAGCTGTTGGTATTGCATCTTTACTTGCTGCTTTTATAAAGGCCTGTTTGAAGTTGTCATGGGCAATAGATTCTTCTGCGACAGCAAACCTGGTACCAAGCTGAACACCGGAAGCTCCCATCATAAGATAATGGATCATTAAAAGACCGCTTCCAATTCCCCCTGCGACAAAAACCGGTACTTCAGTTGTATGAGGCAGAATTTGTTCAGCAAGAACACTTGTAGAGACAGGACCAATATGACCTCCAGCTTCATGCCCTTCAATAATTAGTGCATCTACACCTAGTTTTATAAGCTGTTTGGCTATACCAACAGTTGGTGCAAAACACATCATTTTACTGCCTGTCTGTCTCACCTTTGTTATTGCATCTCTTGGAGGCAATCCTCCTGCAAAAATAATATATGGAAACTCAATTTCCAAAATATGTTCCAGTTGTTTTCTAAAATTTGGAGCTATGCCAATAAGATTCACACCAAATGGCTTATCTGTTAACTCTTTTGTTTTTTTAATTTCATCTTTAAACATGTCGATTGGCATGTTTCCACCTGCAAGAACACCAAATCCACCTTCATTGGAGATTGTTGAAACAAGCTTGGCTTCTGATATCCATGACATTGCTCCACCAAGAATAGGATAATCCACTCCAAGAAATTCACGTCCTCGTGTAAAAAGTTTATCTAATAATCTCTTTGATTTTTCCATTTTTATACCTCAGAGAATATTAAATCAGAATAGTAATGATTATTCAAGTTGTAAGCTTATTCATAATCAACCAGCATCTATCAGGATTAACTGTAAATGTAACAGTGTCCCCTTTTCGAAAGGTCTTGCTATCCAAAATCTGACGATCAGAAATTTCTGTTTTTATTTTAGTATTATTAACCTTACATTCAAAGGAAAGATATCTGCCAAAATATTCAGTGGAAATTATTTGTGCATTTATCAAATTCGCTTCTGTTCGATTTATTCCATCATGTAGCACTTCCGTATCCTGGGGGCGGAAGAAAACATAATATTTTTCTCCTGTTCGTATCTTATTCTTATAGGGCAGCCTGAATTTAATATCGCCATTAGTAGAAGTCAGAGAGATTCCGTTAGATTCGGATATTTCTTCTACTTTGCAAGGTATTTTATTTGAATCTCCCATAAAATCAGCGCTGAACCCGCTTGCTGGTTGATTATATATTTCCCAGGGCTTTCCTATCTGATCAACTCTGCCNTTGTTCATAACTACAATTCTATCACTAATGGAGAGGGCTTCATCCTGATCATGGGTAACATAGATTGTAGTTATTCCAAGTTCCTGTTGAATACTACGTATTTCCCGTCTAAGAATAGTACGCAGTCTGGCATCCAGTGCACTAAGAGGTTCGTCCAAAAGAAGCAGTTCCGGTGATGGAGCAAGGGCTCTGGCCAGAGCAATCCGTTGTTTTTCTCCTCCAGAGAGAGAATCTATGTTTCTCTCTTCATATCCTGTTAAATGAACCAGTTCAAGCATTTCAGAAACTTTATTTTTTATAAATGCTGATTTTAATTTTCTTGCTTTTAGTCCATATGCAATATTTTGAAATACATTCATATGGGAGAACAGGGCATAGTCCTGAAATACTATTCCGATATTTCTTAACCAGATTGGTGTATTAGTAACATTCTTACCGTTAATAAAAATTGTTCCTTTGTCAGGATTGATAATTCCAGAAATAATCTGAATGGAAGTTGTTTTGCCACATCCTGATGGGCCCAGTAGAGTTACCAGTTCTCCATTATTTATTTTAAGATCTACATCAATATTAAAATCATTAAAACTTTTAGTAATTTTTTTCAGTGTTACACCCAATCAGAAGCCTCCTGTGTTCGGATCAGACCCAAAATAATCCATTAGAATAAATGAGAATGAAGTAAAAATAATTAGAACTGTTCCTAACGCACAGGCAGCAGTAAAATTATAGGAACCTATTAGTCTATACATCATTATTGGTATAGTCAGTGTGTTTTCGGATGACAATAACATTGTAGCATTCATCTCTCCAATAGAAATAGCAAAGGCGAATGCTCCTCCGGCAAATACAGCAGATTTTATTAAGGGCAGNTCAATAGTAAGAAAAACTTTAAATGGTGTTTCTCCCAGGCTAAGTCCCGCGTGAATAATCTCAGGTTTTATTTTATCCAGAACAGGTTTAACTGCTCTGGTAACGAATGGATAAGCTATAACAGTATGTGCCAGAATAATAAGTATTGAAGAATTTTTTAGTGGTTCATTAAGATAATTAAGGATTTTTAAATATCCAAGTCCCAGAATAACTGAGGAAACCGAAATAGGAAGCATAAAAAGGGTATCAAGTATTTTTGTTGATTTATTTTTACCCCTTAGAATAAAACTCACTAATGATCCCATTATAATTGAGAGTATTACTGTGTAGCTGGCAAAGCTTATTGAATTAAAAATTGCATGTAAAAGGGTAATCCCGTAATTCCCAGGGGAAGGGGTTAAAATATCCGTATAGGCAGAGAGACTTAGAACAGTATCATTTCCGGCACCTGGTTTTAAAAAAGATTTTATAATAACAGATATTACAGGTGCAGCAACAAGAAGAACAATAATTAGAACATAGATTCCAATTCCGGGATTGAGATTTTTTTTAACCTTTGTTTTTGATCTTATAAAAGCTTTTGGATTTTTAATTTGTTCATGATAATTAAGCGAAGATTGGAAATGAACATTTAGATATACAAAAAGNAGGGTAATTAATATTCCAACAATAGANAGAGCAGNAGCAGCATCCATATTTAGAGAAATGCGTGCCTGTCGGTATATTTCAACTTCAATGGTTGTAAACGCAGGTCCTCCTCCAAGAACAAGAATTACAGCGAAACTTGTAAAACAGAAAACAAATACTAAAGCTGAGCTGGCTAGAATTGCAGGTAAAATTTGTGGAAGTGTTATTGTAAAAAAAAGCCGTACTTTATTTGCTCCCAAAGACATAGCTCCATTAGCCTGGGATAAATCAAGTTTTTCCCAGAGTGTAGAAACAAGTCTGAGGACTATTGGGAAATTGTAAAACCCATGAGCAAGAATTATGGCTTTCATTGAGTATAAAATTCTAAAAAGAGGTTCCTGTTTCCCTGTCAGAGACATGATACTTTTATTAAGAAAACCATTATTACCAAAAAAGATAACAAAACCTAAAACAACAAGTATAGATGGAAGAACAAAAGGAACTGTAGAAACAGCCTTGAGTAGATTTTTCCCTGGGAAATTTTTAGTCGCTAAAAGCCAGGCTCCCGGAAGTCCAAGCAAAATTGTAAAAATTGTACTTAACAGTGCCTGAAAAAGCGTAAACGTAATTATTCGCCGATTATATTCTGAGGATAAAACCCGGATAATTTTTTCTAGTGTAAAACTTCCATTGCTGTTAAATAATGCAGTTTTTAGCACTAAAGACAGAGGAAGATAAAACAGAAGAATTAAAAATAATCCTCCTGAAAATAATAAAATAAAATTTACCTTATAACTATTTTGTAACTGCATTGGTCCATTTTTCTATCCATGTATCAAGATTGGACTCAATATCAGCAGATTCCATAATAAGGCTGTGTTTTGGTTTTGGGGCAAGCTTAAATGACTCGGGTAAAGAAATATCCTGTCTTACGGGGTACATCCAATTTGTTAGTGGAATTACTTTTTGTGCGTTAATTTCAAGTATAAAATCTATAAATTTCTCAGCAGCTTCTCTGTTTTTAGCATTTTTTACAATGCTTATTCCTTCAATCTGCATGTAGTGTCCTAAAGTAAAACCTGCTGATCGGTATCGATCCGTATTCTCATATTCTGCGTGATACGCAGGGCTTGTAGTATAACTAAGAACCATTGGAGCTTCCCCTTCAGTAAAAAGTCCATAACCGGAATCCCAACCATCTGTAATTGTCAGAACTGACGGCATCAGCTTTGTCCAGTANTTGTCAAAATCCTTACCAAACTCACTTATTGTCCATAACATAAAACCAAGACCAGGGCTTGAGGTCCTTGGATCCATCAATATAATTGATTTTTTATATTCAGGTTTTAATAGATCCTCAAGAGAGGCTGGAGGATTTTTTATTTTATCTGAATCATAAATTATAGAAAAATATCCATAATCAAATGGGGTAATATTGTGAGTTTTATCAAAAATAAGTTCTTCAGGGATATTTTTAAGATTTGGAGAACTATAGGGAGATGTAATATCAGCTTCCAGAGCTTTTGAGAGGAGATTATTATCAAGGCCTATAAGAAGGTCTGCATTTACGTTATTTTTTTCAATTATTGCTCTTTGCAGAACCTGCCCTGCATCACCTGCAGAAATTACTGTAAGCTTAATTCCATACTCATCTTCAAAAGCAGGAAAAATTTGAGGACCGGGTCCCCATTCTGAAACAAATGAATCGTAAGCATAGATTGTCAGGTCTGTATCAGCAGGGGACGCAGATTTGCGTTCTCTACTGATAAAGGAGAAAATAGAAATACCAATAACAAGAATTACAAAGAGAATCATAGAAGATTTACGCATATTACACTCCAATAATATATAAAGAATAAGGGAATGTGGGTAAGAAATTGTCTCGTTCCCTTCGCTGGAATTACCCAGATCAGGTTCAACGGGTTTACTCTCAGGCTTGTTTAACAAACCACCCCACGACATTGTCATAATAGACCTCTCTTTCTGGTTGTGTCAATTGACTTAAAAAGAAAAATACCATAGCCTTTGATAAAATTAAATTATATATATACACCCAAAAAAGGAGTGATAAATGGGAGATAGTTATAATATAGCCATATTACCTGGAGATGGAATTGGTCCTGAGGTAATGGCAGAGGCATTGAAGGTTTTAGATAAAATAAAGACAGTTTTTGATATATCCTGCACAATCCAGGAAGCAGATTTTGGTGGTATTGCAATTGATAATCATGGAGAAGCTCTTCCTCAGTCTACACTTGATTTGTGTAAAAATTCAGATGCTGTTTTACTTGGATCTATAGGTGGTCCCAAATGGGAGAATCTACCTCCTGCACAGCAGCCTGAAAGGGCAGGGCTTCTACCTATTAGAAAAGAGCTTGGTCTTTTTGCAAATCTTAGGCCGGCAATTATTTTCCCTCAATTAACAGCAGCTTCTCCGCTTAAAGAAGAAATCCTTAAAGATGGTATGGATATTCTTGTTGTTCGTGAACTAACAGGTGGAATCTACTTTGGTTCTCCAAAGGAAAGAGAAGGGGATAAAGCTCTTGATACTCTGGTTTATACGAAACCGGAAATAGAAAGGATTGCTCATGTTGCTTTTAAAGCAGCACAGCAAAGAAATGGTAAGCTTACTTCTATTGATAAAGCAAATGTACTAACTTCTATGGTTCTCTGGAGAGAAATTGTTATAGAAGTAGCTAAGGATTATCCTGAAGTTGAGCTTAATCATATGTACGTGGATAACGGTGCTATGCAGCTGGTAAAGAACCCTAACCAGTTTGATGTTATGCTATGCGGAAATATGTTTGGAGATATCCTTTCTGACGAGGCCTCTATGATTACCGGTTCCCTTGGTATGCTTCCAAGTGCCTCTCTCGGGCAGGGGCGTTTTGGATTGTATGAACCTTCCGGCGGCAGTGCACCTGATATTGCCGGGCTAGGTATTGCCAACCCAATAGCACAAATCCTTTCCCTGGGAATGCTCTTTAAATACAGTTTTAACAGAAAAGATGTATATAATGCAATTTTTAAGGCTATAGATACTGTCCTTGAAAAAGGGTATAGAACCAAAGATATTTTTACACCCGGGTTTAAGGAAGTTAGTACTTCAGAAATTGGAAATCTTATTGTAGAAAATTTGTAATAATAATGTATATATTAAGAGTTTTTGGAAATAATGGATAAAATAACTTCCAAAAGTTAATTTGTATGATACTATCTCTAAGGGGATATTTATGGATGATAATTTAATGAAAAAAATGCTTCAACTTCTTGAAGCTTCCAATAAATTGCAGCAGGAAATTGCTGGTAATGTTTGGGACTTATTTTCCGTTTCAAACTTAAATAGTGCATATGTTCATGAAATGATCAATTCCTCTGCAAACAGTGATGCTGATGTAGCTACAATTCATGCTAAACTTAAAGATATAACTCAAAATTCTGAACAGATTGTAGTTAATGTAGA
>JGI24023J19991_10003281_pt1 | contig 11432 bp, 8 predicted proteins | sample Cruoilmetagenom1_FD_19991 | JGI IMG/M metagenome (IMG submission 19991)
AAACTGGTATTAACCTCAAATTCTTTAAATCCAGCTTGCTTCAATTCATCAATAACCACTTGTCTGGAGATTTTATGATCACTTGATGGACCAATAGGTAAATCTTTTTTAAAGAAATCAATCACAATTAATTCACCTTCTAGTTTTAATCCTTTTAAAACCTTAGAAAAATATGTTGATCTATCTTCAATATGATGATAAGTATTTACGATAAGTACTTTATCAACTTCTTTATTCTTTAATGCCGGGTTATCATAAGGCAATTTTCTTACTTCAATTAAGGAGTCAAGAAGCTCCTTTTTAACGCGTTTTTTGATATAATCTAAAAACTCGTCATCAACATCACCAGCAATAACATGAGCTCCATTTTTCGCAAGTCGAACACTAAAATACGCTGAACCCGCACCGATATCTAATATTGTTTTATTAGAAACATCACCGATATACGCCAACACTTTCTCTGGTTGTTGATATGCATCTCTCTCATCTGATTCAAACCTTTTTATAAGCTCTGATACTGATGTTTTAAGCATCTTCTCATTTACTTCATTCCCGTGAGTTTCACTGTGGTTATGTGTATCACTTTTAACTTGCTCTTTGTGATTTTCATGAGACTTTTTTGTTTGGCAACTCATTAAAACCAACAGGATAATTAGACTAACTATTTTGTATGGTCTCATACGTTTAAAGTTTTTGTGTTTGAAGAAAATGACTGAATTAATATTGCTATTGCTATTACTAATGCACAACCAAATAGATTAAGCCACAAATAAGGCATCCAATCATACCACCAACCTACAATGACAATAGCTTGAGTAATAATTGCAGCGATAAAAACGGCATTGCCCTTTACATATTTGATGAAAAATGCCAATAAAAAGATACCTAATACATTACCATAAAATATAGAACCTATAATATTTACTAATTGTATCAGGTTATCAAATAAATTAGCAACACTTGCTACAAAAATAGCCATTACACCCCATAATAAAGTAAACCACATGGATGCATTTACATAATGCCTGTCTGATTTTTCACCTGTAACATTACGTTTGTACAAATCTATCGCAGTAGTTGAACCTAATGCATTGAGCTCTGAGGCAGTTGAAGACATAGCTGCGGACAAAATTACGGCCAACAACAAACCTATCAATCCTCTAGGTAAATTATTTAATATAAAATGGATAAACACATAATCCTTATCATTGGTTTCTATATTTTCATTCGCTTCATTAATTATGGTCTTGGCCTCGGCTCTAATAGTTTTATCTAAAGCTTCTAATTCTTGTATTCGAATCTGTTTTGGCAACCCATTTGTTGGGTTCGAAGCTAGTTCTAATTGCAAGGTGCTTTTTTCATCTTCAATAGCAGTGTGCTTATTCTCTAAATCCTGATATTGACTCGCATAAGTAGTGTTTTCTACTGCTTTTTTAGCTTCCGGATTAAAATTCAAAGGTGTAGGATTGAACTGATAAAAAACAAAAACCATCACTCCAACCAACAGGATAAAAAATTGCATTGGCACTTTTAAAAACCCATTAAAGAGCAGTCCTAATTGCATTTCTTTAATCGATTTCCCCGATAAATAACGCTGTACTTGGCTTTGATCAGTACCAAAGTAAGATAAGGCCAAAAAACTACCTCCTATTATTCCACTCCAAAAAGTATAGCGGTTATCAAAATCAAATGAAAAATCTAAAACGTCCATTTTACCACTAGCTCCCGCAATATCTAATGCTTTGGTAAAGGTTATATCTTCTGGTAAATAACTTAATATCAAATAGAAAGCTATAAACATCCCGGCAAAGATCACTGCCATTTGATGCTTTTGAGTGACGCTCACAGCTTTTGTACCACCAGAAACTGTATAGATAATCACCAAAATACCAATGATAACATTTAAAGTAATTAAATCCCATCCTAAAACAGCCGATAGAATAATTGCAGGTGCAAAAATAGTAATTCCGGCTGCTAATCCGCGTTGAACTAAAAACAAAATAGCCGCTAAACTTCTGGTTTTAAGGTCGAACCGAGTTTCTAAATATTCATAAGCCGTAAATACTTTTAAACGATGGTAAATTGGTATAAATACCAAACAGATAATCACCATTGCAATAGGTAAACCAAAGTAGAATTGCACAAAACCCATTCCGTCATGAAAGGCTTGACCTGGAGTAGACAAAAAAGTAATAGCACTAGCTTGTGTTGCCATTACTGACAATCCGATAGTCCACCATTTTGACTGGCTACCTCCCTTTATAAAATCTTCGACATTTTTACTTCCTCTAGTTTTCCAAGATCCATAAAGCACAATAAATAACAAGGTGCCTATTAGTACAATCCAATCGAGTTGTTGCATTTTTTATGAATATAGTTGAGTGAGAAAGTAAAACAATAAGATGTAAATGGCATTTGCAATTAACACCCATGTATACAGTTTTTGCCAAGTATATTTTTTCGTAGACATTTCGTTAATTTTTTATCGGTTTTTCAATATTATTCTTACCCACAGAAAGCATATTAGCGAATAATTTATAAGCTCCGGGAACACCAGCAGGTAATTCTCTAAAAAAGCTCAATCCTGTATATATAAAATGACCTTTACCATATTTTGCGACTAATAAACTTCCTTTTTTAGGCGATTCACCTTTATCATGCATTGAGAGTAATGGTGTAAACTCTTTACCCCATTCACTCGGAAAATACAATCCGCGTTCTTGTATCCAACCATTAAAATCGTTCTCAACAATTTTATTAGGATAATTAAGCATTTCATGTTTTGAATTCAACAGTGAAACTTTTGCATCTTCTTCGGCCACTCGATCTCTAGATAGTTTCAAATGATAAGGAGCTACCTTTTCAACTTTTGTTCTACGACTCGTATTATATTGTACAATTAATGTACCTCCGTTCTCCGTATATTTATGAATTTCTTTTTGATAAAACTTTGCTCTATCACTTATATTATAAGCTCTAATTCCTAAAATGACAGCATCAAAATTCTGTAGATTCTCAGCAGTGATATCTTTTTCATTCAATTCTATCACGGTATATCCTATTTGACGTAAACTCGTCGGAATATCATCTCCTGCCCCTTGAATATAACCAATTAGCTGTCCTTTCTTTTGAATATCTAGTCGTACAATTTTACTTTTAGCATGTAACAGAACCGATTGTTTCGGTATATGATCATAATTAATTTCGATAAGTTCTTTCGCATAAGTATCACCATTTATTTTTACCATTGGTGATAACAATCCTTCGTTTTGATAATCTGGTGGAGAAACCATAAAGTTCAGAATTTTTTCTCCTCCTTTTTGTTCTATTGAAAAATCAATTTCTTTTGGAGACACTTTCCAATCTTTTGGGTATGCCAATGACACAGACCCATTTAGATTCTCTCTAGTTGCTTTTACTTTTACAGAAATTTCCTTTTCTTTTGAATCTGCAAAGATTATTACCTTGTCAACAATATGTGCTGTAACTTCAGGTAAAATTTCAAAAGGTTGATATACTTCACCTTTTACAGGGTCATTGTATTTATATACAACCTCTTTTTGAAAATCAATTTCGGTATCGTCAATAGTCAATTTAAAATTAGCTGTTATATTTCTAGGTGTTTCAGCTTTACCAATGAAACGTTTATCTTCTACATTATACATTCCTAAGGATCCTATTTTATTCAACCAATAAGAATTGGTATAGTTCATATCACTAGGAATATTCCCTTCTAATGTAATGTTTTCTCTTTTATTATTTTGCAAATAAGTATCATGTTTAGAACCAATTTTTAAAGAGTTTATGTTCACGTTTTTCAATGTAATTGACGTATTGCTCCTATTTATGACCTCTACATTAATAGTAACTTTTCCATTTTTATACGAACTTGAAGCATCGGCAACGGCTTCTAGATACAATCCTGCACAAGCAGTTATAATGTCTTTAATTTGTTTGAGTTTTAGTGATTTCCAATGTTCATCTTTTAGCGTTTTAATAAGCTCATAGGCTTTTACCAGCTCAGAAATACTTGCTGAAGGGTTTTTAAAATCAAAATCTTTTTCAACGTTTGATAATATTTCTCCGATAGCTTTTCCACCTTCTATTCTATTCCATGTAGTATCAATACCTTCAAAAACATTTCCACTCTTAGGGAAATCACCTTTCAGAAGTTCAACATATTCTTGTTGAGTTCCTCTTGAACCTGTACTCCCAAATCCTTGTGATTGATGTTGGCTTCTACTTAAAGATGCTATTTCACTATTTGATAATCCGCTTGACGGAAAATATACACCCGTATCAAAACTCAGCATATTAGATTTATCAGCTTTATCAAAATTTTCTCTACTGCCGTAAAACCACCAAGTAGTATTAAAAAACAATCTTTTTGGCTGCCAAGGTTTGTATAAATTATGACTCAAAAAAGCAGCATCATTTACCAAATCAAATGCCTCAGCACTCAACATTGCAGAAGATGTATGATGCCCATGGGTTTTTCCTGCAGAAGCTACATTAAATCGATTGATGATCACATCAGGTCTAAACTTTCTAATAATAGAAACTACATCTTTTAAAACTTCGTCTTTATTCCAAATTTGCAATGTTTCATCAGGATGTTTAGAATATCCAAAATCATTTGCTCTGGTAAAAAATTGTTCACCTCCGTCAGTATCTCTTGCTGCTAATAGCTCTTGAGTTCTAATAACCCCTAATAATTCTCGTAATTCCGGTCCTATTAAATTTTGCCCTCCATCACCTCTAGTAATTGATAAATAAGCAGTTCTAGCTTTAACTTCATTCGAAAAATAAGAAATGAGTCGCGTATTTTCATCATCAGGATGAGCAGCCACATACAAAACGGAGCCTAAAAAATTTAATTTTTTAATTGACTCATAAATTTCAGAAGAAGTTGGTTTTGTAGGTTTTTGAGCTGTTACAAGTATACCATTTAAAAGTAAAAATAGATAAATTAGTATGTGCTTCATAAAGTAAGTTTGGTTCAGTAACACACAAATCTAGACAATAAAATGAGTAAATAATATTAATTATGAAAACCTTAACATTTTTGCAAGATATTGTGGATAAAACGGGATAATTAAATTTTTGTCGCTCATATTTATTGTGATATATTTGTAATTCAATTATTCAAATTAAATTTAAATGAAATTTATAGTTTCGAGTACACAATTATTAAAGCAGCTTCAAATTTTAGGAGGCATCATTAATAACAATAATACATTACCTATTTTAGATAACTTTTTATTTGAATTATCTAATAAACAATTGAAAATTTCTGCTTCAGATCTTGAAACAACAATGAGTACCACAATTCCTGTTGAAGCTGATGAGCAAGGAACTGTTGCTGTTAATGCACGTTTATTATTAGATACTCTAAAAACATTTCCTGAGCAACCATTAACTTTTGTTGTAGAAGAAAACAACACAATTGAAATTAGTTCAGATAGCGGTAAATATGCTTTGGCCTATGCAAATGGAGAAGAGTTTCCTAAAGCTGTTGAATTAGAATCACCGAGTTCTACAACAATTTCTAGTGATATTTTAGCTACGGCTATTTCTAAAACTATATTCGCTTCAGGTAATGATGATTTGAGACCCGTAATGAGTGGTGTATTTTTTCAATTTTCTCCTGAGAATTTAACATTTGTCGCAACTGATGCGCATAAGTTAGTGAAATACACTAGAAACGATGTAACGGCTAATGAGGTTGCCGAATTTATTATGCCAAAAAAACCTTTAAATTTATTAAAAAATATACTTTCGGGTTCTGATGATGATGTGGTTATAGAATACAATGAATCAAACGCTAAATTCACATTTAATAATAGTGTATTAATTTGTAGATTGATTGATGGTAAGTATCCAAATTATGATGCTGTTATTCCTAAAGAAAACCCAAATAAACTTACACTAGACCGTAGCTTATTTTTAAACTCTGTAAGACGTGTTTCTATTTTTTCGAGCAAGACAACACATCAAATCAGATTAAAAATGGCAGGTACAGAACTAAATATTTCTGCTGAAGATTTAGACTTTTCTAATAAGGCCGATGAACGTTTACAATGTAACTATGAAGGTGATGATATGCAAATAGGCTTTAACTCTCGATTTTTATCAGAAATGTTGAGCAATTTAAATTCTAATGAAGTATTATTAGAAATGTCATTACCTAATAGAGCTGGTATTTTAACTCCGATAGATGGTTTAGAAGATGGTGAAAATATTACGCTTTTAGTAATGCCAGTAATGTTAAATGATTAAAACAAATTCTTAATTACCATTCATTAAACATAAGTTACCATTTATTTAGAATGTGTAACGTTTAGGTAACTTATGTTGCCTAGCCCATATTTTTTTGTTAAATTGCACCCATAAATTTGCTATTTATAAAAAAAGAAATATTACTATAAACAAATTAGAGATCCCTAATTGTTTTTAGTTTTTGTGTAAAGCAAAGTTTAACTAAAGCAACTCTATGGTAAAAAAACTACTCACTCTCCTAACATTTTTGGCATTTCATCTTACAGCGGTTTCGCAGGTAACTGACTATTCTAAAGTTAGTTTTCGCAGTAATATATATGAATATAAAAAAGCTGAACCTAGAACACAACAATTAGGTATTGACAAAACATTACTTACAGATATAGTCGACTTACTTGGTAATGATTTATATACAGGAAAACAAAAAAAAGAAATTATAAATAAAGCATGGTTAGCGTTTACAAACCCAAAAGTATTTGATTTTGTATATAAAGATTTTGCTGTAAAGACACTTAATAACTGGGGACATAAAAATGCCAAAGGAGAATTAGTACTAGAACCGAATCCTTATCTCACTGAATGGACTATTAATGATGATGAGTTTCCTTATTTTCAAATTGCATTAAGTAAAATTTTAGATTATTATAGTTTAATAACCTATGGTGACGATGCAGAAGGTGTTAGATCTTCTTTTAATGAATTATTGATAACAAAAAATATCAATATACAAGAACCGAAAGATGACGATTGGGCATATTCTTATCTTGAAACTATTAATGCAGATCTAGAAAAGAAAGGACTTGTTGCACTGGTTACGAAAGGACATTATGATATTATAGTTTGTCAATTAGACAAAAAAGATAAGCTTACTGATCTTTTCAAAAAAATAAAATGGGATTTTGTAAAACCTTAATCTTATTTATAGTATACTTTAACAATAAAAAAACCGTTCTAACCAGGGCGGTTTTTGCTAAATCAACCTACCGACCAATTATTAATTTTTTAAATTCATTATATGAATATGAAAAGAATAACATTGTTGCTTATAGCAATTATTGGGTTTAATGTAAATGGTTGGTCGCAAGATCCAGATTATACAACACTAGTTTTTAAAAATAAATTAAGAGAGTATAAAAAAAAGAAGCCTAGTCTTAAAGGTATAGGTTTTGACAAAAATCAAATAAAGAATATTGTTGACCTATTAGGGAGCCCATATTACTCTGATGATGAAATTAATGATATTTCTGAAAGAATATGGTTGGCATTTATTGATCCGAAAAAATTTGATTTCGTATTTAAAGATTTAGCAATTAGAACTGTTCCCAACTGGAATAAAAAAAATTATAAAGGGCAAATTGTAGTTGATCCTAACCCCTTCTTAGCAGAATGGACGAGAGCAGATGGAGAAACACCTTATTTTCAAAGAGCTTTAAACTTAATTCTAACGCATTATAAGTTAATGGGGTATAGTGAAGATGCGAAACAAACTAAAAAGCATCTGCGTAAATTACTATATACTAAAAAATTCAACTTTAAGCCCGTTAGTAGTAGTGACTGGACGAATTCATATTTACAAGCAGCTAATAATGTCATCCAAAATAAAGGATTAATAGCATGCATAGATGCAAATGGTAAATATGAATATTTTATTTGCCAAACGGATAAAAAAGAAGAAATATTAAAACTATTCAAAAAATTGGATTGGGAATTTATGGTTCCTTAATACTAAATACAATACGTAAATCAAACCTTAATTTAGCCAATTTAAACTCCTTTATATAAATATAGAGGAGTTTTTTTATTTAAATCATAATATAAAACAGGAGAAAAGTCAACCAAAAAATCAACTTCAAAATGACATAAGTTTNTTATATTCGTATGAATGAATTTTTTGGCACACATATATCTTTCTGGCGATAGCGATGAGCTCAAAATAGGCAACTTTATNGCAGATGCAATTAAAGGAAAAAAGTACGAGAACTATCCGACTAAAATTCAACAAGGAATCTTATTACATCGTCAAATAGACACTTTTACAGACAAGGATCCTACAGTAAGAATAAGTAAAAATAGATTACATCACAGATATAGGCATTATGACGGAGTGATAATTGATATTTTATATGATCATTACTTAGCTAAAAATTGGTCAAATTACAGTCAAGTTCCTTTAAACGAATATGTACAATACTTTTACAATCTTTTAGAATCTAATTATGATATTTTACCTGAAAAAATCCAGCATTTTCTTCCTTATATGACTCGTGGTAACTGGTTGTATAACTATAAATCTATTGAAGGAATCAAAAAAGTATTACAAGGTATGGACAAACGTACCGAAAATAAATCGCAAATGTATTTGGCCATTGAAGATCTTACGCTTCATTATTCTGAATTTGAAAATGACTTTACATTATTTTTCAAAAAGTTACGTACCTTTTGCGATGAAAAAATCAAAACACTCAATAATGCGTAAATTTTGTATCCTCTTTTTAAGTATCCTCCTATTTTTAGGATGTAAACAAGAAACAAAGCAAGCAGTCGTAAAAAAAGAATATGGTTTTATCGCTGATAGTGCCATTGTAGTTTCTGCTAGAGAAGAAGCTTCGAAGATTGGCGTTGCCATTATGCAACAAGGAGGCAATGCCTTTGATGCTATGATAGCTACTGATTTAGCTTTATTAGTTACCTACCCTTTTGCTGGTAATATTGGTGGTGGTGGTTTTATGGTATATAGACTAAACGATGGTTCTACAGGAGCTATCGATTATCGTGAAAAAGCACCATTAGCATCAACTCATGATATGTATTTGGATGCTAATGGCAATGTCATAAAAGACAAAAGCACATTGGGAGCTATGGCTATTGGAGTACCAGGTACACTTGCCGGGTTGTTTGAAGTTCATAAAAAATTTGGAACTATCCCTTTTAAAAAATTAATTCAACCTGCCATAGATTTAGCCAAAAAAGGTGTTGTCATTACAGAAAAACAAGCAAAAAGATTAGCCCATTATAGAACTTTTTTTGAAAAGGCAAATAACAGAACTATCTTCTTAGATAGAGAATGGAAAGCTGGTGATACTATAAAATATCCTGCTTTGACTGCTACACTATCCCGAATTAGAGATAATGGCCGAGATGAGTTTTATAAAGGAGAAACTGCCGATATCCTTGTAGAGTACATTCAACAATTAGGAGGTATTATTACTAAAGAAGATTTAGCGAAATATGAAGCTAAATGGAGAGATCCTATTTCATTTACGTATGACGGTAATAAAATTATTTCAATGTCTCCACCTTCAAGTGGTGGTATTTGTATTGCTCAAATTTTAAAAAGTATAGAACCGTATGGAATACAACAATATGAGCACAATTCACCAAAATATGTTCAATTAATTACTGAAGCTGAAAGAAGAGCTTATGCTGATAGAGCACATTATTTAGGTGATCCTGATTTTGTAAATATTCCGTTAGACAGCCTTATTTCTGCATCATATTTAACGGCTAGAATGGCTGATTTTAATTGGAATAATGCAACATCATCCTCGACCATTTCTCACGGTAAAATTATAGGTTACGAAAGTAATGAAACCACGCATTATTCTATAATCGACAAATTTGGCAATGCCGTTTCTGTTACGACTACTTTAAACGGGGCTTACGGATCTAAAGTNTATGTTGAAAAAGGAGGGTTCTTCTTAAATAATGAAATGGATGACCTCAGTGCAAAACCAGGTGTACCCAATATGTTTGGTTTAATTGGCGCAAAAGCCAACGCTATTGCACCAGAAAAACGCATGTTGAGTTCTATGACACCAACGATTGTTGAAAAAAACGGTAAACTAAAAATGGTATTAGGCTCTCCAGGGGGATCCACTATTATAACTTCGGTAATGCAAAACATTTTAAATGTATTAGAATATGATATGACAATGCAAGAATCAGTTTCCCTTCCTCGTTTTCATCATCAATGGTTACCAGATGATATAAAATTCGAACCTTCATTTGATTCTTTAGTCTTTGCTCCGTTAAAAAAATTAGGATATAAAATTGACCAAAGCAATTCACCAGTAATAGGCAAAGTTGATGCTATTTTAGTTTTGCCTGATGGCAGATTAGAAGGAGGAGCCGATCCAAGAGGAGATGATAAGGCTGCAGGATATTAAAATAAACTTCAAAAAAATAATCCCGATAGTCACGATTAATATCAGAATCAGATCTAAATTCCAATGAAAAAATTTGATGTCGTAGTTTTAACAGACAATAGGTATATAAACCCAGTTGAAATAAACGATTATAATCGTAATGTATTATTAGAAGACGAGTTAGTGCAAAAAGCGCTAGAAAAATTAGACTTAAGAGTACAACGATTATCTTGGGATGATCCAGATTTCGATTGGTCAACTACACACTATGCATTATTTAGAACTACATGGGATTATTTTGATCGTTTTGACGAATTCTCAACTTGGTTAAAAACTGCAAGTAAACAAACTTTATAAACTCTGAAAGTATTATCAATTGGAATATTGATAAACATTACTTACAAGATCTTGAAAAAAACGGTGTACGATGTGCTCAAACATTATTTATTGAAGCTGGTTCAAAAAAATCATTAGCACAATATCACAAAGAAACCAATTGGTCTGAAACGGTACTAAAACCAGTAATTTCTGGTGGAGCTAGACATACTTATAAATTAAATTTTACGAACTTACATTCTCATGAAACTATTTTTAAAGAGCTCATCGCTAATGAAGCTTTTATGTTACAGCCCTTTCAGCATGCTATTGTAAAGAAAGGAGAACTCTCTTTGATCGTTATTGATGGTGAATTTACCCATGCTGTATTAAAAATAGCCAAGAAAGGTGATTTTAGAGTTCAAGATGATTTTGGAGGTACAGTTCACACATACACACCTACAAAAACAGAAATTGAATTTGCCGAACAAGCGGTAAACGCATGTAAATCAAAACCTGTATATGCCAGAGTAGATATGTTTATAGATAATAACGGACAATTAGCCATTGCCGAATTAGAATTAATTGAACCAGAATTATGGTTTAGAAATAATACTAAAGCTGCTGATAAATTAGCACTTGCCATTAAAAAAATGTTTGATTGATCCTTTTTTGGAATGCTATTTGACTACT
>JGI24023J19991_10003286_pt1 | contig 11423 bp, 14 predicted proteins | sample Cruoilmetagenom1_FD_19991 | JGI IMG/M metagenome (IMG submission 19991)
TTGACCTGATAGCCATTTTGCGCAAATACGTGTGCGATACCGTTACCCATTGTTCCAGCTCCGATTACTGCTATATTTTTCATGTTAAATATATTTTAAAAGTGATTACAAATTACCTAGTGTCTGTCCGAAAACTACTAAGTTCTGATAAGATTATTATTTTATTCTATGAGTAGATGCCTGTGTATCTAGGATTTAGAAAAAATGAAAATATCGCAAGAATAAACATTTTTAGTTTTGTAGAGTTCTCGGACAGACACTATCAAGCAAATTTACAAAATATACAAGCTTAAAAGCAGATTATTTGCTATTTTTATCCGATAAATAAATGAGTTTGAAAGATACACCTAAACATCAAGGTTTACGCAACCAATTACTAGAAATAATTGCTCAAAAAGGAATAAAATCGGCAGAAGTTTTGATTGCCATGTCTAAAATTCCAAGACATTTATTTATGGATTCAGCTTTAGAATCGCATGCATATGATGATAAAGCTTTCCCCATTGCTGCAGATCAAACAATCTCTCAACCGTATACCGTTGCACGTCAAACCGAATTGCTACAAGTAAAACCAAATCATAAAATTTTAGAAATAGGTACGGGTAGTGGTTATCAAACAGCTGTGCTTCTCGAAATGGGTGCGAGAGTTTATACGATTGAAAGACAGCATGAATTATTTAAGAAAACGAAACTTTTTTTACCTAAACTGGGTTATAAACCCAAGTTTATGAGTTTTGGGGATGGTTATAAAGGATTGCCAGAATATGCACCTTTTGATGGTATTATTGTTACGGCTGGAGCGCCACATGTACCTAAGGCTTTGCTTCGTCAATTAAAAATAGGAGGAAGGCTTGTTATTCCAGTTGGTAAAAACGTGCAAACGATGACGGTTTTTACTCGAAAGGGAGAAAAAGAATTTGATAAAAAAGAATTTGGTGCGTTTCGATTTGTACCCCTTTTAAAAGAAAAAAGATAGCTATTTTATTCGATTCTAGACCAATATTGTGTACGACCAATTAAAGAAAATCCTATATAGCCCCTTACTTTTAATTTATTAGCTTCTATTAATGTGAGGTAACACTTATAGGTTTTTCCAGTTTTTGGATCCAGTATTTTACCACCATTCCATTCCTTGCCATTTTCTGTTAACCCATCAATAATTTGCATTCCTTCTATGGGTTTATTTTTATTCTCACCTTCGCATTGATCACAAATTTTATGCTCATCACCAGGTGTAAGAAGTTTGGTGATTTTAGCATAGATTTTGTTGTCAATCTGATAGATTTCAACAATTGATTTATCTTGATTAGTTACGTCATCTACTGTTTTCCAATTCCCAATAATAGATTGTGCTGATAGACTATAAGAGAAAAGTACTAAAATAAAAAAGAGGGGAGTTTTGTTCATGTTGAGGTGTTGTCGTTTTGATTGACGATTGTTGTATATGATTCTTCTATCCATTTTCCTTGTACTCGCAAGACCTGTTCGATGACATCTCGAGCGCATCCTTTACCACCTTTTTTATGAGAAATGTAGTGTGCAATCTTTTGTATTTCAGAATCTGCGTCTTGGGGAGCACAAGCTAGCGCAACAGTACTCATAACTTCGGCGTCAGGCAAATCATCACCCATATAGAGTATGTTTTCGGGTTTTACTTGACGTAATTCACAATATTCATGAAATTTTTCAATCTTATTATGTGTTCTAAGGTAGACATCCGTAATTCCTAAACCGTTAAGCCTTTTTTTAACACCTTCACTGCTGCCACCAGAAATAATGGCTACATGATAGCCTTTATCGACAGCTGTTTTTAAAGCGAAACCATCTTTCACATTCATGTGTCTAATCAATTCGCCATTAGTCATGACGTTAAGTATGCCGTCTGTTAGTACGCCGTCCACATCAAAGATAAATGTGGTGATTTGTGGTAATATTTCTTTATAACTTTTTTCCATATGTTTTGGCAATAGATTGCGAGAGCAATTTATAAATTTCTCTATGATTATCAGATAGATTTTCTAAATGATTTTTGATGACTTGATGGTCTCCTCTACGAGCGGGTCCCGTTTGTGCATCAATAGGTTTTAAGTCTTTAACCTTTAGGGCTGTTTCTTGAATCAGCGGCTGCAAAATATTTGGGTCGATATTTGAAAGAGTACAAATTTCATCTCCTATCGCATATAAATGGTTTACAAAATTATTCACAAACACAGCTGCAGTATGCAATTGATGACGCTGTATTGAGTTTATATGATAAACCTGATTTGAAATTTCTTTTGCAAGAGTATCAAGTAGTCGTAAATCATCTGGATTATTTGACTCTATACAGAGAGGAATACTATTAAAATTGACAGCTCGTTTTTTTGAAAAAGTTTGAAGCGGATAAAAAACACCTGTTCTTTTATGGTTTTCTAACACACTCATTACTGTACCTCCAGATGTGTGAACGATGAGCGCATCACGCTTAGGAAGTTTTTCAGAAACACTTTTTATCGCATGATCAGAGACACTTATTATATAGATATCCGACGCAATAAGTTGTTTGAGGTTATCTGTAAGCTGTGTTTCATGCGCTAAATGTTTAATGGCGTCTAAATTTCTATTATAAACTTGAACCAATGAAACATTTGAAGCCCTTAGCAAGGCTTTCGCCAAATGGAAAGCAACATTTCCTCCACCTAATAAGACAGCTTTAATCATAAGTGACAAAGTTACAAAACAAAATTGCATTCCATTATTTTATCTAACTAATTGATTTATTTAGAATTAGTTTAAATAAGTAACTCAAGTTACATTACTTGTGGTAATAATAGTATTGATTTGGCGTTTCAAGTAAAGAATTAAAATCTTATTTATTAACTCAAAAAATAGTAATTATGACAAATTTATTTAAAAAATTAGCTCTAGTAGCTTTAGTAGTGGGTGTATTTATCTCTTGTGATAAAGATGAAGATAACATACCAGATGGTCAAGGAGCCGTAAAAGTACAACTAACCGATGACCCATTTCCTTTTGATTTTGTAACAGAAGCAAACGTAGGAGTGGCAAAAGTAGAATTAAGAAATGCAGCAGGCGAATATGTCGTAGTATTTGAAGGGAGTTCAAGCCACAATATGGTTGGCCTTACCAATGGAACTACAGAAACTGTAGCAACGACCAATATTGAAGCAGGAACTTATGATCAAGCGCGTGTTACTTTAAATGCTGCATCAATTCAGTTATCTGATGGTACAGAATTCGAAATGAATGCAGATGCACAAGGTTCTTATGAAATTAGTATTGATCCTGCCTTGATTGTTGAAGAAGGTGATACTTCTGAAGTATTATTTGATTTAGATATCAACGATTCTTTTAAATTTTTAGGTACTTGGGTTGGAGATTGGGCTTCAACTGTGGCTAGTATTCTAGGATGTAGTTTTGATGCCGATTTTAGAGCTTGTGATTTAGATCAAACAGGTGAAATAGAAGGTACTGTAACTGTGTCAGGTACAGCTTTAGAAAACGCTTATGTTTCAGTAGAAGTAAATGGTGAAGAAATTAGCACTCAAACAGAGGCTAATGGTTCGTTTACCTTCATCGGAGTAGAAGAAGGAACCTACACAGTGTCTGTTGAGACAGAGGCAAATGGTTCTACATCAGTTGATAATGTTCAAGTTAGCGGAACAGGAACCGCTACATGTACCTTAGATTTATAAGATAAAACGTATCATACAAATTAAGAATCCGCCTTTTGGCGGATTTTTTTAGGNCTTTATTTTAGAAATACTATTTTTGATCTTTAAACTAAAACAAATGAAGTTAGATATATTAGCCATAGGAGCACATCCAGATGATGTAGAATTGGGTTGTGGAGCAACCTTAGCCAAAGAAATAGCATCAGGAAAAAAGGTCGGTATTTTAGATTTAACAAAAGGTGAGCTAGGTACGAGAGGATCTGCTGAGATTAGAAAGAGCGAAGCAGACAAAGCCGCCAAAATTTTAGGTGTTTTAGTGCGTGAAAATTTAAACTTACCCGATGGGTTTATTCAAAATAATCGTGCAAGTCAACTAGCTTTAATTGAAAAAATAAGATATTATCAACCAGATATTATCTTAACCAATGCAATAGATGATCGACATACGGATCATCCTGAGGCGAGCTCATTAACAACGAAAGCTTGTTTTTTATCGGGTTTGTCAAAAATTGATACAACTGTAGATGGAATGGATCAAAAAGCTTGGAGACCAAAACATGTCTACCATTACATTCAGTGGAAAAATATTAAACCCGATTTTGTGGTTGATGTAAGCGATTATTTAGCCATTAAACTAAAAGCGGTTTTGGCATATGATTCACAGTTTTATAAGCCTACAAGTGAGGAACCCGCAACGCCTATAGCCACCCAAAACTTTTTAGAGAGTATTACGTATCGTGCAAAAGATTTGGGGAGGTTAATCGGTACAGAAGCCGCTGAAGGCTTTACAGTAGAAAGATATGTGGCCGTAAAATATTTAGATGATTTAGTGTAAAATATTTTTGCTACAAAAAGGAAATAATGTACATTTGCATTCGCTTATTCAAAATAAGCAATATGGTGGTTGTAGCTCAGTTGGTTAGAGCATCGGTTTGTGGTACCGAGGGTCGCCGGTTCGAATCCGGTCTTCCACCCAAAAGACAAAGCTTCTCAGTAATGAGAGGCTTTTTTTGTGATCAAAATATGAATAGTTACGTTGCCGGATGAGAAGTTTATGCTGAGCGAAGTCGAAGTGAATCCGGTCTTCCACCCAAAAGACAAAGCTTCTCAGTAATGAGAGGCTTTTTTTGTAGGCTAAACTAGATGATGAATTTTTTTTAATAAATAAAACCTCTTGTAAAAAGAGGTTTTTCTATATAATATTATTTTAGATAATAACTAGCATGAATACATCATGTTTTTAATATCCAGCAGAGATATGTTTAATACCTGTATCAATTACTTGAGACCATAATTGATGTAATTCTTCATTATATTGTGGATCATCCTTTTTTAAAGCAGTTAATAAACTATTTTTCCAGAATGGATAATAATCAGGGTGAATATTGATATGCTTTCTGTTATGTGATACTTTTATTTCACCTAAGCAAAAATCTCCTGCAAAGACGCCTTCCGCAAACATAATCATACAATTTATACCCTGACGTAGTAATAATTTTTGGTTTGCAAAATCAGTATTTTTAAACTTCACAGCAATATCAGGATGTGAACTCAAAAATATCTCATAAAAATCGTCTATTAGATTTTTACCACCTATAAAACTTCTTGAAAAACTTCTTTTTACTAATCGGACTGTATCTTTATCCATTTTGTTTAAATCTTAAAATTGTGTGGCAAATATAAGGATTATATTCTTTCAAATGGGAGACTTTTATTAATGTACATTTCAGTTTCGAGACGATTTGGGTGTTTTAATTGTTTTCTAAAATGAGATGGAGTGCTATTTTCTTGTTCAATACGATTTCCATTTTCAATATAATTTAGGGCACGTGCTGTTAAGGGTTCTGTTGCATCTCCAAGCAGGCCCATATTTTCAAAATTTTCATCAAAAGTACTAGTTGGTGCAAATCCGTTTATGGCATAGTCTCCCAATTTATTAACTTCTTTTAAGACGATGGGTTGCAAGGCCCAATTATGATCAGTATTCACATTTTCTTTTGAGAAATTAGGAGAGTCATATAAAGTAACGGATGCCACATATTTGCCATGTGTTGTGGTGCCAATGGTGACCACATCAATATAGGGTTTTAAACCATTAATAATAAGCTCGCTTGCAGATGCGGTATTGTCAGTCGTTAAAACAATAACGCGTGATAAATTTAAATTTGACAAGCTTGTGCCATCATCCATTGTGTTGGTGAAAGTATTAATCAGCCAATCAGGATGGTTTTCTTCAAGCCAAGTTTGCCATTTAGGATTCCATTGTTCTTGTGTAAGCAGTTGTCCGTTAAATTGACCTGTGATCATACCTGCTAAATAAGTAGCAGTTCTCACAGAACCACCTCCGTTATAACGTAAATCTAGAATTAATTCACTTACATTCTCATTTTTAAGATAGTGAAAGGCATTATTTAATTCTTGGTCAAAATTGGAGGTAAAAGAATTGTACATTAAATAGCCAACAGTAATCCCATTTTGGTCAAAAGTAGTAACCTTGTGTACTGGATTTTCAGAATATACGCCTTTGTTTAAGGTAACATTGTTGCCATTTGGTGTAACTTCTACAGTTTCAGAAGACAGATTATAAAAGTAGGATCCAAGGTTGAGCGTGAAAGATTCACTATTATAAAGTAGGTCATAATAATTTGACGTGTTTAATAAAGTGCCATTTACAGCATTAAAAACAGCGCCACGTTGTATTGGTTTAGAGGCGGCATCTGTATTAGGTACAATATAACGAACAATGCCATAAACATCAGTGCTGTTCTCAGCCATTAAATATAATTTAAAAACGGCTCCTGTGGATGTTCTAACACCACTAAAATAGTTTTCTAAAGCAATATAATCTTCAACAATCCAAGACCATTTATCGGTAGTTTCAGGTTCATATTTTAAATGTTCAAATAATTCATCTGGTCGATTGTAAGATTCTAAATAGCTATACAAATTTTCTTGAGATGTAAAACGATCGTCTGCTAAATTAGGGACGTCATCTTGCCACAAGTAATAAGTATTCATTCCTTTCCAAACAAAATCGTTTATTTCTAGATTTAAGGGAAGCGTATCTCGTTCAGTTTTAGTACAATTTATGAATAGAAAACTGGAAAATAAGAGGATAGCTAAATTTTTAATTCTCATATTGTAAGTTTTTAGATAGTACTTTAACTGTTTAAGAACATTTATATTTTGTAAATATACTATAACTTATAAACTAATGAGCATGTGGAATTCCTTTTATGTGTAGATTTAAGTGTTCTGTATCGTCAGTTGTATGTACCCATCCAAAATTTGCATCTGTTTTAGCATCTAATTTATCTAAATAGGGTTTGATGTCTAAAATTGGTGTGCCATTAAACGCATCAATACCTGAAATGAATATTTTGTTATCGACAATTTTTTTAATTTTTACTACACTTAAGCCAATAGGGTTGGGTCTGTTGGGACTACGACTTGCAAAAACACCTATTTGCTGATTATTTTCCCAAGGTGGCGAGATTTCTAATTCTTTTGAACGTATAGCTTTATCTAAATAGTATATAACATATATATAGTTAAAACTATCTAGGTCTTTAAGACCTTTTTTATACGCTTGGTCTAGATTTAAAACAAATTCCCCATCATCCTCATTTAAGGGTTGATAAGGAGCAGATTTTATATAAGGTGATTGAATAATTCCTATGCTGTTAAATACAATATAGTTTGATTTTGAATTATTCATAAAAATCTATTCTTTTATTTCCTTTTTAGGAGCTGGTTTTTCTTCTACTTGAGCCTCTTCAATGTCTTCTCCTTTTAAGTAGTTTGGTAATTGCATACCAGGCATATTAAACATCTCTTGTAATAGAATAACTGTCTAATTATCACTTTCTAACTCATCCAGCTCATCCATTTGCATGAGGATGTCCATGGTTATTTTTGCTTCTTTTTCATCGACTATGCTTATAGCACTCCCTACATGAACAAGTACATAATCTCCAATTTTAGCTTCAGGAACCATCGCCAAATTTACATCTTTGACAATACCATTAAAGTTTACTTTTGCCATACGAAATATGTCATCTACTTGATTGTCAATTATGGTGATTTTACCTGGGATTGCTAAACACATATTTTTTAGTTAAGAGTTTGTGAAGTTGAAAGTCGTAAAGTTAAAAGTTCTTAAAGTTTTAAATTTGACTATTGACTAGTTATTTTTATTTATTTTAAGCCATTCATACCATTTTTCCATTCCTTCTCCCGTAGTTGCAGATACTTCAAAAAAGACGAGATTAGGATTCAGTTGTTTTGCATATTCTATGGCTTTCGCTACTTTAAAATTAACATAAGGTAACAAGTCAATTTTATTGATAATACAAACTTGAGAGCCAGCAAACATATCAGGATATTTGATGGGTTTATCATCACCTTCGGTCGTACTGATAATCACCACTCGTTTGTTTTCACCTAAATCAAATAAGGAAGGACAAACTAAATTACCAACATTCTCAATCATCAGAACTGAGTTGTCTTTAATCTGTAATTTTTTTACTGCATCATATACCATATCGCTTTCTAAATGACAGCCAGAACCTGTGTTTATTTGTACAACAGGTATTTGAAGTGCATCAATTCTATTAGCATCATTCATGGTTTGTTGATCACCTTCAATTACCGTAAAATCTATTTCACTTTTTAAGTCTTTTAAAGTACGCTCTAAAAAACTGGTCTTACCAGATCCTGGAGAACTCACTAAATTTAAAGTAAAAATGTTTTTGGCATCAAAATAACCACGATTGCGAGCTGCTAATACATCATTGTGATTAAGAATGTTTTGTTCTACTTCGATAATATGATTATGATGGTGATGATGATCGTGGTCACCATTATGATGGTCATGAGAGTGCGTACCATCATGAGAATGAGAATGTTGATGTTCTTTTGGTGTTTGAATACTAATTGTATTGCCATCACCACAACCGCAAGTTCCACACATAGTTCTGAATTTAAACAGTAAAGATAGAATATATTTTTATTTCAAAATGTGAGATTTGTCAGTTCCCAGATTTATGGGGTTCAAGAACGAATTCTTATAAAAATTTAAGGCCTTAGATAAGTTTTTTGTTGCTGCTGGTGATAATCCCATCTCAAGACAATAATTGTCACCTGTAATTCCTAAGATAGCTGCTTTTGGATGTTTGTTATAAATAGTTTCTGTGAGGTATAAAACGGATTCCGGATCGAGTTCATGCGTTGTAAATGATTCCGTAGCTTTTGGATGACATTTTTTCCAAATATACCCTTTTTCAAAGGATTGATGATGTGCATCGATAAACACCACATTTTTGTAGTTAGTTGCCAATTCTGCATCCTCAACTTGTAATTGATATCTATATTCAATATCATAATTATTAGGTAAATATGCTTTTATTTTGTCAAGAAATGCCCAACCTAAACCATCGTCAGCACGACCACAATTTCCGATTCCAAATAAGATTGTTTTTTCTTTCATCTGTTTAGTTTTTATTGCTCAGAATTTTAGCTTCTTTACTGTGCATAAATTAGGTTCTTATTTTTTGATCAATTACATTTCCATAATGATCAAATAGCTGTAATTCAAAAGGCATTTGCCCCATGGCATGTGTGGCGCAACTTAAACAAGGATCATAGGCTCTTATGGCAACTTCAACTTGATTCATCATTCCTTCTGTTATTTCTGATTTTCCGTCTAATACATTATTGGCTACCCAACGAACAGCTTGATTCATCGGTTCGTTATTATGTGTTGTAGAAACAATTAAATTACAGCGTGTAATGCGATCTTTATCATCTACTTCATAATGGTGAATTAAAGTCCCACGAGGAGCTTCAATAATTCCGACTCCTTCTTTTCTGCGTTCGCCTTTTCGAGTTAGATCATTACTGAGAATATCATCATCTTCTAACAATTTCTTCATCATTTCAGCACAATATAAGATTTCGATTAAACGAGCCCAGTGAGTATGCATGGTCATATTATTTGTTTGACCATTTGTTTGATCCATAAAATCGATCCATTCTTTTTGTGCTAGAGGCGTTTCGATTCCTTCACAGACATTTAATCTGGCTAGCGGTCCTACACGATTCCATCCTTTTTCTCTACCAATATGTTTTAAGTATGGAAATTTTAAATAAGACCATTTTTCAACAGCTTCATAAAAGTATTGATTGTAGTCATCATTTGGCACATCGTCTAAGGTCGTATTTCCTTGCGCATCAGTTGCTCTTAACACGCCATCATACAATTCTAAAAAACCATTTTTCTTGTTCACCAAACCTAAATGACCCGAAGGATATTTTGCAAATGAATCTAAGAATTCTTTATTATTCGCATGATAGGATTTCATAAAGTCAATAATTTCAACTGACCATTTTATCATGGTGTCTGCTGATGGAATCTCTTTATCGTCTAAAAAATAAGTACGTTCTTTTGCTCCAATTCTACGATGGACACCACCAGGAGTTGTAGAAATTCCATGAATGCGTTTACCAGCTACTAGCTTAATGATTTCTTGCCCGAATTTGCGCATTAAAATTCCTTTTTTTGCTAATTCGGGATATTCCATTGCGACACCGACTACATTTCTTTTGAGTGGATCAGATTCTGCTCCAAAAAGCAAATCGGGCGAAGCCAAATAGAAAAAATGTAATGCATGCGATTGAAATACTTGTCCGAAATGTAAGAGTTTTCTAATTTTTTGAGCTGGAACGGATAAATTTTCTGGGTCAACACCAACAATTTGATCGATTGCTTTTGCCGCTGCTAAATGGTGGCTTACAGGGCAGATACCACAAAGGCGTTGTACCATTACTGGCGCTTCCCAGTAAGGATGTCCTTGTATGAAACGCTCAAAGCCTCTAAACTCAACAATATGAAATTTTGCGTCGGTGACTTTATTATTTTCGTCTAAATGCACGGTAACTTTACCATGACCTTCAACTCGTGTTACGGGATCTATTACTAATTTTTGTGACATTTTTTTTAGTTAAAAAGTTAAAAGTTTATAAAGTTAAAAGTTTAACATGCTATTAATTAATAAACTATAATTCAATGCTTTTGATTACTTAATCATATTTAAACTCATCGTGTGTGATAGAAAATGCTTGTCCTAATAAAATACTTTTGACAACTTTCCAGATATGTTCTGCATTTGGTGGACAACCTGGTATATAGTAATCTATTTTTACGACCTCATTACACGGATATACATTATTTAATAGTTTTGGGATGTCTTCATGTCCTGGAACGATATCAGCTCCGATTTCGCTTGTTACACCATTTAGATAAGATTCTTCAAGACATTCTTTTAGAGGAACAAAATTACGCATGGCAGGAATTCCACCCATAATGGCACATTCTCCAAACCCAATAAGGATATCACATTTTTTACGGAATTCTCTTAAAACATGAACATTCTCAGCATTAGCACATCCACCTTCAATGAGACCTACGTGACAGCGTTTGCTAAATTTTTTAATATCTGTTAATGGTGATTTGTTGAATTCAACAATTTCGAGCATATTTATTAAATCGGTATCAATATCTAAAAGGGACATATGACATCCAAAACATCCTGCTAAAGAAGTGGTAGCGACAATAAATTTCTCATGATCCTCTTTTTTTGCTTTAGCNTTTTTTAGAGTTGGAATGATGTCTTTACCTAAAAAATCATATTTGCGATCACCAAAAGGTTGTTCGTTTGCCACTCCTTTGATTAAAATTGCACCGACTGG
>JGI24023J19991_10003289_pt1 | contig 11417 bp, 12 predicted proteins | sample Cruoilmetagenom1_FD_19991 | JGI IMG/M metagenome (IMG submission 19991)
CCAATACTTGCCAAGCTCATTGCTAAACCAATTGTATCCTTAAGTTTTTCTTTAATAATTATGGATTTTTGATAACTTTCAATGGCCTCTTGATACTTATCCATTTTTCTCTGTATATGACCTATTGAGTGCAGTGTGGTGGCTATACTTTTTTTCATTTCGTTTTCTTCATAAATAGATAGAATTCGAAAATAAATTTTTAAACATTCATCATAATTTCCAATTGCATTGTGAATAACCCCCATTTGGAATAACCCAGCAGCTACATTCATACTGTCTTTTGAATATTCAAGATAATTACCTAGATGTTTTAAACCTTGATAATGGTTACCTTTAAAACGTTCTATCAGGCCATAATAAAAATAGGATATTGCAATACCTCCTTCATTATTAGTTTTCAAAGAAAATGATTTTAAACTGTCCGCATAGAATTTTGCCGAATCCAATTTGCTTCTTGTGGTTGCGTAATACCAGCTTAGATTCTTCAAAATATTGGTTGTTATGGAATCTGGATGAACCAATCTTAATTCTTTCTTCAGACTATCTATTTTACGCTGATTTTGTGCTATCCCTTTATTCGTAAAAAATATGAAGAGGATTATAATAAACGTGTAATTATATTTTTTCATAATGGAGATTAAGTGAAGTATCCCTTTCAAATTTAGCTAATTTTAGTCAAAAGTCTAATTTATAAACATTTATACTTCAAATAAAAGCTAAGCCCTAGCCATTTTTAAGGTATAAATAGTAGATGGTAGATTTCTTAAAGTAAGTGGTGGTTTGTTTAGGTTAAGTGGTTAAAAATATAATCTTGCGGTTCCATAAAACGGTCGTTTCATAAAACTATATAGATGAAATAAACTTCTAGAGAATTGAAGTCTTATTTTCCGTCTCTTTTAATAGTTTCGTTAATTAGCCTTTTATGAAACTTATTATCAACTAATTAAATCAAATTCGGTTACCTGTCAGAAAATAAAAAAAAGGTAACCTAATAAGTCACCTTTTTCAATAATATTTGATTGTAAATGAAACTAATTAAAATGAAAAGCCTACAAATAGCGTCATTTGTAGGCTTTTGATACCATTTCAGCGGAGAAAGAGGGATTCGAACTCTCGGAGTCAAATGAGTTAAGGTTTATACGTAAAGTGAGTTTATTAATAATAACTTATTTCTGATTTTCCCAAAATTCTGCTAGTTTGGTTACATGTTCCTTTTGCGTCGTTTTTATATAAGACATAAATTGACTGTGACTTCTATGTGTTGTGATAGCCATAATAGTTTTATCATCAATCTTTCCATAAAGATTTGTTGCAAAACTTCTTCTACAAATATGTGAACTTATTAATCTATATTTTTCATAATAACCCCTTTCCTTTCTATTAGTTTTAGGATTTTTGATGCTTCCCAAAATTTTATCTGTAAAACCTGCGAGCTTACAGAGTTCTTTAACATATTTATTAAATTTTTGAACACTAATAATTCTTGGCAATTCACCTCTTCTTCTTCTCAATACCTCCTTTACTTGTGGATGAATAGGGATTTCTACAGTTGAATTTGTTTTTTCTGTAGCAGAAATAATCAACGTATTAGATGAGAAGTGAAACTCTGATATTCTTTTTAAATCACCTATTCTTAAACCAGTCCACAAACCTATAATAAAAAGATCTCTGATATTAAGAAACTTTTCATTATCAGATAAATTCATTTCAAATAAAGTGTGTATTTCCTTTTCATTTAGATAGGTATCTATAGATTCGTCTTTACTAAACGTAAATTTCTTACTCTCATATTCAATATTAACCTCATATCCTTTCATTTTAGCTTCAGTCAAGAATGATTTAATTTGACTGATTATCCGATGTATATAAGAATTTGAATAATTACAATCTAACTTTAAATAGTTTGTAAAATCATTATGAAATTTAAGACTTATATCATTCATTTCAATTTTACTTCCGGCTTCTTTCTCAAATTTCAAAAGTAGATTTAAGATGCTTTTGTATCTATTAATTGTAGTATCAGATATTTTCTTTCCTGTTTTATGGTTTATTCTTTTTTTTGATTCTTCAATAAATTCTTGGATAAACGGAATAAAGAAAATTTTGTAGTCGTTTTCAAATTCAGGCCTCTTATAATAATTATTTATAACTCGATTTAACCACTTCGAATCAATTGCCTCTCCAGTACTAAAATCATCATTGAATCTAAAAATAATCTCATTTTTCAAGTTTTCTGTTTTAATTCTATAATGGTCTTTTATTTCTTTACGAATTGAAGGCTTTAAATTTTGCATTTTATTACTCCAAAATTTCGGGTCAATTAAAATATTTGACTTCGCATTACAGTCAACACCTCTCCCATGGTAAAACCTAACATTTAAATTTGATGGATTTGAAGTACTTATTACATTAAATTTTATATTAGCCATAGATACATTTATATCATCTAAAGTTATTAAAAATTCCCGACATAATTCCGACAAAACTCATTAATATATTAAATATCATTTTACAATAATTTACATTTTTTATTTTTAAAATCTATAAATCAGCAGTTTACATCATTCTTATTGTCAAATGAAATAATATAAAGAAACCCTTTCAAGTCCCATCTCGAGTACAGATAAGAAGAAGTCAGGACACAAGTTCTGACTTTTTTTGTTTAGAGCAATCCGAGAAAGCTTGCTTTTAAAGGGTTGTGAAAAACAAAAAAACAATCCACAAAGTGGATTGACTTTTTCTTTCAACATGACATAAACGGGACTCGCCGTTAGGCAATCCCATCTCGAGTACAGATAAGAAGAAGTCAGGACACAAGTTCTGACTTTTTTTGTTTAAAACTGACCATGAAGTTGTTTTTAAGGGCGATGAGAAACAAAATGACACATACCGGACTCACCAGAAGACAAGTCATCAATATAAACGTTATAGTTTACCCAATTTCAGATTAACAGTAATACGTGTACTATTTTGGATCAGAATTTATAAATTCTACCATCTACATATCTTATTCTTTCTTATCAATCATATCCTTAGTCAGATCGTTTAATTTCTGAACTTTTTCTTTAAAATCACCTTTAATAGTTTGTCTAAAAGTATTTAAGTTTTCAGTCAATTCATTGATATCATCAGGCAAAACGGTTTCAAAGAATTGTCGTAAACGTTTTGCCATTGTTGGAGATTTGCCATTGGTAGAAATTGCCAATTTTACATTGCCTTTAGTAACGATACCTCCCATATAAAAATCACAATATGGTGGATTATCAGCCACATTTACCAAAACATTTCGTGATTTACAATCAGCATGAACTTGTAGATTAACTTCTAGATCGTCAGTTGCAGCAATGACTATATGTTTTTCTTTTAAAAAAGTAGCATTGTAAGGTTTTGTTATAGTCTTAACTGTATACTCTTGAGCTAAGTCAATAATTTCAGGAATGAAATTTTTAGCAACTACTGTTACCTTTGCATTTGGGCTCGATTTTAATAAAAAGGTTAATTTTTCTAAGGCCACATTTCCACCGCCAACTATCAAAACTTCAAGATCAGATACTTTTAAAAAAATGGGATATAACTCGTTTTTATTCAAAATACCAAAATTTATAATTCTTTGTAAAAATAGAAAGAAAATTATTTAGTTTTTGTGTTTATTTTAAAATGAAAATATCATTAATTATTACACTAAGAATCAAACAATTCTTTCAGCATAATTTATAGCCGAATTATAAACCTTTTTACTAATAATTGAAGATAAAATCAATGAAGTTGTTAATTCGCCATAGACTGTTAGTCGTTCATTCAAATTTTCAAGATGTGTGGGATTTTTAACATATCCTTTCATAAGCATACAATCATGACCTGTTAGTTTGTGACATTCTGATATTTCAGGAACTGTTTTTATATACTCTTCAAAATTTTGTACTTGTCCGAATCTAATTTTTATAGATATATAAACTCCTAATGAGTTTCCTAAAGCTTCCATATCTATCTTTGCAGTATAGCCAACTATAATACCCGCATCTTCCATTTTTTGAATGCGTTCTGCTATAGACGGAGAAGATAATCCCACTTTTTTAGAAATTTCAGTTAAAGGAACTCTGGCATTTTGCTGTAATTCCTCAAGAATTAGCCAATTTAATTTATCTATTTTCATATATTAAGATATTAACTTAAAAAACATTCAAAATTAAGGTAATTTGAAGTAATATCAAAATATATTAATTATTTACATCAGTTTAATATTCTATTTTTGTGTATAATAATAAATGTATTAAGTGATGACTATAACAGATTTAAAAGAAACCGAATTCGATCCATATTATAGCAGATATATTTATAAAGTATCTGATAATATCAATCTAAGACAAGGTTTTAAAATTGGAAAAAATAATGTTATTCAATTTTTCGAGTCTATCGATCAAGGTAAGTTAGAGTATCGTTATGCTTCAGATAAATGGAGTATTAAAGAAATATTACAACACCTTATAGATACCGAGCGTATTTTTATGTATCGATGTTTTCGTATTGCAAGAAATGATAAAACATCATTAGCAGGATTTGATCAAAATATTTATATTGAACCTTCTAAAGCGAATAATAAACCCATCAAATCATTAATTGAAGAATTTAAATCGGTAAGGCAAAGTTCTATTAGTTTTTTAAATAGTTTAAGTGATGAAAACTTAAAGTTCATTGGTCTTTCTAATGGAGCTCCAATGTCAGCAAGAGCAGCCGCTTTTACTATTATTGGTCATGATATTTGGCATATGGATGTAATCAAAGAAAAATATTTATAAAATGTTAGACATCAGATCTAATTGCGAGCACTGTGGTAAAAATTTACCAAACACATCAACTGAAGCGATGATTTGCAGTTTTGAATGTACTTATTGTAATGAATGTGCAATAAATGTTTTTGAAAATGTATGTCCTACCTGCGGTGGAAATTTTGAAAAAAGACCTATTCGTCCAAATGTCATGATCGTAGGAAAATATCCCGTTTCTACAGATAAGCTAATAGAACCAAAGGATTTAAAAAAAGCACAAAAATTAATTGATAAATACGGTGATGTACCTCCAGAAAAAAGATGAATTATCAATTTGAAACATATAAGCCAAGAGAAATTGAATTTCAAAAAGTTGTTACTATTAATGATTGTAAAGTGAAGGTTTATACAATTACTAATAGATTAAAATTTGAATCAACTCAAATTTTAGAAAATTCAATAAACAAGCTTTCAAGTTGGGTTTTAGATATTAAAAATTCTAATTTATCAACATATAATGTTGCATTTTTAATTGTACATGAAGCCCGAGAAGGGGTTCTTATTTTATTAAATTGGTGGACAGGTGAAAACATGGTTGAAACCAAGGTTTATTTTGCTGATTTTAAACATCCTGAGCTAATTGATGTGTATCCATATCATCCAAAAGCTTTGGTTTGTATTTGGGAGTTAGAAATTTTTGCCCATGAACGTAAAGCATGGATTGAGCATATACTAAAAAGCCGATAATCCTGATTTTGAAAATTATTTAAGCTCTCATATTACTTAAAACATGAATACACAACCAATAATTCGCTTCGCCGAACCCAAAGATATAAGTCAAATCATTGAATTATGTGAAGCTCATACTATATATGAGAAATCAGATTATTCAAAGGAAAATAAGGCTGAGCAATTGTCAAAAGATTTATTTTCTGAAGATCCAAAATTATATTGCTTGGTTGTGTCCCAGAATAAAAAATTGATTGGTTATGCAACTTATATGAAACAATATGCAACTTGGGATGCTTGTGAATATATTTATATGGATTGCCTTTTTATGGAAGACATAGCACGCGGTTATGGAATTGGTGAAAAATTAGTTAAAAAAATTCAAGAAGAAGGGAAAAAATTAAATTGTATTTTAGTGCAATGGCAAACGCATGATTTTAACACAAGAGCTATAAGATTCTATAAAAGAATTGGAGCTACATCAAAATCTAAAGAACGGTTCTTTTTAAATATATGAAACGAAAACTCTTAAAATTCTTTTTGACCATTGGTATTTTAGTATTGATACTATTTGGATTACTATTATATTTTAGTCCTCAAAAAACACCTCAATTTCTTGATAAAGATGGTTCAGTTATTAAAAATAGTATCGCTGAAATCAGAGATATTGAAATTAATGGAATCAAACAGCGGATTTTAATACGAGGGAAGGATCTATCAAATCCAATATTACTCCATTTACATGGTGGTCCAGGCGGTCCTGACCGTCCGCTTATGGATAAAAACAATAATCTTGAAGATATTTTTACTGTTTGTTATTGGGATCAAAGAGGAGCCGGCGCATCATATGTTGATAATATTCCTTTAGAATCAATGACTCAAGATCAAATTATAAAAGACGGACTTGAACTTTCAAAATATCTTTTAAATAGATTTGAAAAGGAGAAATTATATTTAGAAGCACATTCTTGGGGTACCCTTTTTGGCATTCAAATGGTATTTAGAAAACCCGATTTGTTTTATGCTTATTTTGGTATCGGACAAGGAGCAAATTCTATTGAGTCTGAACAATTATCGTATGATTTCGTGTACAAATCTGCTAAAGAAGCAAATGATGATCAAACTATCAATGAATTAGAAAAGATAGGTAGACCACCATATCCAAATAATAGTTTGGTAAAAAATACTTTGACTGAGCGAAAATTATTAAAAAAGTACGAAGGTCCAGATACAAAGAAAATACTCAGTATGTTTTCTATTTATAAAGACTTTGTTTTTTATCCCGAATATTCTATTAATGATAAATTAAAAGCATTAAAAGGTAGTCCTTTTTCATTAAATCATTTATGGCCCGAAGCAAAAAATACAAATCTGTTTGAAAGCGCAACTAGATTTAAAGTACCCATTTATATTTTTCAAGGTAAATATGATATGACGACAGTTACATCCGTCGCTAAAAAATATTTTGACACAATACAAGCTCCAAAAAAACAGTATTATAATTTTGAAAAGTCGGCCCATTGGCCGCATATTACAGAATTTGAAAAGTATAAATCGATTATTAAAATCTCAAAACAAGAATTAGAGCAATCATCTAAACATTAATCTTTTACTGCTCCTAGCAATAAGTTATGAAGAAAATTTTAAAAGTTTCATTATTAAGCTTATTTATTATTGTTATAGCAACAATATTAATTATATGGATAATGAGCCCGGGAAAAGCTATTCCATTTGTAGATGAAAACGGCAATAAAATTGAAAATAGCATTTCTGAAATTGAAAAAATTCAAATAGGAGGTATTGATCAATATTTAATTATCAGAGGAATTGATGTAACTAAGCCAGTCTTACTTTTTCTTCATGGTGGACCAGGATCGCCTGAATTTCCTATGATGAAAGATGACAAGTTGATTCTTGAAAAAGAATTTGTTATTGTACATTGGGAACAACGAGGGTCAGGAAAATCCTTATCTAAAGATATTCCTGAGGCAAGTATGAATTTAGAACAATTTATTTCAGATGCTTCAGAAGTAAGTGAACACTTAAAAAAACGTTTTAATCGAGAAAAAATATTCTTAATGGGTCATTCCTGGGGATCTTTTCTTGGTATTTTGACCGTCAATAAACACCCTCAACATTTTTATTCATATATCGGAATTGGACAGGTAGCATCTCAATTTAGAGCTGAACAAATTTCGTTTGATTGGGTGAAGAGAGAAGCTAAAAAGAGAAATGATAAAGATGCAATAAAAGAATTATCAAATATGTTCTTCCCTGATTCATTAGCAGATAATAATACCTGGTTAGAATTCTTAATGAAAGAACGAAAATATGTAAATAAATATAGAGGTGGATTAAGTAGAGAAGAAGTTAATATTTGGTTTGATATAGGTAAATTAATTTTAACTACTAAAGAGTACACCATAAGTGATAAATTAAAGTTTATGAAGGGGAATTTTTATTCAATGGAAAGATTATGGTCTAATGTAATTCAAACAAACCTATTTACTACAATTGATAGCATTAAAATACCAGTACACATTATTCAAGGAGTTCATGATTATCAAACCCCTTATATTGTTGCTAATGAATTCTATTCTAATTTAAAAGCTCCAACAAAAACCTTGCATACTTTTGATAATTCTGCCCATACTCCTTTTCTAGATGAAGTCGAAAAATTTAATTCAATAATTAAGGAAATAATATTAACAGATAAAAGGTAAATGTGAATTATATACAGTCCCTCAAATAAATCTATTTTCTTTTATAATGATTTTTTAAAAAAGGAAACCAAGTTTTACCATTATCTTTAGAGCATCCTACAACCAGTTCATTTTCTAATTCAGATAGTTGCTTATAAATTAACTTAAAACAATATGACTCTTCGGACTCATTTTCATCTTTTAAACCTGATGTTAAATTACAAAAAGTCAATATTCCTTCATTAACACTTCCTTTAAACACATCCATTTTTCCAGAATCAGTATCTAACGTAAACAACTTAAACGTATTTTTTTCTAAATCACACCCTATGGTATTATCCATAGTTATAATACTATTCTCTTTAGCTAGTTTTATTTTTTCAGTAATAAATGTATTTTCAAAACTATAACTAGCAGATCCTTCCCCTGTTTTAATCCAACCACTAGATGGCATTGAGCTATATACTACCACATCAAACTCACCTATCAAATAATGAATCTTGCTAAAACAATTATTTAACACTTCTTTATTGATAGTTGACATATATCCCAACATAGTTGTTTAGTTTGTTTTTTGATTTTTAGACAAAAAGTTCGGTCTATTTAATAAAGACGCCTATTATAAGTACGTGTTACTAACTTTAACACTTAATTTGATATTTTCAGGATAAAAAAAATCAATTCTTGAAATGGTATAGGCAACGCGGATAATCATTTTCTTTGCCGATAGATGATTACTAATATTTTACACTTAAAAACAAAAAAAGGCAGGTGGTCAAAATTGATTTTAGCTATTAAGAAAATATTAAAACAACTAATGCACAAGGGTCTTTTTCCCTTATATTAGAACTAAGTTAAAATATATATATTTGAAAAAACATAGCTACTTTCTCTTGTTTATTTAAAAGAGCAACTTAGTGTAATGGCAAGCAAATAAATTAAAATAATTAGGTCATGAAAAAACGAACTAAAAAAATACTTATAATCAGTCTTATTGCATTATTAGGGATAGTGTTTATATTTTCAAAAGTAACTCGAATTTCGCCTATTGCTTTAGGAATTCATAATGAAACCTATACCCCTATATTTTCTGATGAAGCTATTAAAGGTTATGATCCTATCACTTATTTAACAGAACAAAAGGCAGTTGCTGGAGATAAAACGTACTCATATGAATGGAATAATGCAAACTGGTCTTTCTCTAGTGAAGAAAATAAAAATTTATTTATTGCACATCCAGAAAAATATGCTCCTCAATATGGAGGTTATTGCGCTCTTGCGGTAAGTAAAGGAATAACTGCATTTATCTCTCCAGAATCTTTTGAAATAGTAGATGATAAATTGTATTTATTTGCAGATGATGCTGCTCATAAAAAATGGAAGATTGATCAAGTAGAAAATTTAAAAAAGTCTGATGCTAATTGGAAATAATTATTTTTATTTAATATAGAATTAAAAATTTGATAAAAATCACTTACTTATTTGAAGGTTTAAAAGAGTTCAATACTTTAATATACATATAAGGGCTCACGTCTTTATAACCAGTAGACCCCAGCTCCTCACCCTCTTTGTCTAAGACCACTACATAAGGGAAATCTCTATCTAAATTATATTTTTCTACCAATTTTTTATTTTTTTCTTGTAATTCCTCAGATAATCTATTTTCAATCTTTCTCGGGAACTCAGCTTTGAGCATTACAAAATGTTCTAGCGCATAGGCTGTGAACTCGGGATTAGTCCACATTTCTTTTTCAAACCTAATACAAAGCCCGTTCCAATCAGAACCTTGAAATACCAGTATAATCTTTTGATTCTTTTCGTTTGCCAATTTTTTTGCTTCATCAATATCGGTAAGCCATTGTTGTGCTTGGGTAGTAAAAGCGGCACATACAAAAAGGCAACAAAGAAGTATATTTTTTCTCATGTTGAGTGGGGATTTTATATCATATTATAACGTATAAAAACATACCTTTAGTGTATCACAATTTATTTATTTAACTATACTTTAACTTTAACTAAAAACATCTCTCTAAATCTTCCCAAAAATTGGTGTAAGATTTTGTAACCACCTCAGCATCTTCAATGGTTATTGGCACTTTTAAAGCTAAAGGCGCAAATGCCATTGCCATACGATGGTCATTATAGGTTGAAATACTACAATTTTTATTGATTTTTACGGATGGCTTTAAATACAAACTCTTATTGGTCACAGAAATATCAGCACCAAGTTTTGTTAATTCAGCATCTAAAGCAACTAATCTATCTGTTTCTTTGATTTTTAAAGTATGTAAACCTGTTAAATTACAAGCTATTCCTAATCCGAAACAAGTAACGGCAATTGTTTGGGCAATGTCTGGAGCGTTTCTAAGGTCTAATTCTAAAGGCTGAGATTTCTCGACTGTACTCGAAATGACATTCGTTTTTTTAAGCAAGATTGCGTTCTCTTGAAACTCAGTTTCTACACCAAACTTTTTATAAATATCTGTTAAACAACTATCGCCTTGCAGGCTAACCTTTCTATAAGAAGATAATTCTATGGTTGTTCCTACTCCACTTAAGGCAACCAAGCTATAAAAATAAGATGCCGAACTCCAATCAGATTCTATTACTATTGTTTTATTCTCAATACTCTTTTTTGGTTCAATTTTTATATAATTTCCATTAAAAGTAGTTGAAATTTCCAATTCTTTTAATAAAGTCAATGTCATTTCTAAATAAGGACGGGAAGTAACTTCACCAAGTAATTCAATTTCTAGTCCGTTTTCTAAAGATGGAGCTATCAATAATAAAGCAGAAATGTATTGACTACTCACATTTCCATTGATACTTACTTTATTTTTAGTGAGTTTTTTTCCTTTGATTCGCAATGGTGGGTAGCCTTCTTTATCAACATATTCAATATTAGCATCTAAGCTCCGTAAAGCATCTACCAATATTTTAATAGGTCTATTCTGCATCCGTTCAGAGCCAGTCAGCAACACTTCTCTCCCATCAAATACAGAAAAATAAGCAGTTAAAAAGCGCATAGCCGTTCCGGCATGTGAAATATCGACTAGTTCTTTCTTAGTATTTAATGCATATGTTAAATGCTTACTATCATCAGAATTTGATATGTTTTTGAGACTTAGATTTGAATAAAATTGTTTCAAAATCAACAACCTGTTCGATTCACTTTTTGAACCCGAAATTTTAACGGTAGCACTATTTATTTTTTTATTCG
>JGI24023J19991_10003296_pt1 | contig 11401 bp, 4 predicted proteins | sample Cruoilmetagenom1_FD_19991 | JGI IMG/M metagenome (IMG submission 19991)
AATGAATGCAACATCTATATAGGCATTTCAATGACCAAAAACAGCTACTTTACGTAGGAGTATCTCTTAGCGCAATAACTAGATTATCCCAGCATAAAACACATTCTGGCTGGTTTAATGATATTGCCAGTATAACTATTGAGAATTTTGAAACCCGAGAAGATGTGCTCATAGCTGAAACTACAGCAATTCAAACTGAACAACCTTTGCATAATATACAGAAGAAAATACCACCTAAGAAGAAGAAGAGAGCAACCACTCCTCATATTGAAAAAACAACTAAAGCTTTATATAACCATCTTACTGTTATTAGGCCTATGTATACACTGCAAGATGCTGCTGATTTATTGACTGTCCCTAAAAGCCATATTGAACGTTTTATGCGTAAGAACCAACTAGGCTATATACAGATTGGTATCCGTAGAGATAAACGGTATCCTGATAAACCCCTTTATCGTATCTCAGGTTGGCAAATAATTGCCTTTATTGAATATATGGAAATTAAAAATAAAACGAAAATTTGATTATGCTTATTGTAGCTCCCCTATTCTGTATGCAGAGCAAAACCAAAAAATTTATATATAACCTGAATATCTATCGTAATGCCCATTACAGGACGCTCAGTAGCGTTAAAATCAAATATAAGGCTCAGGTACATAATCAGATACTTCTCTTGCCACAGCTCCACAGAATAAGCCTCACGTATATTCTGTACCCTAAAACCAGGCGACGGACTGATTTAACTAACGTATGCTGTATCCATGACAAATTCTTTGCTGATGCTCTAGTTGAGCATGGCAAGATACCAGACGATGATTATAAACATATCGTACAAACCACCTATTTGTTCGGGGAGGTGGATAAAGAAAATCCCCGAGTAGAAATCCATATTAAACAGGAAAATTAAATGAGAATTGAATTAGAAGAAGACGAAATCAAACGAGCCATTATTGAATACGTTTCAAGTCAAGGCTTGCCCATCGATCCAGAAAGTGCTGAAGTTGATCTGAAGAATGCTCGAGGTGATTTTGGAGCTACTGCTACCATTTCAGTAACGAAGCCGGAAGTTACTAACGCACCTGCTGAACCAAAGAAACTTGAATCTGTTCCCGATAAAATCGATACTACAGAACTTGGTGCTGACGATGATGACAAGAGCATCTTCAATAGCTAATTGTGAAAAGCCTAATCGACTTTTTTAAAGCAGTTGGGCTAGTAGCTTGTGGCGTGGGTGCCCTGATCATTGGACCGATCATGGGCATCCTTGCTATGGTGATTTTTGCTATATGGATTGCATTCCTGATATTCAAAGATCATCGGGCAGATACTAAAGCCCTGGAGTCCAACCATGAATAAAACTAAGTCCATTTAAATTCAACGAATCACCAAATAAATCAAATGGATCTAAAATTGGTGCTCTCAAAGTCCCCGTCAATAATCCGCTGTTCAATAAATTAGCAACTTCCCCATCATAAAACTGAATTGCTGCCTGCTGAGCTAATGCTGTAGCAGGTGCTTTCCCCATCGTTTTAAATACCACCCTCAACATTCTAAGTGTGAACTTTGTGAACATGAAAACACCATGATCATTGAACCACTGCATCTCAGGACCTGTAGGAATATCATAGTTGATGAAAGTCTCGATGATATCTTCAAGTGAATCTTCTTCGGTCATACCTTCAACTTCAGTCTGGTGCTTGAATAATACATACCGAGCCACGAAATCACTATTCTGAGTGATCTTGGTTGCAAAGTTTGCAATCTTGGTTCCAGGAGTAGCATATAGCTGGTCGTAGGCCTGTTTTGCTTTTTCAGGAACTTTCTCCAATTTTGGTCCTAGAAATTTCTCTGCCCCGGGAATAACCTTCAACAAATTACCTCTGAGCTCTTCCTGGTTTTCAACCAGATCCTCAGTGATGCTTTGAAACAAACCAGCATCTACCAATTTATGAACTGGATTTTCTTCTACATCCTGACGTAATCGAATAATTGTCTTCTCAAGTGCTGCTGTATTTGCACTATCCGGATACAATCTCAACCGACGTTCAGCATTCATGAGCTTGCCTACATCCTGCTGATAAATTGTAAGTTCTTTAATTGCTTCTGCATGGTGCTTAAACATAGCAGTTGGAGGNACNCCCTTCCACATNANCAANAGCNNATTACTAATAATATTTGCCTTNAANACTTCAGGCATAAATATAACAATTGCTCGTTTAGCTCCTGCCACAATCATCTCCCAAACCATACCAATGATTTTAGATACTGAAGTAGCCATTGGTCCTAAACCATTTTCAAATCCTAAACGATTTTGAATTAACCTGGATACGTAATCAGTAAATGATAATTTACGAAATCCAAACGTAAGATCAACCATATCTTCCCGCAATAACATGTACCCGTTATATTTTTTACCACTTTCCGTTCCTGGAAACATTGTTTCAAATAGTTTTTTTGAGCTATCAGGAATCAATCGATACAATTCTTTATATTTTTCATTTTCAACTTTTGGACCTACTTTAATATAAGCTCTCTTATTCTCTTCATAATTCTGTTCAGCATCATGTTTAGCCAGAATAAACAAATCTTTATTATTTTTCTCGGTAGCTTCTTTACTGATAATGTCTGCTGACATACCAGCCAAACTATCCTGGATCATGGCATTCTTGCCCAGGATATTGATCTTGTTCTCTTCACTCATGGTATACCGAAACTCAACAGCCTCACCAGTAGTAGGAGAAAATATAGGCAACATGAAATTAGTGTCGTAATCAAAGTTAGCAGTACCTGCAAGCTGAGCTTTAAAATGTTGCTTACTTATGTTCTTATATCGTACATGTCGTGCTCGTACTTCATCATGATCAACAGCATTATTTCGATCATAAAATATCTGAGTATTGGTTTTACCCTTCTGAGAAGTATTAGTCAGACTCATTACCCCAGTTACACGACGATTCATACCACCAACTGGATCCACATAAATCCAGAGATCTGGTTCATTTTTGTATCTACGATCCCCGACAAATCGTTTAGTTTTAACATAACCCTGCTGCTTCATAAGCCGTACAGTATCAGCACTTCCATCNCGAATCATAAAATCAACAAATGGATCAAACTTNTCAGGAACGTAACCTTCGATCATTAAATACGGATCACCGTTAAAACTGGATTCCAGGGCTCTCTCCTGGTTATCCTTGTGGATTCTCATCATGTTCTGAGCCCCGTTAATCTCCACATCAGTACGAGCATACTCCCGTTCAATTACATTGGCTGTACGGAGATTGTGTGACTCATGAGTATGGAAAATAGCTGAGAGTGTAGCCAATTGCCTAATCAGCTTTACGGACTCTTCTAAATTGCCCTCAATATCCATTTCAATATCTCCTTCCAATCGGGAAGTATCAGCAATAGCTTCGGCGTTCATTTGCTGATACCTACCTAATGCATCCCCAGTAGCCATCATATGGCCAAGAGAGAATGCTTGAAAAGCATACATTTTCCCAGTCCTTGGGAATTTATTTCTTAACTCTGCTGTCAGCTCATCCATCCGTGCCCGGTTAGCATTCTTGTCACGCATCAAAGCAAGCACTTCATCCAGAGTAAAACCTGAATCGTCTTCAAATAACGATTTGAGATTGGTCTTGGCCATGCTTGCATTCATTGAAAGCAAGTCGTCAGTAGTAGCTGGATTATCCGGATCCATATAACTAAGCAAATCCATCGCCATATTACGACGTTCAGCTTCTCTACGATTATCCAGATTTTTCTTGCTCAAAGTAAGCTGCTTATAAAAGCTCTTGGTTAAATCAGTAGGACCCCGTATTTCTGTGATGAGTTTGTAAAACGGATTATCCATAGTCAAACCGACATCATAAGCCAGATTTGAGATGCTTCGTGTGTAAGCTCCATTGGATAAGTTGTAGCCAATACCCGTTACCTGATCAAGTATTTCTCTACCTGTAGACTTCTGGCCGGCCGGTATACGGGCACGACCCATTTGGTATCTTTTATATGGTGTCCAGGCAAAATCATATAGGGCTTTCTTAACCGTATTATTAGCTACTTTACCACCAGCCATCCAAGTTTGATCTAATCGGTTACGGTTGGTATTAGTAATATTGTTCATATCAGTAGCTAAGCTGTCTAAAACCCCGCCTACGCTCTTATTATGATGTTGGCGGCTTGTCTTAAGCATCCAGTCAAGAACCCTCTCAAACAGGTTCGCAATCTGCTCTAGAATAGTTGCTCCTGGTTCCAGCTTGTCAATTTTGTTATCCAGAGTACTCAAGAAATTTCTGAATTCTTGATTAGTAAGACCAAACGTAGCAAATTCGTCTAATTCATTAGCCGTATCAGCAAAAATATGATCCATACGCTCTTGAGCAAATGCACGTTCAGCAGGTGTATCAGCAATAATATTACCTTCTGAATCCTTCCGCATAAAATCCTCAACTGTAACTTTGGCTGCAGCCTTATCAAACAGTCTTCTTAAATCCCGTTTAAGACGAGGTACTCCTCCATGAATAGCTTTACGCCACATAGCATGAACCATCTCATGTACATACACTTCCTGAGTCGATAATTGACCAATAAATTTAACTTCAGCATCTCGATTAGCTGCCGATACATAAATGCCACTTGGTGACCAAGCACCTTTATTACGGTGCATATCTGAATTAGTCGGAGATAATACTGAACCAAGAGTAACACCAACACTTTGGGTTATATTAATTCCAGGAACAACCATCTCAACCATGATTTTCTTTAAATGCTCTTGATGAGAAAGTGGATCTGTTACATTGCCTGCATCGATTAATTCATCGAACAAGTCCATTGCAGTAGCACCAGTTACTACTCGTTGTTCTTCGACATTGATATCTGTAAATCTACCGCTGCCTTGTTCAGAACCTAAATAACCGGTTTCTTCAGGAGATCCCAGTATTTCATCCTGACGATCAATTTCGTCTTGAATGGCTACTTCTTGTTTAGCATGATTTTCTTCTGCCTTTTCAATAGCATTCTCTCGAGTACTGGCTTGTCTATCCCGAAGTGCTTTGGTATTTTCAGGAGTCCAATATGCAGGATTCCAATATGTAGATTCTTCCCCAGCAGGATAGTTTTGAAATCCAACAATCTTACTTAATACCTCTCTCCTGGTTTTATTGATATCAGAAATGATGTCATCTAACTGATTAATCATGGCTGGTACGGTTTTAAAGTATTTGGTTTTTTCTACCTTATTTTTATTTATATACGTACCTAAAGGTATACCACTACTACTAATACTATTTTGATAATCTTCTACTCCTTTTTGATCCATAAGAGCTTGAGCTTCTGGACTCATCAATCTGGCCAATGTATCCCGTATAGCTTTTACGGTAGAGTATGTCATATGCATCTCTCCCCAGAATTCATTGGCAAAGCCTGCAAATGTTACTGCATCCTGAGCTGAATACAAACCAGCATCCAGCATATTCCACATACTTGAGAGATTATGTTTTGCATGATCAAGTGTAATAAGCTGAGCTTGAATATGAGCATCTAGAGGAATGTTGGTATTAGGAATAATACCTACACCTGGATTACGTGTTGGTTTCCTAGTAGAAACTCGTGTAGATGAACTTTTAACTGAACGTACATCTGTAGGTCGTCCTCGATGACCTTGTCGATTATAGTTGGCTTCTATTTTCTTCCCGTAGTGTGTTATTGGTTTAGCTAAATCCAACGTACCACTACCTAATCTTCCTACTTCATCACTTACCGATACTTTCTCATCTGCTAAAAAAGTAGTTTCTTGGGCAGGTATTAATGAACTTGGATTTGCGGCAGACGGGACAAAACCCAGCTTAACCAACTTATCCATAATCTCAGCTTTAATCACATTAGAAATATTTCGTATATTTGGATTTTTAGCTAATTCTGCACGTTCAAGTGATTCAAAAATAGAAGTAAAGCGTTCATGTATAACTCTACTCATAGCAACTATTGCTTGAGTACGTTCATCAAAATTACCTAGTACTTCTTCTCGGCCAGCTTGAAAACCAGGCAAATTATAATCCTTAATTTTCTTTGCTAATGTTTGAGCTGTAAGAGTATCCCGATCCGTAAGAGTACCTTCTTCTCTGCCCGGTTGTATTACATCCTGAGATAATCTGTAATTACGAATACCAATCTTCATGACTTGATCTATACGAGCTTTTAATCGTTTTTCGTATTTAGCTCGATTAGCAGTATTTTCAATGGGGCCCCAAAGTACTAGAGTAATGTCCCTAAACAATTCTTCAATAGCACCACGTTGATCTGCTGGATCCCGTTCAGTAATTTTCATCAACTTTTTATAGAATTGCTTCTCAATTCCAGCTACAAATCCCCGTTCAACTGCATTAGGTTGAGCACCATAAACAGCAGTAAGTATTGGATCCTTACTCAGGTCTCTAAATATCTTTTCAATTTTTACCTGTGTTTTAGCTTCATTTTCTTTAACCGTACCAATATCACCAAGAATTCTAGCAAAAGCTGCGTTTAAAGCCCTACTTGCAGTTGCTATCCTAATTTCTTCTTCTGAATATATGGATACTTCTTCTGTTCCATCTAAAGGAACAGCTTTAGGATCATTAATGATTTCAGTTAGTCGATCATGAACAGCTTTATTATTACGATACATCTCAAATGCAAAACGTTGATAATTATCATAATTAGCTACTTTATTATCGTATTCACCTTGTTTCCAGAGAGGAAAATCATAATGTTGGTGTTCAACTACCTCTTCTTGGTCTACGTAACTTACGCCACCCGCCTTACTCATATTGATTGTAGGTTGTTCTCCCGGAGCTAATTGTAATGCAGCATTCACAGGACCATTATTTGTCCCGTCTACCTCCCGTAAGGAATCCGTACTTAATTCGGTCACAGAAGGGTCCTTGAGAGCCACTGAGAGCTCTGCCAAGGCCGTAAGTCCCATCAGGCTATGCATCCCCTCACCTGCCCCATTAATGCCTGCTACCATTACAGCATTCTGCTCTTCTGTAAATTTACCTTCTACCCTGCCAGCATTCAGATCCATGATCAGCTCGATGGCTGCTTTCATTGCTTTCTGCTCTGGACTACCATTTAGAATCAAATTACCATCACTGGTCATTATTGTTTCATGGAAAATCTTCATTTGCTGCTCAGCAGTATAGGCGTCAGCCTTAATATCGAATGCTTCAGCAATGGCTATTTTATGATCAGTAAGCGGTTGCCCATCTTGTGCCGGGTCAATGGAAATGGTTTTTTTCCAATCAGATGGCTGAAATAAGAATCTCATGAACTTGCTATTCTGGTATGAAATTCCACCTCGTGTAGTGCTGTACAATCGAGTATTGCTTCGAGTTTCATATTCCAGGAAGAATTCTTGCCCTGGATTGGCAATTTCAGTAATTAAATAGTCACTAGCAGTATTGTACTGCTTAATTAATTGGTCATTTTTAGCTTTAGCACCTTCTTCTTCAGTAACATGGATAGAATCCATATCAATGGTAAAGCCATCTGCAAACATCATAGCTTCAATGCTCATTGATTGAGCCAATGAACGTAAACTTTTACGGCTACTATTTCCTTGATGTTGCATAACCCGTTGAGCTTCTTGCTGTAACGGAGTCGTATAATGAGGGGAATGACTTACTTTAGGATCAATATTTTCAATTGGCTTAAGACTAATTTCACTTTTCTTTGGATCGAATCCAAATAGCTTCTGAAATACTTCAGCATTATCAATCATTGCATTTTGCAAACTCTCAGCTATGTTATTTACAACTGGTTCTCCCATCTTACCGACGTTAGTTTTGAGTCTTACAAATAAAGTCTTAGATTCTGGTATTTCGAGCTTTGCTATTTTTTTGTCGTTATGATCATGAGAAATTGCAATAAGCTTGGTATATTCTTTATTTTCCAAATAATTATGATCAAGCATTCCTTGGTGATACATCATACCAAGCATGGCTTTGCCTAACGCCAGAGCTAAAGCATCTTCATATACACCATCAGTAGTTCTAAGGGCTTTAATATTAAGCTGTTGAAGTGCCCGTTTACCAAGTGTATTAGCAATTAATTCAGCCTTGGTACCAATATACCTTAGGTACTTTTCAGCTTCTTCAGAAGGAGGTTCTTTATCGTTAGGATTTTGAAGTATAGAATGAATCTGAAAATCCTCATTTCGGATTGTTTCCTGAGCTTCAGTAGCAATCCAGTCTGCAGTTACTACAGACATTACTGCTCCTATTACTTCAGGCATACGAGCAGTAAGAACTTCATCATTTTGATTATTAATTTCTTTCTTAAACGTGTCATCATCACGAAAAAGATTAATGGCATCTTCTTGCCATTCAAAACCAGTTATTGTTTTAGTAGGTAATATTGAAGATCTAAATACTCCAGCGTTTGAATTTTTTTCTGCATTTTTACCCCAATCTCGTGCTGCTTTTGTAGGACGTAATGCATAAGCAGGATCTCCAAATAAAGCAACAATAATTCGTCGAGCTGACGCCACTTCTTCATCAGTTGTAATACCAAGATCTTCCATTATTTGAGGGAAGATATCTGGATGACGAAGCATGTCATTAACATGAGGATACTTGCTCAGTACACTGATATTATCAACATCAGTAGTCATTGCTTCTGTAATAGTGTCTCTTACTTTTGTAGTTCCTTTACCGTAATCTGGTTCGTATAAAGTAGCTTTTTTAGCTGTATTTTTAAACGTACTTTGCATGCTATTAGGCATGCCTCGTTTTTTAAAAAAATCATACACAGCAACCAATGTAGTCGGACCCATTGCTGTAACTGCAACTTGATTCTTACTATTGGCTTCATATTCAGCCATGATCTTTTTAATCAATGCATCACGTTCCCGCCGAACAATATGATTAGCATACGGCATATCAGCTAATGTCAGTAAATATTGGGCAAACGGGGCATTCCGATGTGCTTCAGCGATATTATTATTAAGTTGTTTATCTCTAAAATTATATCTACGGAATGGCCATACTACTTTGGCAATCTTCTTCTGAAGAATTTTGAGCATGTCCCACTTTTCCTTACCACCAATTTTCTTATCCTTGACTGCTTTATATAGATTGTTACGCATTTTGACCAGAGGTTTACGGATATCCTCTGGCATCTGGTTATAACCATCTGTTTTACCTTCTTTCAGATTATTAAGTTCCTTACGAATTTCTTCAATTACTTCATCAAAAGTAGGCTTGAGAGGCTTGTCATCCAGACCAGCAGGCAATGCTTCGGATAATCCCAGGGGATTTAACTCAGCAGTATATTTGTGCAATCAATGCTTCGAACTTTGCATCTGGCTTAGCTGCAGCAATCTCTGCATTCTTGGCGGCTACCTTGTCAGCAAATGATTGTTGGGCAGCAGATACTTTACCCTTGGCTTCTTTCTTAGCCTCCTTCTTGGCCTTACGAGCTTCTGGAGTAACCGGGGTAATTTTCTCTGAACCAAGAATATCTTCAGGATCTGGGCGAGAATCAGCCTCTGCATCCTGAGCAGCTTGTGCTGCAGCAGCTTCCTCATCAATCGGACTTTCAATCGAGTCTCGAAATCGATTAAGTAAAACTACATCTCCTCGACGGGCATTGTAGAATTTATGGCTTTTATCTTCGAGTAGTTTGGTTCGAGTAGCAATATAAGCATCTAGACCTTCTAAACCATTTTCATCATATTGAGCTTCAGCATCTGCCAGTATTTTTAGCCTGGTGTCACTTGTATTTTTCCCTGGTTCAAATGACCGTTTTAAAGGCTGTCGTTTGCCAGTACCCGTCTTAGCCTTGGCTTGGGGTGTCTCAGTAGTTTGAGTGGCTCCTGTGGGCTCTCCTGAAGCCTCAGTAGTAGATTCGGTAGTAGGGGCAGTAGTAGGTGTAGTAACTGGAGCCAATTCAGATAAAGCTAGTCTTTGCCCGCCAGAACGTACACGTAAAGTATCGTGCATGGTAGCAAGTTGCTTTTCAAGAATATCCAGATCAGCTTGCTGACGCCGGGTATTAAATTTACGAAGTGCTAGTACTTCACTATCTTTATTTAACGGATTGGATTCCATTTTATCGATTTCTTGCTGGGATATAGCCTGCAATGCACGATATGCTTTAACAATAAGATTTAAATCATCTAGGCCTTCAATTGCTGCTATATCATTGTCAGCTAAAAGATTCTGCCTAATGGCTATCGGAGTAGCATTTTGAGCTCGATCTGAAGTAAGTTCGGTTGCTGCTGGTCCTAATCTGGCTGCAGCTGAACTGGCAGAATCCAGGATATTTGCAGTACCCTTGGCAAATTGATCACCTATTGGGTATTTTTTAATTGTCTCCCGGAGAGCTTCATTGGATGCTTTGAGATCTTTTAATTCCTGGGGAACGTTCTCGTTAGTATCTATGCCGGCTAAAATTCCAGCATCACTTCTACCANCAAGAGTAATGGAGTTAACCTCGTCAGCAATATTTNNAATATCNTCTTCGGTTAGTTCCTGGTCAGGAGCAAGTCCTGCTTTAATCAACGAATCTGTATTTACNTTCTGACGTTCACCTTTACGTTTTTCCAGTAGAGGACCTGCCCTCTTATTGATTGCACTGATATCCTTCTTGAACTGATTTTCTTGTGCTTTAGTTGGTTTATCAATGGCGTCAAACTTACTAATAACAGAAGCTTTCTGCTTTAGCATCTCAGCCAGAATCTGCTCTTGTCGGGCAGGGGTAGTATCTTCAGCTGCAGCTTCTTTATTCAGTGTATGAACAGTACGAATTGGATCGTGTTTTTCCCCGCCTACCTTCGAGTAATCCTCATATGCTGTTTCATCACCTGCGTATTTCTTATCTAGCTTGGCATTTTGAACTTTACTAGTGCCTTTACTTGCAACTTTAGCAACACCACTAGCTGTACTACTTAAAACAGAAGGGATAGTTGCAACACCTGAAAATAAAGCACCAGCACCTAAACCTGCAACTAGTCCTTCACCAGATGCTCGTGAAGTACCTTCACTTAATTCTTGTGTTTCATCTGCAAATTCCTTAACGCCAACATTGGTTGCAAATTCTCCACCACCACCTTGTATAAATTCTTCAACTCCTTCCCTGCCAGTATTTACAGCTGCTTGAGCTGTACGTTTAACGCCGGGTTTAAAAGTTTTTTTGCCTAATTGAGCTTCAAATTGTCCTGCTCCACTAAGTCGTGCTGCACCACCAGCAATCAATGCTGTATATCCAGCTGAAGTATAAGCTGCTCGATCAGCTACAATATTTTGAGCTTCTTCATGAGAAGTATCTTCAGCTCTTAATTCATTATACAAAGGAGAATCTTTTGTAAGCTCAGCTTCAGTCATTTGCATGACTTGATGCCGAGTATTGATATAGTTACTGC
>JGI24023J19991_10003298_pt1 | contig 11397 bp, 9 predicted proteins | sample Cruoilmetagenom1_FD_19991 | JGI IMG/M metagenome (IMG submission 19991)
GCACCCGTGAGACCTATAAGGGGTTCCATCCGGGATTGGTTGCCAAAATCTGCAAGGTAATAAAAAAATATAATGTCAAAGCTATCCATTCCCAAAGACATCATCCCCTTATATATATGGCCGCTGCATCTTATCTGACTAATCTGCCGACTTTTTTTTATACCATACGATCAACAAAACTCATAAGAAACTTAAATCGTCGATTCTCTTTTTCTATCAGTGCCAGGCAAATCACCAGGGTAATTGCAGTCAGCAAGGGAGTAAAAACCGATTTTGTGAATCGCTCGGGGCTTGCACCGGAAAAAGTTGAGGTTATTCCAAATGGCCTTGATCCATCAGTTTTTGAGCTTGATATTGATAAAAAAGAAGCCCGTCGGCAACTTGGCCTGCCGTCAGAAAATTTTTTGTTCGGTATGGCAGCTCGTTTTAAAAAAGCCAAGGATCATCGCGGGTTAATCGAAGCTTTTTCAATTATTAAAAAAAAAGGCATCTCTGCAGGTCTGGTACTGGCAGGCGACGGCCCTTTGGAAGATGAAATAAAGGGGCTCACAGAATCGCACCGGCTGTATAACGAGGTCTTTTTTTTAGGAAAACTTGCTCCTGAAAGAATACCGTTACTTCTTTCAGCTCTGGATGTCTTTGTCCATCCCAGTTGGCGTGAAGGGATGCCGGCCGCCGTTCTGGAGGCCATGGCATCAGGGTTGCCGGTCATAGCCACAGATGCGGAAGGTATAACGGATATTTTTGATACACCCAAAAATTTTGGAAGAATATTGACTCGGGGAGATATACCTTTTTTTGCACAAGCAATGGAAGATTTTTATCATCTTCAGCCTGAAGAACGTCTTCGAATGGGTAGCCTGGCCCAGGCCCGGGTTTTAGAGGCATTTACCCATAAACATATGGTAGATAAAGCCGTAGCGCTTTATGATCAATTTATAGTATAAACTCTCTGATTAAAGGTTCGCGCAAAAATAAGTTCACAATTTTAAGTGTCGTAACGCAGTCAGACAGGATGCATCGACGCTTAAAATGTAAAGTTATTTTTGTGCGAGCCCTAAGGTTACAATTGGCCCAAAACGCATCGATAAAGGTTCATAATTTTTTCTGGGTAAAGAGCGCCAAAAAAATTGTAAAATTTGTGGATGAGGTGCTAAAACGTGCCTCCCTTTAATACTTCCGCAATATGCTGGGAGTTTGCACCGCAGCAAACACCTGAGTCCGTAATTTGCGCACTTGAATCATCTTTATGGAGTATTGTTAAAACCAACCCCAAAAGAACAGTTTATAAAGCAGGGCCATATTTTGTAAAAATTTACAAATTTACTGGTTTTTCAGGATATTTGAAACGATTCTTTGATAATCGAGCCCTTCAAGAATGGCAAACTGCAACCCGTCTTTTTAATGTTTTTAAGGATACCCCTGAGCCTATAGCGTACGGCAAAAGTTTAAACAGATCCATAATGATAACAAGATCGGTTGAACCATGTATGACTGCAGACGAATTTTGTCATAAACATTGGAAACAGTTGAGTAAAAGGAAACGGTATCAAATAGTCGACCGATTCTCAAAATTCATAATTGACCTATATAGATCAAATTTACTTCAAAGAGATTTTAACCTCGGGAATATCCTTGTTTCAAATGATTATTACAGTTTTGTTGCAATCGATCTCCAATACGCAAAAATAGCCAAAAAACCTTTGAATGAACGGGATATCGCCAGAAATCTATCCTATCTATTACCCCCTTTTTATTTTATTGAAAAACGATATCAGGTACGGCTATTTCTATCTTTAGTAGAACATTTTTCAAAAATAAGGCCATTTATTTACAAAATTCAAGACATGGCATTTGCAAAAATGCGCCGTCAGTGGCTTAAAAAAAACCCGCGGAAATTGAAAGAAAAGGTTTTAAAATCAAATTTAATTATTACTCCAAATATCAAAGGCTATATGCAAAGCAATTTGGATTGCAGCATAAAAAGCCTTCTTATGAATAATCCTGATCATCTTTTCAATTATGTGATCAAAGACCTCAAAAGATCTAAACGTTCAAAAATTTACTTAATTGAGTATAATAATAAACAATATGTGCTTAAACATTATAACTTAAAAAGCCGTTTTTTCAGGCTCCGGCCTATGATATTTTCGTCCATGGCCTGGAAAATATGGGAAAGAACAGAGCTTTTTTCAGCCAGAAAAATTCCTGTACCGATGCTTCTGGCTTCCGTTGATTTAGGCAAACGCACTTCTTATAAAGGAACGTTTGCATTATATGAATATTTATCAGGGATAAAAGAGTATAAAAAAGATATGCAAACCAGCTTGCGCATAAAAAACCAACAGCATGAAATAATAGACAAGCTATCTGCTTTAATTTTAAAAATGCACAACAGCGGTATTTATCATGGCAATACCAGGATCAGTAATTTTTTATATGTAAAACAGGGGGAAAAAAAGAAAATTTATGTGTTAGATTTAGATAACGTTCGCTTTGTGCGTAAGCTAAGCGCCAGGCAGAAGCTTTCTGATTTAAAAGATATTATAGCATCGTTAATTTGGCGGGCTGAAGATCGTCTGGTTATAAACGAATTTTTTGATGTCTACTTAAAACCGAATCCTGCCTGGTGTAATAATCGGGATACCTTTTTGCAAAAATTAGCTGCTAAAATTGAAAAACAACTGATATATTTCAAAAGGCCATAAATTACGCTTTATGATCAAGTTATAGGATAAATTCCTGCACCACTATGTTCCCCGCGTCTTTTTTTACGGTGTTTTAGCTGCTTTGAGGCCATCTTCTTTAGCTTTGCAAGCCAGAAGCTACGTTTTTTTTTCCATGCCGGATGGAGCCCGATATAAGCATCCAGCAGTTCTTCAGCGATTTTAATGTTTGAATCCCACCATGCCAGGGAAGAAGCCATATTCTTTATATCCGAAAGCCTGTTCCTGTTCGTAATTTTTTTTTTAAATTTTACACCGTCAAGATCAATAATCCATATCCGGGGTTTCCCGCATGTTTCCACCCAAATGAAATTGGTGATTTTGGCATCCCCGTGATAAATTCCCCGGCTATGCATTTGCCGGATTAATCTCGTCAGGTGTTGCAATAATTTTTTTCTATTCTGTTCGTTAAGATAATATTTTTTTGTTGTACCGATGCTTTCAGAGGCGCCTTTTATATAGGCATAAACAGCAAAAGAAGCCTGATAGGAAAATCCTGTGCCTGAATCAACAGATGCCAGAAGATTTGAAGTCAGCATCCCTCTATCTGAAAAAATATGATTACGCTGCCAAATTTTTTTGCTCAAAGAAGTGCGAAATAACTGCCTGAATCTATGGAACATATTTTTTAAATTATATCGTTTAAGCAGATACTTTTTCCCGTTTAGCTTAATCAGGGCGAGCCTGGCCCGTTTTGAATTTTTTAAATGTTCATAAGCATATTGGAAAAGAAGATTCGGATTGTCTAAAATTATATTTTTAAGGGCAGGATCGATATCAGGCTTTATATATCCCCTGACATGAGATGTTTTAATATAATTTTCATTTTTGTTAAAATTAATAGCCATTATTTAAAAGCGCTGATCAATGCTCGTACGGCATACTTGAGACGCAACAGATAAAATTTATTATAGGATAAAATTTTTTTCCAATGAAAAATGTACTCTTCAGGCAGGGATGCCCGCCAGGCTATTTTTGCCATTCTCAGGTGTTCAATAGCGTAAATTTTATTTTTTAGCTTTAACACCCCGGGCTCAAGAGCGGCGCTTTTTTGAAAAAAATAATCAAGATGCACAATTGTTTGATTGAGAACTTTTTGATAATTGTTGCGCACGCGGACCCCGGCATGCCTCCTGAATCTTGAAATATAATGATCCACAAATAGAAATTTATACCTGGCCGCAATCAAATAACATAAAAGCAGATCTTCATGATCGAAAAGGTCTTCCATAAAACATCCAACCTCCTGGACAATAGCTTTTTTAACCAGGTAGGTTCCGGTTCTGACTATATTATCCTGCAACAAGTAAGCCAGTATCCAACCGGTATGGTATTTTTTTGGCTTTGTTTTAACCGGGTTTAATGCGGAATCACAGGTCAGACGCTTACCGTATGCAACCCCCCAGGTTTTATCCTGCAGTTCTTTGGCATTCAGGGCTTGCCATAGAATTTTGATACCATCGGATTCCAGGGCGTCATCAGAATCGAGAAAAAACAGATATTCTCCCCGGCAGGCTTTGATCCCTGCATTACGGGAAGCAGCAGGGCCTTTGTTTAGCTTGTTACGAAGCAAAACAATGGGCAGCCGGAGCGCTTCCAGGGCTTCACAAGTATCATCATCAGAGGCATCGTCGATAACCACCACCTCAATGTTCGGATAAGTTTGACCAAGAGCGCTCTTAACAGCGGTTTGAATATAGGCTTTCCGGTTATGAACCGGAATAATTATACTGATCAAGGGGAGTCTGTCGTTAATCATCGGTTGATCCATTAAAAATCCTAAGTTGTTACGGTTTTAGAAATGATTAAATCGAAAGCTTATTCATAACTTCCATGGTTCCATCAAAGACTTCATCGACCGTAATCAAACTCATACATCCCGGTTTTTTTGTGCACTTCTTCCTTACACATTCGTCACCGCAGGGTCTTTCCTTTGAGATTATGCGATGCTTTTTGAAATCCTGATAAAAACCTGTTCTGTGAGGCAGAGCAGCCACAAAGAGTGAAACAGTAGGCGTGCCGATTGCTATTGCCAGGTGCATCGGCCCCGTGTCATTGGTTACCAGACAATCTATTTTTATGAAAATATGGGGCAGCTCGGCAAGCGGCAGGGAATAAAAAAAGGCCCGCTCTTTTTGACCGATGCCGTCTTCAATCGCCTTGCCAAGCGCAGTTTCTTGTTGGGATCCGGAAATAATAATTATATGACGTTTATCTTGAGTCAGTAATTTTTTACCAAGCTCAATAAAATGTTCCTTCGGCCACATTTGGTAATATCGGTTTGCTCCGGGATGGAAGCCGATAACTTTGATTCCGGTTTCCAGTATCTTATGCTGATCAACAAAGCTGCCCCATATTTTTTTAGTCTCTTCTGGCTCTATGGGCAGAACCATATTTTTCGACAACACGTTTGCACGTCCAATGGTCGACCTGACAGTGTCAAGCCTGTTTTCGATAAGATGTTCTTTGAGGTTGGGGGTGATTTTTAAGGAAAGAAGATGGTCAAATTCTTGTTGCTGCCAATAACCGATAGTATAAGGTATGCCGGCAAGAGATGCTATAACCATAGGCCCAGGATCTGAAATATGTGCTATGAATGCAATCTCAAAATTGGCTTTTTTTATCTTTTTCCAGGTCAGGTAAAAGCCAATCCAGCCCTTGTGAAAGGGTATTATATCATTGATATCAGGATTATTTTTAAAAAATGAGCAATACCTGTCACGAATCATGGCGCTAATCACGGCTTGCGGATAGGCTTTCCTTAACGCGGCAAAAACAGGAGTAGAAAGCAGGGTATCGCCAAGGGCGGTAGTGGAAAGTACCAGGATCCGGTCGAATTTTAAGCTGGTTATACTATTATTAGATATTTTTTTTTGCGCTGTTTTTTTTAAGCGCGTAAGCCATAGAAAAATTTTATGTTTTGTTTTCATAGAGCCGATTATACTTTGCGGTTTCCAGGTTAAGAAAAAGACTCGTCATCAAGCCTATGATAATCCAGTAATTAAGCGCTATGCCCCGGCGCACGACATCGTCAAACTGCATCCTAACCCAGAATCCGATTATATAGAGCATGGAAGCTGTAAAAAAATACTTGTCAAATTCATTGCAAGCCTCCTTGCTCCCCTTCCAGGCCATTTTAAATTGGACAAAAAGAATTAAAATAAACGCCAGCAAACCCTGTACTCCGGTATGCAGGGCTAAATTTAAAAAAGCATTATGAGCATGATTAAATCCGCAGGGCGGCAATTCTTTTAATTCAGCTACGACTTTATCAAAATTTTTACGACCATATCCTATCCCTGTAAAAGGATATTTTTTTAAATACTGCAACACGTATCTTTGAATTTGCAATCTTAATACAAGGGAACCACTTTTATCTTTAATGGAAAAATCGAGTTTTTTTATTTGTGACCAGTTTTCATGAATCAGCATCGATTTTAAAGGCGTGGCAGTAATAATAATACCGGAAAACAAAATAGTTAATAATATGGCAATCAGTATTTTTTTGATATTTTTTTTATAAATTAACGGCAAACTCACAAATACGCAAAAGCAAGCAAGCAGAGGTGCTCTTTGATTTGTCGCAATAAGAAAAAAGAGATTGAGCAAAAATAAAACCGTGAGCCCCGCATAAAGCTTCAACCCCTTTATATAAAAAAAAGCAGCATAAATAAAGGTAACTGCAAAAAGAAAATATGTGCTGGTGCGGGGTGTACCATTGCTGATCCATTGTCCGGTGGATATGGCCTGGCTGAATTTTTGTATATCAAGATTATGATAAAAAAATTGAAATCCAAAATAGATTAATGATGCAATATTAGCCAATAAAAACAAAAGAAAAATTTTAGAGACCTTATTCCTGGTGTCGCAATAGTCGGCTATTATAATAAATAAAATAGTTAACCTGATGAATTCACTTATAATTTTGCTCTGTGTATAATTCAGATAATAGCAGGAAATAATTGATATTAAAATTGTTATAAAGAACAATAAAAGAGGTAAGAGGAGCGGATTTGATCTAACATTCCAGTTATGAAATCTCACTTTCAATGAAAGCCAGCCTATACAAACCATTACAAAACCGATACTCTTGAAAGCATTGATATGCTTAAAAGGGATGATGAAAATAATCATGCCGAGCCCTATAATGACCATTAAATCAAGAAGTTTTATTATATCAGTGGCATTTTTATGTTGCGAACAGTCTGGGAGGATAATTTTTTTTTGTAATATTTTAAACAAGATGAAATAGCCTGAATTATTAAAATTAAATTTAATTCGTTATGAGGACGTCATCTGATCGGGGAGCATTTCCGTAGCAGCCGTAAAAACATCCTGAACGGATATATCGTTGATGTCGGCTCCTTTGAATAAACAGCGGTGATGCTGACACCATGGATGCCATACAACAGGATAAGAACCTTTAAAGAGTGCCACTATAGGTATGTCCAGGGCCGCAGCAAGATGCATAGGCGCGCCGTCAAGGGTAATAAAAAGTTGGCAATGACGCTGAATAGCTCCCAACTTTTTAATTGTCGGCGTCTTGATAATATGAACGCTATCCTTGACCATTCCAGTAAGTTTTAAGGCATCCTCCACCTTATCAGGAGCAAAGGTAATTAAATGCTCCGAATCGGGATATCTTGTTTTTAAAAGCCTTATAACCCCGGCAAAATTTTCAAGCAGCCAGACCAGCGAAGCTGAATAATTGCTGATATGATAGCCGATCACAGGGGAACCCTTAATATCTGATTCCTTCAAAATTCTTTGAGCAAAATCCCGCTCATCCTGATTAATGACCACCAGGGGTTTCGGGTTTTCAAGATCCACCCCAAGTGTCCTTACCACGTCAAGCGATCTTTGGACTTCATGCTTTTCAGCCCTGCTGTTCGGAACATATAAGTTGTAGAAAAAAGCCAGGGCCTTATAGCGCCGTCTTTTAGGATTATGCCCAAGTCGGTAAGGTGCCCCGGATGCGAAAACAATTAAGCTCTGAGTCTTGCTGAAATGTGCTCTTAAACCTATGGCCAAATCAAACCGTATTTTTCTTAATCTTCGTAAAAAGCGGTACTGGCGCCAGGCAGACATGAGTCGAAGGCTGGTGTTACTATGTTTATATTTTTCATAACAAAGGATTTTGTCGATATAAGGATTGCCTTCGGCCACTTCTGGATTATAGGTTGAGGCGACTAAAGTTATTTCCGCCTGGGGACAGGCTTTTTTGAGAGCCTCAAACGCCGGCAAAGAACAGATCAAATCGCCGATCTTGTCATTTCTGACAACCATTATACGTTTTAAACTTGAAAGATCAGGCAATTTTAAATCTGATTTTTTACGCGGTTTTCCAAAAACTAAAGAATAGAGTAAAAAAGCTAAAAATTTTTTCATTTTTTTAAATATGTAGCCTTATAAGCAAGAGTTTGACCACAGTTTTTACATATATCCAACTGTTTATTTTTTATTAATTTTCTCCATTTTTTATTTTTTTCGGTGAACCATACTTCATTAAATGTCCGGCCTTCAAAAAGATTGCCAATGTTATAATCGCCGTTATTATCAAAATGACAAACATGGGCATTTCCATCCCATGTCACTGCAAGCCGTTTGTATGCTCCGCAACGCTTGGAGGGTACCTGAATCCTGCCTTTGTCATATCTTGAATCACTAGAAGCGGCATCATCGTTCGGAATAAACTTTTTACATAGTTCGGCAGCTATTTCAGGCCTGTCAACCAGCCAGGAAGGCACGCTGGCCCGGTTGATGCTGATCTTGTCCACCCCCAGCTCTTTTTTAAATTCAGGCAATGCATCGACCTCATGCATGTTATGCTTAAGTATCAAGAACTGCACTATAATTTCAGGATTGCTGTAACCACCCTCTTTTTTCATCTGTACCAAATTTTTAATCCCGGCATAGACTTTGTTAAAATCACCGCCGATCCTGTACTTGTTATATGTTTCAGGTGTCAACCCGTCAAAGGAGATATTGATCCTGCCGAGGCCTGCTTCAAGCAGCCCTTTAATAACTTTTTCGTTTAATAAGGTTCCATTTGTATTCATAAAACAAAATATACCATTTTCAGAGCAATACCTTACCATCTCAACTATCTGCTTATGTAATAGCGGTTCTCCTCTGAATGACAGGGAAACATGATAGATAAAGCTTTTTATCTGGTCTATCAGGGATTTGAAATTATCAAGATCCATGTACCCGTATTTTACGGAATCTTTTAAATAATCATGATGCGCCGGGCATAAAGGGCAATGAAGATTACAATAGTTGGTCGGCTCTATTGCAATTACATCAGGAAACCCTCTAAGTACATTAATCTGCCTTTTAACAGCTTTAAATATTTTATTCATAATAATCTGCTCTTGTATTAACATCCATATTAAGGTTATATTTTATTTATACATTAAATATTGTTTTGGAGGTAATATACTATTTCTATGAAAATTGCTCTTGTTATAAAAGATTATTCCCTCAAAAAGGGCGGTCTCGAAAGATATGTGGTAAATTTAAGCAGAGAACTGATAAATATGGGACATGATGTTCATGTATTTGCAAATCTCAGGGATACCCCGGAGTATTCAGGAATTACTTTTCACCATGTTCCGATTATCAAATTTTCTTTTATTTTAAAAAATTTTTCCTTTGCCGTAAACAGCCGGCGCCTTTTGAAACAGAACAAGTTTGATATAATAAACGGATTTTCCAGGATTTATCCGCTTGATGTTTACCGCATAGGACACAAGGTCCGCCGCCATTTATTGAAAGTCCAGTATCCCAATAGATTAACAAAAATTTTAAAATACTTAAGCATCAAGCATTTAACTATACTTTATCTGGAAGGGCAAGTCTTTAAAAAAAAAAATCACAAAAAAATTATAGCAAATTCCGAATTGGGCAAACAACATGCGATCTCTTATCATGCTGTGCCGGAAAATAATATAGAAGTTATCTATAATGGTGTTGATCTGGATAAATTTAATCCACAGGTAAAAGGCCTTTACAGGGATAAAACTCGAAAAAAACTTGGAATTAAAAAAAATGAAATTGTACTTTTGTTTGTAGGAAGAAATTTCAAATTAAAGGGAGTCAAAACTATTATAGAAAGCATTCCCCTGCTTGGACAAGGAAAGGAAAAGGTTCGAATTCTGATTGTAGGAAAAGGCAAGTCTTCTTACTTTCTCAGACTGGCAAAAAAACTTAATGTTGAAAACAGAATTTTTTTTGCCGGCGAAAGCAGTCAGATAGAAAAATTTTATGCCGCGGGCGACATATTTGTCTTTCCCACTTTCTACGATCCTTTTGCAAATGTATGTTTAGAGGCTTTAGCATGCGGGCTTCCCGTAATTACTACTAAGATGAATGGAGCGTCTGAAATTATTAAAAACGGCATGAACGGATATGTAGTCGAAGATTATACTTCCCCTGACGAACTTGCCGCAAGAATTACTGACATTCTACCAAAGGATTTAAGGAAAAATATGAGCGCCTGCGCCTTTGAAACAGCAAAGGAGTATACACCGTCTAATAATGCGGCAAGAGTTGAAAAATTATACAAAAATATTTTGAAAAACAAATAAGGAACGGGGACAAAATAACTTGTGGAAGTTATTTCGTCCTCGTCCCTAATCAAAGCATAAAAAAAATCAGGCTTTTATTTTATGGCTGGTTTCATAATTTTTTCGGTATGTTTTTTTATCCTCCCGGTTTTTCGATTTATCCAGAACCATTGACAGCGATCCAGAAAATTAATTTTTTCTTTACCTTTATAAGTCCTAAAAAGATAGATTATATCTCTATTCGAGAACATATGCCTGGGGAGTGAATAATTCACCCGCGCAAGGCTCTTGATCATCCAGCGAAATTTAAACAACTTGTTTTTATTTACCCTTTGCAGATCAAAGACTGCAAGCTCAGGTTTTTCATCAGCGGCGCTATACTTAACAAGAATATGGGTTGTGTTAAAATCACGATGATTAAAACCCTGCGCATGCATATGGCGTGCGAAAACAGCAATCTCCTTTAATAATTTTTGTTTCCTGCTCTTGCCGTTCCTGCCTTTAAAAAAATTCGGTTTCTCTTTGACAAGGTCTTCCAATGGAATAAAAGGCGAAAAGTCTTCTGTTAAAAGAAACGACTCCACCCAAAAAAAATTAACAAATTTTTCACCAGCCGCTACAGGTACAACAGTTGCCAGGTTTTTTTTACGGAAATCGTAAATATTTTTAAATTCTTTTATGCCTTCAGAAACAGCTTTATTAGGAAAAAATAAAAACAGCAGTCTTGTTAGCCCAATAAAGCTCAAGTTATGTCTCTTTAAATAAAATGTTTTTGTTGCATCAATATCCTCTACTTCAAAACGGATTACAGATCTTTCCTTTAAAGTCTTTGCGGTTTCACCTCCTTTAAACATAAAAACTGAATTAAAGGTATCTAATTGATGCCGCTTAAGAAATGTTTGATATTCCATGTTTATAATACAATTTTTTGTTTTACTGTAAATTACGGGCAAGCATAAATTTTGCATGGTTTTTTGACGGCTCAAAAAATTATCCTTTCTCGCTCTGAAGTTTTTTTTGCGCGAGCCCTTAATGTTTGTCTTACTACTTTGTGAAGAAACATTCTGAACTCGGATTCTGAAAACTGAAAATTTTAAATTTTA
>JGI24023J19991_10003299_pt1 | contig 11396 bp, 13 predicted proteins | sample Cruoilmetagenom1_FD_19991 | JGI IMG/M metagenome (IMG submission 19991)
TTTACCAAACTCGGCAACAAGACTCTAAAAATCTTTAAGACTAAAATAGTTGAAGGTCAGGGCAAACCTGGAGAAGTTGTTCTATCTAGTAAGAATGATCTGCATATAGCAACCGCAGACGGGGCTCTTCAGATATTGGAACTACAAATAGAGGGCGGGAAGAGGTTAGATATAAAAGCTTTTATTACAGGTCATCAAATAGAAAAAGGAACTATTTTAGGCAGTTAACTTTTAATCACGACATCTCTTGTTAATACTCATCTTCCATAGATTAGATCTTATTTCTTCTCTTAAAATCTCGTCGTCTTTTACAGTCTCACATGCTTCAATAAGAAACTTTTCAGCTTCAGAATTATTACCTAGCTTGAGGTATAAAACTCCTATTGTATCTAGCGCGTATGGTGGGATCGTCTCACTGTTCTTAGTTGCCACAAGCATATATTCAAGCCCTTGATCATATTGCTCACCTATTTCTATATATAGTGATGCAAGGTTATTGGCTGCTTCCAAATTGGACTCATCTAATTCTAATGCTTTCTTATAAGATTTCTCAGCTTTTGTAAATTCTCCCTGTTTGAAATAAACATTCCCTAGATTTACCAGAGGTGTTACCAGGATGTTATCGATACTAACCGCGCTTTCATATTCCCTAATAGCTAGATCATCTTTTCCCTCTCTCTCATAAATTACACCTAGATTGTTATGCTCTTCAGCGGTAAGCGGATCTTTCATGAATAAAGAGGCTTGAAGTGATGCACAGCCCGCTGTGAAAATTAAAATCATGAAAATTACAGGGCTTATTATTCCTAGAGAATTATTCAAGGTGTTATTACCAGCATCAGTTTGTTCATTTTTCCCCATTCTTTGTCCAACTTGTCATAGCTTATTTTCTGATCCTCTTTATCCCCGGTGTGGAGAATAATTGTTTTTTTCTCATCATTATAGCCATATGCCACATAATAATGTGGAACACTAACTTTCCATTTACCTTTGTCTACAAGTAATATGACAGGCTGACTTTCATCTATTTTTGATTTAAGCGTATCAATGCTGCCGTTTGTGCCCTCCACTGTGTAACCACTACCTTTGGCAAAATTCTCCATATCGGATATCAGAGCGCCGTTTAGCGAAGGAATATAAATTTCTTCTGCAATCTCTTGTTGGGAGATATTCTGTCCATAGAACTGCATAACTGAAGCCATGGCAGCAGGACCGCAGAACCTATCCTTCTGTTTTACAAAAGGAACATTCTCCACAATTACAATATTCTCATTATCAGAGGATATCTGTGAAGAGGGTAGGTTGTGGGCACAACCTAATATCAAGGTACCTAATAGATAAACTGCTAATATATAATAAAAGCGTGACATTCTGGCTGCTTTAGGGCTAAATCCTCTTCCATAAAAAGATAATTAAGAGTACCAGCGCTGCTATAACAAGAAGTGTTACTACTACTGCAACTGCGCCATCTCCTCCAGCTGGAATACGGTCAGTGAGTGATGCTATTTGATGCACCTGTTCATCGCTCATTTCATTGATCTTTAGGGATACTTCTTCTTTCGTAAGCCCATGGCTCATTAACTTTTCAGCGACAATCTTATTTTCTAATGCCCGTCTTACTTTAAGCTCATTGATTTCTCTTTTTGTTGATGCATTTTGTCCGGGTGCAATCATCTGAGATTCCGTCACTGCTGCTTTTACCGGTGTGGATATCAAAGAGACCGGAACAAATGTCATTAGTACTAAAAATATAATGGTGATATTAAATCCTCTTCTTAATGTAAGTGTCATCCTTAGGCTCCTTTTTATAGTGGGTTATTAAAAGTTATATATATTAAAACCGATAAATCTCTTTGAACAAAGTGGTTTTTTTATAAAAAGAAGGGGAAGGGCGGATCAGCTCTGTGAACCGCCCTGTTTTAGTGTATAAAGTTTATCTAACAGAGTCATAGAGGTTAATTATGATGGAGATGGACTCGGGCTTGGTGACGGGGATGGACTTGGTGACGGTACTTCTACGATTTCCCCGCAACCGCTTGTGTCAATTGTAGCATTACCGCTTACATCTATCGGGCTTTCTAGGGAATCGATTATACAGGTATCAGCATCAAGAGTTATTCTGGAATTCCCGTCTGCTTTTAGACCATTTTCTCTAGCCTCGATATCAATTCTTTCGTTTGCGTCTACTAATATCTCAGCATCTCCTACAGTTTTAAACCCCTCTTCACTAGCTTCACAGACTATATCACCAAATGGGCTTATTATCATTACCTCTGATGTCCCTCTTGCGTCGACACACTTCTCACAATTGGTTAATAATATGTCTTCAGCTTCAAGCAAGATGGTGCAATTCCCTTCAGTTCTGATACAGGCCTCACCTTCGCCGTCAATCACTACGCTCTCGTTAACATCCTTTATAATGTCGATATTGCCGGTTTCACATCGAATTGGACTCATAGCATCTTCCATATCTACTATCTCCACTTCATCTCCCTTAGGTGCGTTAAGGTCTATACTTACAATAATATTTAGTATTGATCCTTCTTCTGCAACTATTTCTATAAAAACTTTGTTTCCATTTATATCAAATTGGATTAACACATTTGATGTAGATTCTAACTCTAGGCTAAGTGCGAAATTGCCTTGAGGATCAGTTACATCAGTGGCTACGGTAATTCCGTTAACCATGGCTGTTACTAAAATACCCCCCTGTGCCCTGGCGTCTTTGATGAAAGTAAAGAGATCTACCAAGGCTAACTTTAATGATGTCTCTTGTTTTTGAGCAGATGATACGATATTTGTTATTTGACCGTTTATAAGAGTTGTTTGTGTGCTCTGTACGCTCTCTTCCCCACCCCCACCATCGCAGCTAAAACCAAGTACGAGTGGGATAAAGCCTAAAAGGGCTATTAAAAGCATTTTTTTAGAGTGATTCATACAATTTCCTCCGGTCGAAATTTTGTGTTCACTAATATATTTGCAATATCCATACCATTTAACCCTCTCGAATTAAAACACAATAATTTAGGTCTTTTGGGTATAAGTGTGTTGAATAACTTGGGCCAATTTCGGTCATATCAAACAGGAATGCTTGCGTGAAAATACACAGTGCTAAGATTCCTGGATTACTGAGGATTTGCTATATTTTGCCAAAAAAACACTCCATGGTAGTATAACAATCCAATGTTAAGGGTACTGACAGGAACTGCTAAGGGCAGAAAGCTCAAGGTTCCCAAGGGACAGAAAATTCGCCCTATGACGAGCAGGGTTAAAAAATCTGTTTTTGATACCCTGGGTGATATTTCAGGAGTCAGTGTTTTAGATGTTTTCGCAGGCTCCGGGGGAATAGGGATAGAATCTCTCAGCTGTGGAGCTGATCATGTAACAGTGATTGAGAAAGACCCTTCAGTGTTTAAGATTATTAAGGAGAATTACGAGCACTGTGGTTTCATGGATAAGGCAAAGCTAATTTGTTCGGATTATAAAGATGCTTTATCAAGGTTGAGAAAGAAAAAAGAAGTTTATGAACTAATTTTTATTGACCCGCCTTATAAGCTTTATGGTGAATTGGAAGTTAAGGATTTTATAAATGATGTTTCAGAATTATTACATGATGACGGGGTTATAGTGATAGAGCACGATCACAAAATTGAAGATACACCTCCTGGATTTCAAAGATTGACCAAACCATTTGGAGGAACACATGTCAGTTATTTCAGGAAGGGTGAACAATAATGAAAGTCGCAATATATCCTGGATCTTTTGATCCATTTACTTATGGACACAAGAATATTATAGAACGAGGAGTTCAGGTCTTCGACCAAGTTGTAGTTGCCGTCGCTCATAACACTTCAAAGAAGACTGTTTTTAGTGTTGAAGAAAGGGTCCAAATATTAAACGAGGTTTTTAAAAACCGTGACGATGTAAGAGTAGATTATTTTGAAGGACTACTTGTTGAATATATAAAAAGAATGGGAACAAACATAGTACTCAGAGGAATGAGGACCGTTTCCGACTTTGAATTTGAGATGCAAATGGCTCTTGCCAATAAAACTCTCAGTTCAGAACTTGAGACAGTGTTTATGGTAACTGACAGTGAGTTTTCACATATAAGCTCATCTGTCATAAAAGAGGTTATATCTTTAAACGGATCAGCCTCACATATGGTCCCTGAAATTGTGGAAGCAAAGTTAAGGGAAAAACTTTTAAGAAGTTAGGAGGATTTATAATTTATGAAATTGTCAGCACGAGCGCAAAGACTGCAACCCTCAGCGACTCTAACTATTACTGCAAAAGCCAAAGCCCTTAAATCTCAAGGAGTAGATGTAATTGGATTTGGAGCCGGCGAGCCCGATTTTGATAGCCCTCTACATGTTAAAGAAGAAGCTATTAGAGCCATTAACGAGGGAATGACCAAATATACCGGAGTTGGCGGTATAGATGAGCTAAAAGACGCGATTATTCACAGATTAAAAGAAGATCACAATCTAGAATATGAAAGATCTGAAATTATAGCTTCAGTCGGAGCTAAACATACTTTATATAACATAACCCAGGTTCTTTTTGACAGTGGGGATGAGGTTATAGTTCCGGCGCCTTACTGGGTTTCATATCCAGAGCAGATAAGATTGACTGAAGCAACTCCTGTAATTCTAGATACAAAAGAATCACAAGGATTCAAGATTACTCCCGATTCGCTTAGCAAGCACATCAATTCAAATACTAAAGCCCTAATCCTGAATTATCCGTCAAACCCTACAGGTGCTACTTATAACGAAGAGGAATTAAGAGCAATTGTAGATGTTGCCATGAATGCCGGTCTCATAATTATTTCTGACGAAATATATGAGAAAATTATTTATGGCGGAACTACGCACATACCTGTTGCCGCGTTGGGTGAAGAAATTAAAAAAGCCACAATACTTGTAAATGGTGTATCTAAGACTTACTCAATGACCGGTTGGAGAATCGGCTATGCGGCGGGGGACAAAGGTGTAATCAGCGCAATGAGTAAGCTGCAGGGGCAATCAACATCAAACCCGACCTCTATCTCACAGTGGGCTGCAATTGCTGCATTTACTGGGGACCACCAGATTATTGAAGATAGAACCAAAGAGTTTGAACAGAGAAAAAATTATATTGTCGAGAAGCTTAACGACATACCTGAAATTAGTTGCTTTGACCCCCAAGGGGCATTTTATGTATTTCCTAATGTCTCAGGATGCTACGGTAAAGAATATGACGGCAAGGTTATTAAGGATTCGCTCGATTTTACCGAGTTTATTCTAGATGAAGCCAAAGTCGCTGTAGTGCCTGGAGTTGCATTTGGATCTGATGATCATGTCAGAATTTCTTATGCCACATCTATGGATGACATTGTTAAAGGAATAGACAGAATGACTGAGGCAATTAAGAAACTCTCTTAGTTCAGGATATTAAACCACCTGGATTTTTCTTTCTTTATAGCTCATTATAGGATTGTTGTGTCCTCATGTAAGTTCAATTCTAATTGAGGCTTCAGTAATCTTATGAACAAAATTAAGATTGGATTATCTATCTCGCTCACTGGGAATTATTCCATCCAAGGTATAGAAAGCTTTGAAGGTATAAAGCTTTGGGTTTCAGATGTGAATAGGCAGGGCGGCATTTGCCTAAGCAATCAAGGTGCAGCTTTTCCAATAGAATTAATTCACTACAATGACGAAAGTTCTGTGGAAAGGTGCAGGGCAAACACAGAAAAGTTAATTTTAGAAGATGAAGTTGATTTACTTCTAGGTCCATATTCAAGCTCTCTTGCTTTAGCTTCTTGTGAGATTGCCGAAGAACATAATAAGACTCTATGGAATCATGGGGGTTCAACTGATGAGATTGAGGAAAAGGGTTTCGATTGTGTGATAAATGCTATTACCCCAGCCAGTAATTATTCATATGGAATCATAGATGCTGTAAAACAAGCTGATCCCAAGATCAAAAAAATTGCTACTTTTGGTGCAGAAAATAGTGGGTTCTCAACTCGTGTTGCAAATGGAGCTAAAGAATATGCAGAATCACTAGGGCTTAATGTTAGAGAGTATAAATTCATTTCAGGCACAAAGGATTTTTCTGATCAACTTGATGATCTGGATTCTTATCAGCCCGATTTAATTCTTGGCATGGGAAGAGCAGAGGATGATTTAGCGCTTGCTGAGCAATTATTTTCTAAGGGGCTAAATTCAAAAGCTGCTGGGTTTATTGTTGCTTCAATCAAACTATTTAAGGATAAATTCGGTAAAAATGCTGATAACATATTATCCGCAAGTCAGTGGGAGAAGGGGCTTCAAATTAAACCCGACATCGGACCAACTCCAGAGGAATTTGCTAAACATTTTAAATCTGTTTACGACAAAGAGCCGGATTATGTCGCGGCTCAGGGATACAATATCGGAATCATAATCGAGAAATGTATTCAGGAAGTCGGAACCCTAGATGATCTAACTCTTCGGAATGTTGCGAAGAGTGCCGATCTCAAAACTTTCTACGGGTGTTATAGAACGGATTCATGCGGAAATCAGACAGGGCATGAAATGGTTGTAGTTCAGTGGCAAGATGGCGAAAAAGTTATTGTTTATCCTAAATCTCTAGCCCAAGCACTAATTTTGTATTCAAGGTAAGATATTAAACCCATGTGGTAAACTTATATAAATAAAGAGGTTTTATGTCAGAGCTTGAAGAAAAAATTGCTCAAGCGCGCGAAACAATAGACAACGCATCTAATATTGTAGTTCTTACCGGAGCCGGCATCTCTGCAGAAAGCGGAGTTCCCACATTTAGAGGACAGGAGGGGCTGTGGCAGAATTACAGACCGGAAGAGCTAGCTACTCCAGAAGCGTTTTGGAAAGATCCCAAGCTCGTTTGGGAATGGTATGACTGGAGAAGAAATGCTGTTAAAGACGCTAAACCTAACCCAGGGCACTATGCACTAGCTGAGTTAGAAAACTCGGTTCAAAATCTTACACTGGTCACACAAAATATTGATGGGCTTCACCAAATGGCAGGTAGTTCTAACCTCACCGAGATGCACGGGAATTTATGGCAGATAAGGTGCACTAAATGCGGGGATATAGAGCAAAACTTTGATGTACCGTTAGGTGAGTTGCCTCCTAAATGCAAGAAATGTGGCGAGATCGGAAGACCTAATGTCGTCTGGTTTGGGGAGATGATAGAAATGTCCTTAATAGATGAAGTTCTAAGAGCAATTGAAGAGTGTCACGTAATGCTTATTATTGGTACGTCAGGAGTCGTTGAACCCGCGGCCTCAATGGGGCTTGTTGCTAAACAGACAAATAAAACTGTTATTGAAATAAATCTTGAGGAAACGCCCAGCGCAGGGCTATATGATATTGTAATTCGGGAAAAATCCGGCGAGGTCCTGCCTCTACTATTTAGCTCAACTTCAAATAGAACTCTAAGCTGATTTGTTTATAGCCAATTGAGCAGCAACTTTTATTGCCGAAATCATACTTGAAGGATTAGCCACACCTTTCCAGGCAATATCAAAAGCTGTTCCATGATCCGGAGAGGTTCTTATTATCGGAAGACCAAGCGTTATATTCACACCGTCATCAAACGATATCATCTTAAACGGGATAAGTCCCTGATCGTGATACATCGCAATAACTGCGTCCCATTTCCCCTGGTTGGCATAATAAAATAAAGTATCTGCAGGCAGTGGTCCGTCAATATTAATTCCGTCTTCCTTTGCCTCTTTGATTGCCGGAATGATATGTTTGATTTCCTCGTTTCCAAATGCACCTGACTCACCTGCATGAGGATTAAGACCACAAGCAACTATTTTTGGATTCTTAATTTTAAAAAGGTTTACCAGAGAATCATGAGTTAGCTTAATAGTAGATAGTACTCTCTCTTTACTAATTAGCTTTGGAACATTTGTAAGGGCTTCGTGTATGGTAACGAGCATCACTTTAAACTTGCTGCCTTCAAACATCATTACAGCCTGTTCAGAGCTTTGTCAGATCTTTCAGCATTTCTGTATGACCGGGATATTTAGATCCAGCAAGATGAGTAGATTCTTTACTGATTGGAGCTGTTACGACTGCGTCAATCTCCTTTTTTAGGCCTGAGGCGATAGCTGTAGAAATATAATCCAAACTAGCTTGCCCGGCTTCTTTATCTATAGTTGCGGGTTCTAAATCTTCTATAACAAACTCTGAACAATTTATAACTTCAACTTCTGTTTTTAAATTACATAAGTTTGCCGCTTTATGTATAACTCCATCATCTCCAAAAATTACTATCTCACACAAATCTTTAATCTCTGGAGAATTTACTGCTTTTACAATAACCTCGGGACCAACCCCATTTGGATCTCCCATTGTAATTCCTATAATCGGTTTTTTAGACATAGGTTTTCTCTTCAGAAATTCCTGCTGCGAAAAAATTACACTTAAATTTTGAACAGTCTCTCGGCGTTAGCTTTGGTGATTTTAGCAAGTTCCTCAAATGAAATTCCTCTTACCTCTGCAACAGTTTCTGCTACATGTTTAACAAATGATGGCTCGTTTGGTTTTCCTCTGTGTGGAACAGGGGCAAGATAGGGAGAATCTGTTTCTATAAGAATTCTGTCTGAAGGAATATTCTTTGCAGCCTCTCTTAACTCTTCAGACCTCTTAAAAGTTACTATTCCTGAAAAAGATATGTAGTATCCTAAATCCAAGTATTTAACCGCTGTTTCATAATTTCCTGTAAAGCAGTGAATTACTCCGGGAGTTTCGGCTGCTGTTTCACTTTTTAAAATTTTCTGCATATCCTCATCCGCTTCACGGACATGAATAATAATAGGCAAATTATGTTTCTTGCCCAAACGAATGTGTTCAATAAAAGAGTTAATTTGAATCTCTTTATCAGAGTTCATATAAAAGTAATCCAAGCCGGTTTCTCCAATCGCTACAACTTTTTCGTGAGTAGCGTAGTGATCTAAACCCTTGAGTACTTCATCGTTAGTCTGGTCAGCTGAATGAGGGTGCACGCCTGTTGTGGCGAAGATGTAATCGTTGTTCTCGGCAAGCGAAATCGTAGCTTCAGTTGATGGGATATCAGAGGAAATAGAAACGATCTTTTCTATTTTATTATTTTTAGCTCTTCTTAGTACTTCGTCTAAATTTTCTAAAGAAACTAAATGCGCATGGCTGTCTATTAGCATTATTTCTCTGTTTCGTCTTTAATTATAGATAGAGAAGCCGCTTTAATATCGGCAGGTCCGGTTAAATTCTTGCTACCATCTTCTTTGTCTTTTAAAAGGTCTTTTAATTCCGACATAAATTGGTTCACATCTTTAAATGATCTATAAACTGAGGCAAATCTAACATAGGCTACTTCATCTATTTCATAGAGTTTATTGATAACCCTCTCACCAATCTCCCCACTATCAACCTCTCTATCTCCTCTTTCTTGGAGTTCCCTTTCTAGAGAAGATACGAAGCTCTCAATCACATCCATGCTTATTGGTCTTTTCTCACATGCTTTTAACATTCCTGCCAATATTTTGCTTCTATCGAAAGTCTCTCTTACGCCGCCTTTTTTTACTATGAGAAGCTCTACTTCTTCAACCCGCTCATAAGTTGTATAACGGCTGTTACATTCAAGACATTCCCTGCGTCTTCTTATGGAAGTTTCTTCCTTTCCAAGACGGGAATCAATTACCTTACTATCTAAGCTGGAACAAAATGGACATTTCATCTATACGAGCCTATCACTATACATTGGGAATTTTTTACAAAGTTCTTTTACTTCATCTTTTATTCTGGATAAAACTTTTTCGTTCTCCGTATTATCCAGAGCCTCTTTTATTAATCCTGCAATAACTTCCATTTCCGCTTCTTTCATTCCCCTTGTCGTTATAGCGGGGGTTCCGATTCTGATCCCGCTTGTAACCATAGGAGGTAGCGGATCAAACGGAACTGCATTCTTGTTTACTGTTATGCCGGCAAGCTCAAGCGTGTCTTCAGCAATCTTCCCTGTAAGTTCAGTTTCTCTTAGATCAATCAGTAGCAAATGGGTATCTGTGCCGCCTGAGACAAGATTAACCCCGTTCTCCAGCATGCATTTCCCAAGATGCTTTGCGTTTTTGAGTATTTGATTCTGATATTCTTTAAACTCAGGCGTTAGAGCTTCTTTAAATGCTACAGCTTTAGCTGCGATGGCGTGCATTAGTGGCCCGCCCTGAGAGCCCGGGAAGACCCGGCTGTTTACTTTCTTGGCATGCTCTTCCTTCATCATAATCATACCACCTCTGGGACCCCTTAAAGTCTTATGAGTAGTAGTCGTAACGTAGTCACAGTGGGGGATAGGGTCTGAATAAAGACCTGCCGTTACTAGCCCTGCCGGGTGAGCGATATCTGCCATTAGTAATGCGCCGCATTCATCTGCAATCTCTTTAAATTTCGCAAAATCTATATCGCGAGGATAAGCGCTCCAGCCCACTATGATAAGTTTCGGGCTGTGTTCCTGGGCAAGTTTCCTTACTTCATCATAGTCAATTAAGTTTGTGTCTTCAGTAACACCGTATGGAACTACGTTAAAAAGTCTCCCTGAGAAATTCACTGGACTCCCGTGCGTCAAATGTCCTCCATGAGCCAGGTTCATTCCAAGAACAGTGTCCCCTGGTTGAATAGCTGCGAAGTAGACAGCCATATTTGCCTGAGACCCTGAGTGAGGCTGAACATTAACGGCTTCGCATCCGAATAGTTCTTTCGCTCTATCACGAGCAAGGTCTTCCGCTATATCTACGAATTCACATCCCCCGTAATACCTCTTTCCGGGAAGTCCTTCCGCGTATTTGTTTGTGAGCACTGATCCTGCTGCTTCAAGCACAGCCTCGCTAACATAGTTTTCCGATGCTATGAGTTCAAGCTTATATTCCTGGCGCTCTGTTTCAGACCTGATAATCTGGGCTATTTCTGGGTCAAATTTTTCAAGAACAGACATTTCTACTACCTCCGTGAAGTCGAGAACAGCGTATCAAATATTCAATGTGTTGGCAAGTTGATAGTATTAGGCTTTACGGGTCTAATTTTAAAAATCCACCAGCCGGTTTTTTTATTCATAATAGCTTCTAAAGTGATAATAAAGGTAAAAGATTTCTCAGAAACTGCAAGAAACCCTATTTTTTAAATGTTTAAGTTTACATCAAATGAACCTATGTTTACTTTTGCCACAAGCCCGCCTTTCCAGCATATATCCCTAGCTGCGTTTTGCATATCTTTGGGTACCAAGAGATGTAGTTTTGCTCCGAGTCCAGATAGGTTCTTCCATTTCTCAGCTCTTTGTTCGTTAATTGTTTCTTTTGTTTCAACTTCAACTACCTGAACAATTTGCCCATAATTTTCAAAAATGATGTC
>JGI24023J19991_10003300_pt1 | contig 11395 bp, 12 predicted proteins | sample Cruoilmetagenom1_FD_19991 | JGI IMG/M metagenome (IMG submission 19991)
CCCTTCTCTACTACCCTGCCCCGGGGGCTTTACCGCCTGAAAATACTCGATTTATGATGATACATATACTCTGGCACGCTGAGTGCACTTTATATTCACAAGCAAAAGGTAAGAGATGGGGGAAATACTAATAAGGAGGTGATATTAGTGAAAAACTTACTAATTATCACTGTTTTGGTTTCATCTATTAGTGTCTCTTCCGGAGCGCTCGCTTCAGAGCACATGTCTCTATATATAGGGGCAGGCAATGTGCCTGAAATAGCAGGCGAGTTAGAAGGCGGCTATGTGGAAAAGGACCTTATGGACTTTTACATCGGGCCCATAGTACCCGCCGAGCAAAAAGAGCGCCAGGCCCCCGTACTCATCGCTAAGAGCGGGGAAACGGTTCAGGATTCACCCACCGAGTACATTAACGTATTCGGTGTAAAGGTCTCGACCAAGATATAATCTCCTCATCCTCCCGCCTTCTTTCGCCCCTCCCGGGGGTGGATGGAGGCGGGCTTTATTACTTAGCAATTAATCCACTTCCGTAACACAAACCGTAAATATTTAAGTTATAGTATTTTCATTAATATTAATACTAGAGAGGAGAAGAGATATGAGAACTTTATTAAAAAACGTAGCCTTATCCATACTTGTGCTATCTGTAACGGCTGTAGGCTTGCCTATATTCTTCCAGCCGAACATTGCATCGGCTGAAGAGATACCGAACCTTTCACCTATATACAAACAGTACGATGACAACACGTCATACACAGAGAGCGACCCCCAGGTCAATCCGCGCCTTACAGACTGGTCCAGACAGATGACCAAGACCATGTACATGCCGGTCAAGGACCACGTGTACTGCGCCGTAGGGTGGCAGCTCACTACCACATGCATGGCCGTGGGCGACACGGGAATAGTGGTCATCGACCCGGGCGAGAACGACGAAGCCGCGGCTGAGATTATGGCCGAGTTCAGAAAGATTACCGACAAGCCCATAAAGGGAGTCATATACACCCACCGTCACCCCGACCACCCCTTCGGCGTTAAGGGACTTGGGGTTACAGAAGAGGACGTAGAATCGGGTAAAGTTGAAATATTCGCGAGCGACCTCTTTATGCCGTACCTCATAAACGACTCTTCGCTCGTAGGCCCGATACTCAGCTGGCGTACCGCGTACGGGGCCGCTTCGTTTCTGCCTCAGGGCAAGGACGGCATGGTAAACGGCGCGCTCGGGCCAACGTTCAGGACCGGCCAGGTCTCGCTAATACTGCCCACCAAGACATTCAGCGGCGAGCTTGAGACCGAAGTCGGCGGCGTAAAGATGATCCTGTTCCACGCATACGGCGACGCCGAGGACGAAATAGACATCTACTTCCCAGAGTGGCGGCACGTGCACGGCTCTGAGACAATCCAGGGTGAGACGTTCCCGAACCTCTACACGCTCCGTGGAACAAAATTCCGCGACCCGGTTGCCTGGTATAAAGGGGTGGACAACTTACTTGAATACGCAAAAATCTCAGACAGTTACTCCGCCTCCCACATGCGCCCGTGGGTAGGCAATGAATACATAGTAGAGCGCATCACCAATTACCGAGACGCCATACAGTACGCTCATGACCAGTCGATAAGACATATGAATAAGGGACTCACCCGCGAAGAGCTTGTAGAGGCGGTACAGCTACCCGAGCATTTAAAGAACGACCCGTGGCTCCAGCCCTACTACGGCACGGTGCCGCACAGCGTAAGGAATTTTTATAACGGCTACCTTGGCTGGTATCAGGGCGACGCTACAGAGCTTGCAACGCCTGGCTATGTGGAGAAATCACAGTTCTATGTAGACGCCATGGGCGGGCGCGACAAGGTACTCAAAAACGCGAAGGGCGCTCTTGATAACAGCGACTACGGCTGGACTATGGAAGTGCTCACACACGTAATCAGGGTAGACAACGACGACATGGACGCAAGGAAGCTAAAGGCCGAAGCTATGAGGAAATGGGGCTACCAGCAAGAGAACATCTACTGGCGCGACTTTGCGCTCGTAGGCGCGGCCGAGCTTGACGGCACACTCGATACATCGAACATGTGGAACTTCGCTGCACCGGATATTATTAAGACCCTTCCCCCGGGGCCGACGCTAGAGTCGCTCAGGGTAAGGCTCGACGCCGAGAAGGCAGTGGATACAAACCTCACCCTCGGGATCGTGTTCAGCGACATAGACGAGGGCCACGGTCTTGAGATCCGAAAGGGCGTATGCGTCTACTACGATAAGCTCCCGGAGAATACGGACGCCACTCTTACGACGACTAAAGCCGTATTTGACGACATCCTCCTTGGCAAGACCAACCTCAAAGACGCTGCCGCCAAAGGGGATATAAAAGTAGAAGGCTCCGCAGAATCGGCTGCCGAGTTCTTCACTTATTTTGACCCGCCGAGCACAGAGGCCGTGAACATCGTAGTCAGATAGCTTACAGCACTTTAAAATTACATCTATTTAGAATGCAAGACCCTCCCCCTCCGGGGGGAGGATTATTTGATAGGGAATAAATAAACGAGCATCCCTCATGAATCTCTTGACTTCACAATTCCTATTATATTAATATATGAAAAGTGTTTTGCGGGTTTTTTGAGTGAACAAATGAAAAGAAGACAATTCCTTAGCGTTTTGGTAAAAACGGTTGGAGCTGCGGGCCTGATAAAGGTCTACAGCGGCGGAGAGCCCTTTGCGTTTGCCGATAAAGGAGAGGCGGCAAAGGTAGCTGCGACACCTACGCCTGAAGTGTGGACCGACACCAATATGATTGTTAACAAGAACTCCGGCGTCGTTCACTGGCCACACCCAAAAGTGTTTAAGCACCGCTACCGCGTGGCCCCGCACAACTCTCAGACTCTAAAGGTGGACGAATGGCAGGAAACGGTCGTAAAGAACCCGAATGTAAACTTCAATAAGGGCAAAAGCGGCACTATTTATGAGCACCTGGCGCTAAGGGAAATTGAGATTGAGGACGAGGAAACCCTAACTTTCAAGACAGACAGCTTGAATGAAAGTATTGAAATACTGACAATCGCGGTAAAGGAGCCGGGCAATTCCGAGAACTGGCGGCTCTATGAGCTCATTGGCAGGCTGGTGAGCCTAAAGAACGAGGACGACCCCGAAAAAGCGAGGACAGAGTTTGTGGAAATACTAGAAGCGTCCGAGATATCGGATGACTGGAAAGAGCACGATCCGCTCGCTCGCGCGCAGGATAAAGAGAAATTCAGCAAATGGCACGCCAAGACGGTGGATCAAAAACACGGCGACCATAGAAAAAAACTAACAGAGAGGGTACAATCTTCTAAACAGCTATAATACATATAACGGAACTAATAAAAGCTTGTTTGGTGTTCTAAGTTTAAGATACTCAGTTTGAGAGATGACGTTATGTCCCAGATGCGCACTACTAGTTCCCGATAGCACAATTAAAAAACCCGCTCATGCCATTGATGCACGAACGGGTTTTGTTTTATTATTCATTTTTTGTAGTCATCCTGAACTTGATTCAGGATCTCAGCATTTTACTCTTTAAACAGCCGCTCTTTGTCTCCTCACAACAAAGAAAATTCCAAACAGTCCCATAGCTCCCGCCATCGCGATAAGCCCCCACTCGGACAGTGTCGGAACAGGCCTTGGTACTATTGGAACGCCGACAACCTCACTCACGAGCAGCTCACAGTCTTCCCACGTATAAGTCAAACCGTTAATTTCGAGACTATCCCCTGCAGGGTTTGCTGCATTGATCTGAGAGCTGATGAAGAGCACCAGATCTTCCGGCACTTCCATCGCGAATACAAGAGTGTCGAAATCCGAACCGCAACGTATAAGGTTCGTCATGTTCGCGCCGGTTTTAAAAGTTATAACATCATTTCCGCTGCCGCCGTTAATCGAATCAGAAAATCCGTTCACAGTCGAATCTTCGATCATTACTATGTCATTGCCCTGTGCACATGTAATGCCGTTACTGTTAATACTCGTGATAGTTGAGCTTGTAACCATAAGATTGTCGTTTCCCGCTTGCAGTTCAACACCGTCGTCATTGCCTGTTACAGTGGAATTATGAATCTTAACCGTATCGTTGTCCTGGGCTGAGGTAATTCCGTCATCAGCACCTGTTAAAGTGGAGTTCACCACTTCAATGTAGTCATCCCCTCTGGAAGTTTCAATTGCGTCGCCAGGCGTGGTAGATCCTATTATGGTTGAATCAGTAACTTTAACGGTATCGTTTAAGAACCTGGTTTCTATACCGTCATCCTCTCCGATAACCGTGCCGTTATCCACCGTTACAGTATCAGCGCCGTCGCTTAACTCAATGGCGTCACCCCCGTTTCCGCCACCTGCAAAACTCGTATCAATCGCGGCTCCTGGAAGCACGTTTACTGTAAGATTATTATTGTTCCCGAACTGCTGCACGCCGGTCGGGTCGGGGTTGGGCGCGCTATTGTTACAGGTAAAGGTGTCTACCGGACCTTCTACGCATGCTGCTTGTGAATAATTAAAGGATACCAATGATAAAGAAACCAATACAGATGCAATTAAAAGTCCTCTCACTTTGATCCTCCTTCAAGGTTGTATTAACTGCTATAATATCAAGAAAAAATTGTTTTAGCAACTAAATAAGGATTTTGTCTCGAATTAGATTAGGTAAATATAAGATAGTTAATGACAGCACACACTGAGCTTGACGAATGATGCCCGATTCTGCACCTACCCACCGCTATCCACCTTACGCTGAAGCTCGCGCAGCACCTCTTCCCTGGTTTTCTCTTTCTCAGGCTTGGTTATCTGCTCTCTTACATCGTCTGAAGACTGTCCGGACGGACGGGCTTCAACCGTCGGTGGTGCAACTTCATTTTCCCAGGAACCCTCCGCCGGCACTTCCCTAAGGGTCTGGTCCCCAGGCTTTGCCACTCCGAGTTTCAAGTCGAGCGACTTCCAGGGGCCGCTATTGGAGTTTCGGAACTGTATTGTCCCTTCCGTTACAGTGTAAAAATATTCCCTGTTGAATATAACGTCGTCGAAATCATATCCGATCGGGACTTCGGGTCTCCGCTCCATGCGGTCACGGGGGTCGATCAGGTCTTCAATAAAATCCTCAGCTACAGTTATAGCGGTGAATAAAAGTAGTAATATGAATGATGTGATTACGCTTCTCTTAATATGTATCACATATCCGCCTTGAACAGGATTATATATTAAAGTGTAGCACACATTACAGTGCGGAACTATGAGAATTTACATAATATTCAGCGGTTCTGTCATTGCCAGGGAACACCGTGACCGAAGCAATCTCGAACAATTAATCTCCAACTTCTCATTTTTGTCATCCCGGCCCCGAGCCTGGATCTCATCTTTTGCCTTTCGTTTTTTCTCCCCCTTAGAAAAAGGGGGATTAAGGGGGATTTAAAGCCCGTTCATCCTGAGGCCCTCGAAGGATGAGACACTCATTATAATTTTATACCTGCCCCGGCATCGCACTACTACGCTCGCCTCTGTCCCCATATTTATCCTGCATCATGAGTTGCCTTGCAATAATCCCGCTACTTAAATACTATGCTTATGTCATGATAAGGAAAACAATTCTCTTTCTCGTTCCGGTGCTTTTTGTATTAATAAGCTCCATGCCCTCCCCTGCTCAGGACNACACGGATGAAATTAGTNATAGAGACCAAGCCGCGAAGGAGGCTTTCGAGCTCTCCCGCCGCTGGAGCATTGAGGAGACAAACGAGATTATCTACTCGCTCCAGAACAACCTTCCTCTACCGCCTTTTGTGGAGACCGAGGACTGGGACACCACCATTAAACGCTATGATCTGAGGGCAATTGACCTAAGTAACGTGGATCTAAATAAAGCGGACCTCAGCCACGCGAATCTACAATATACATCCTTTGACCGCTCAGACCTTGAGGAAGCGAATTTGTCCGATACCAATCTTGAGGGCGCAATGCTCACCCTGACCAACTTGTGGAAGGCCGATCTCACCGAGTCAATACTCACAAACGCATTGCTTGCGGACGCCATTCTGGACGAGGCCGACCTACGCTCCTCCGACATGAGAGGGACCCTCTTCACGGGCGCGAGGCTAAAGGGAGCAAACCTCACGCACGCGGATATGCAGGGCGCTGTGCTGACGAGGGGCGATTTCACAGATGCCGACCTTAGCTACACCGACCTCACAGGCGCTCAGCTCTACGGCGCAGTTTTAAGCGGAACGAGCCTGGTAGGAGCAGACCTCTCGGGCGCAGTGCTCGAGCCAGAGCAGATGTGGGACATAGACTTTAAAGGCACTCGCAACATGTCGCAGATAGTCTGGGGGAACGAGCTTACCCAAAACCCCTACATTATTAACGACGAGCTGGACGGCCGCTTCGAAGACGCGCTCATCCGCTACAGGGACCTAAAAAATCTCTATAAGCTTCATTTCCAGGAAGAGGTGATAAGCGAGTTCCACTACAGGGAGAATGTGGTTAAAACAAAACTCTCTCCCCAGCCTATGAAACTGCTGCGCAAGGTTTTCCTCGACTGGACATACGGTTACGGCTCAAGACCGCTCAGGCTAATCCCCTTTTGCGTAGGCGTGATCCTGGTATTCGGGCTCATTTATCTCATCCAGACAGTTCTGCCGGGACGCTCGGGCATATATCTTGTAAGCAAGGGCGATGAATCTCAAAAAACTTTTTATGTTACCGAAACGGGCAATCCCAAACAGGAGAGAAAATCATATGTCATGGAAGAGATGGAAAGTGGAGACGCCAGGCCAAAGCTCCTTGGGTTCGATAAAGGCGCTGCGCTTGTAAACTGTATATATTTCAGCCTGCTCTCATTCGCCACCTTCGGCTACGGAGCCATCAAACCCAGGCAGTGGCTGGAGTTCTTCAGGCTCACCCCGGTGCAGTACAGACCTGTTGGCTGGTCGAGGATATTCGTAGGTTTTGAAGCCGCAATCGGCATTTATCTTCTGGCACTTACCGCAATCGTAATATTTAAATGATTGGATACATATAAACGGGCAGGCGGCGCTTACACCGCCCGCCCTTAGAGTTAACTATCTGAAGTCTTCGCTTTGAATCTCCGCCATCTGCGAGAGCTCCGAGAATGGTAGCTCGGGAATGGTGTTTTCGAGTGCGTTTTTGACGGTTTCTTTGTCCTTACCGTCCCACTCACAGTAAATAGCCGTTACCTCTCCCGAATCATTCAACATAAGCCAGCTCTTTACCCAGTAAGCATCTGTACTAAGACCTGCCTTGGCTTTCTTCGCCACTGGACCTACATCCTCCATTTTAGCAGGAGGAACTACCGGATGTACCGCCACAAATTTAGACATATCAACTACCCCCGTACCCTGTATTTGAGTATCTTATCGATACCCTATTTTTATGTATTGCAATACCTGTGCCAGCAGTCTAAACATCTGTAACACATCGATATTCGTAGATAATATCAGACAAAATAGCTGGCCTGAAAATCCGAACTGTCCGATATTNTGACACGCTACAGCAAACCCCTATTTCCCGCTCACTNTTTCCCAAACCGATCAGCTATGAGATTGTCTAAAGAGAACCTACCGCCGCCGCTTATGAATAGTGAGGCCGCAAGCCCAAGAGCAAGGAGGTGATACTCAAATCCCTCCCCTGCCTGCGTGCCGAACCAGTTCATAAAAAACCCGTTCTGCCCGTGAACAGTCGCGACTGCCCCAAGCATGATAATCCCTATGCCCGCTGCGGATATCCGGCTTATAAATCCCAGGATTAAAAAGAGCGCCCCGAACGACTCCCCCAGAACTATCAGCGCCCCTATGACGCTTGGGATACCCATGCCTGAGAAAAATTCCACAGAGGCCGAAAACCCGTACCCACCGAACATACCAAGGAGCTTCTGAAGCCCGTGCGGCAATATGACTAGTCCCAGGAACACTCGTGCTACGAGGGCGGCCGTATTGCTGGAGTCTGTATTGAAAAGTTTCTCTAACATTTATCCCTCCTCCGACTCGATTGGGAGCCCCGCCTGAATCCAGTGCTCCTTNCCCTCTTCATACTCATACACCTCTTTATAACCGAGCGACTCGAGCGTACGCGCGGCCTTGGATGNGTTTTGGCACTCCCTGCTTGCGCAGTACACCACTACCTGCGCGTCTTTGTCCGGTAAAAGTTTATGCGCCCTTTCCTTTACCTCCGTATAGTCCATCTGCAATGCCCCAGGCAGATGAGCCGTCTGCCAGTATTTTTCGGGAAGTGCCTCTATCAGTGTAGGCGGGAGCCCTGCTTCAAGCTTTTCCTTTAGCTCGTCTCTTGTAATTCTTCTCATTTGTAAGACCTCCTTAGAATATTTTGAATCCATACTAGTTGCATATGCAACTATATAGGAGAATAGCACAAGTTAGTTGCAATTGCAACTTAGATGTATTATATTAGAAATTAGGAGGGCGTACATGAAGAAAAAAAGCAGTACAGCAAAATGGTCTGAAACGGAAACTCAGGCCTGGATAGGGCTCGTAAAAGCCCAGCAGCACTTACTGGATAAAGTGGAAGAAGAGCTTAAGAAGGCAGGGTTCCCACAGCTAAACTGGTACGACGTACTCTGGGAGCTTGAAAGCGCAAAGGACGGGAGCCTGAGGTTAAACGATATAGGAAAGAAAGTGATCCTCGATAAGCACAACGTAACGAGACTCGTTCAGAGACTTGAGAGCGAAGGGCTGGTAAGCCGCTCACAATGCCCCGTGGACGGCCGGGGAATATTCGCCTGTATTACGGACAAGGGCAAAAAGCTCCGCCGCCAGATGTGGAAGGTTTATGAAAAAGTAGTCAGAGAGAACTTCCTCTGCAAGTACAATAAGAAGGAGCTTAACGAGTTCAGGAATTTTATAGAGCGCATACAGGCAAGCGGGCTCAGCGACTCGGTTTAAATTTAAGTGTCCGGCAAATCAGGATGCTCAGTTAGGTATATAGGGGCTTGGTAAAATTAGATTGAGCTTATTTGCNGCTTTGAGTATACTCCTTAAAAGTTCAGTNACCGGAGGATACACTCTTGAAAATATTACTTCCTGCGCTTTTTCTTATNNCNGCGCTATCCATAAGCTCACTTGCTCAAACCCAGTCTGAATATTCAGTTGAGGCTATAAAAGGCCCCTACTTTATGATAGGTCAAAAACCCTATAAGAAGCTCGCCGAATGTAAGGACATTCAGGTTGGCGACAAGGTGACTTTTACAAGCGACCCTATCACTTGTCAGGAAACCGAAATCGTGGATCTTCTCACGCTCTCAAAATGCCCTGTGGAATGCCTCTCAAATGAAAGCCTCCCGCCTGAATATCAGTAATAGAAATAAATCTCGGCACTTAATATCACCGAACACCCTGAGATTATCGAAGGGTGAAACTTTAGACTTCTCCCTTTTGCAAAGGGAACTGTTTCGAGCAAGCAAGGAACAGGTCTACTTTGATCAACGCTACCATTGTTAATCTAGTACCGTACAGAACTTACTGAAACCAAAATAAAGAGGGATTAGTTATTAACCCTAATTGCGAGGCTCCAAAGGAGCCGTGGCCATCCCCAACAATCTAGGCATAATCTAATTCTACTTCTTCGCGCATTCGCCGTCGTGGTCTTTCTGCACACCTGCGATCTGCCTATTGCAGTCGTTCCCGTACGTCTTACCGTCACAGCCGCAAACAGGTACGTAATCCTGCGTGCAATTCCCTGGCTTCTCCAAACAAAAACCCTCAAGGTCAATTACGCCGCACATACCTTGCTCGAATTCACAGAACTGCCCCTCAGGACAAAGTATCCCCGCTTTCGTACCGCAAATTCCCGGCTTCAGGGTTTCAGGCTCGTCTTTACCGCACGCGCCCTGAAAACCAGCGAGGATGAATAATAAAATTACGGGTAACATTAGAGATCTCATTTCTTGCACCTCCTGAGTAGTACTTCACATAGTACTATAAAAAGATGCTGCGTGGCAATACTTTTATTAATTCCGAGATTGGTATAAGGTATGCAGGCTCTAGGAGCCTTCATTCAGATTCTTAAGCAGCAGGTAATAAGTCCTCACGGTACGCATGTACTCATCTATCGCAAGCCTTTCATCGGTCCCGTGAAACCCTTTCATGTCTCCCGGCGGCAGGGTATATCCAAGAAATCTATACGTGTTGTCGGCGACCTCTTTATAGTGCCTTGAGTCCGTAGCTGCCATAAGGAGGTACGGCGCAACAATTGGCGTGTTTTCAGGAGAGGCCTGGAGGATTGATTTTTTAAGCGCCCTGTAAAAGGGCGTATCCGTTTCAGACACCGGGGAAGGCTCGCTGACTTTCCCTAGAGTGCTGACTTTCACACGGGGGTCGTCTATAATCCTCTCCACTTCTCTTATTACCACCTCCGCGGTATCCCCGGGCAGGATGCGGAAATTTACAACCGCCGTAGCGACGATCGGCAGCACGTTTTCTTTATCGCTCCCCTTTAACATTGTGGCAGCTGTAGTAGTGCGCACCATAGCGTTTGAGTATTTATTACTGGTTATCTCGTTTATCACAAAGGGTCTTGCGATCCATAGGTTCGCAAGCGCCATGCGGTTAAGAAACGGCATAGCNGGGGCTACGTTCTGAAACATCTCATTGGCCGCACCGTCGAGCCTCGGAGGAAATGGGTTTTCCTCAAGATTCACCACGGCCCGGCTCAGAATCCCCGCCGCGGTGCTCGGAGGGGGGATCGAGGAATGCCCGCCCTCTGACTCCACTGTAAGCTCAAGCGTCAGATAGCCTTTCTCTGCTATACCTATAAACGCGACAGGTCTCTTTACACCAGAGACCATATCGAGCGTGATGAACCCGCCCTCGTCCAGCACGTATTCAAACTCCACCCCTCTTGACTCAAAAAGCTCGGCCATCTTTATTGCGCCGTTCTTGCCGCTCACTTCTTCATCGTGGCCGAAGGTGATGTAAACGGTCTGCTCGGGCACAAAGCCCTCTCCAGCGAGCATCTCGACCGCTTCCAGTATCCCCATCACCCCGGACTTGTTATCGAGAGCGCCCCTACCCCATATGTACCCCTCGTCTACCATCCCCTGAAAAGGAGGGTAAGTCCACTCATCTTCCGTACCCTCGATCACGGGCACAACGTCCTGATGGCCCATCAGCATTATAGGCTTTTTAGACTCGTCGCTGCCCTCCCATTTATACACGAGGCTATAATCACTCACCGTTTCTTTTTTAAGTATTTTGTGCGCTTGAGGGAAGTTACGCTCAAGGTATTCGTGAAGAGCCAAAAACTCCTCGGGCGCGAATTTCTCCGGGTCCTGATGCGATACNGTCTNNAAGCGAAGAGCGCCGGCAAGCCTCTCGGCTGCCCCGACCTCGTCAATATCGATAGCCTCGGCAGNCGGAG
>JGI24023J19991_10003301_pt1 | contig 11392 bp, 6 predicted proteins | sample Cruoilmetagenom1_FD_19991 | JGI IMG/M metagenome (IMG submission 19991)
CTTACAATTTTGCTTAAACACTCTTTGAAATTAAATTATTACTTCCATTCCCACAGATATAGTATTACAAAGATGTCACATAATGTGTCACATCTATATTATTTATGTAAAATTTTCAAAAGTAAATAATATTAATGTAAAATAAGTTACAATGAAATATAGCAATCAAAACATTAACTCTTTTCCTTAAAACAGTTTAATGACAAACATTCTTTTCCCTAAGACTTTGATTGCTATAACAAATTCTTTACAATATCAAAAGCACATCAAACCAAACATACAGTAAAATACCTAATGCCAAGAAAACATATAATATATTTTTTCATTTCATTATGTTTGATCATCATAACGATATCTACACCTCTCTCTGCAAATCCTCATATACAACTACAAGATGATATAGACTCATATATGGACTTTAAAATAGAATATTTTGAAGATACTTCAAGAACAAAACTTACTATCGATGAGATTAGAAAAAAAAATTTTCAGACTATCTCTAATGCATTTAAATTTGGTTATAGTACAAATAATTTTTGGTTCCGGATGACGGTACTAAATGAATCAAAAAATGTAAAAAAGATCTTTTTGGAACTTACTGAAGCTATCCATAAGAATGTAGATCTCTATATCATAACATCTGGCACTACTTTACGACATGAGCGAAATGGTCTTTCTATACCAATAAAAGAACGTAATGTCAAAGTTTCCAATCCAACTTTTTCACTTCAATTTGAAGCTGGAGAGAAAAAAGAACTTTATATTAAACTCTCTTCTTCCAATGGTGTATTCGGTGCTATACACCTAAAAACACCTCAAAAATTCCATGATACTAATCATTTTAAAGAGAAACTCTATATATTCTATTTTGGAGCTATTATAACGATAGGACTCTATAATCTTTTTATATTTTTCTTTTTAAGAGAGAAGATATATCTTGATTATGTCTCTTATGTTTTTGTTTTTGTTATTTGGTCTGCTAACTATAAAGGTCTTTTATTGCCATATACTACGATGGAGACCTATCATATATTACAGATCACCATACCTTTGTTTTTTATTCTATACATACGTTTTTCTCAAGCTGTACTAGAAACAAAAAAATACTTTCTTAAGTCTAATAAAACATTAAATATTTTTCTAGGGATCTTAATATTCAGTCTAATCTGGATGTTAATAGACATACACTCAGGTTTATACTTTATGAATATAGTAGCCACGCCTATCCTCACTTTTTTACTCTTTATAGCTATTTGGGCAATCTATAAAGGACATAGTATTGCAAAAATATATTTATTGGCTATATCTATCTACCTTATGAGTTTAATTACACTTGGTCTATTGGCACTGGGTGTCATTCCCTATAATATTCTTTTTAGTAATGCCCCTATTATCGGTTCATTTTTTGAAATTATACTGCTTTCTCTTTTATTGGCGTATCGTATCAACCTTCTACGTCAAGACAAGCTTGATACACAAGAAAGATTACTCAAACAGGAAGCAACTGAGAGTATGCGGCTTTCAAAAATGGTGAATGATAAAACAACTGAACTAAGCACATTAAATGGTCAATTGGGCGTAGAATTAGAGGGGAAAAGAACACTCTACCAAGAACTTAACCATAGGGTAAAAAATAATTTGCTTATGATACTCGCTCTTATTAAACTTCAAATATCTCGTACCAGTAATCAAGAGACAAAAAATGAGCTCCTCATAACAAAAAATAGAATACACTCCATATCAAATCTTTATGAACATTTACATCTCCATGAATCAGGTGAGTCCATAGATACTTTAAGCCATTTTAGAAATATTATTGAGAATATTCGACAAGATAACTATGAGCACATTGAAGTGAATTATAATATAACATATGATCTTAACAGAGATGACCTACTGTATGCAGGACTCATACTCAACGAACTTGCTACAAACGCATTTAAATATGCTTTTAGTGACAGTGGAACCATAAATATATCCCTCCATAAAGATATCAATAAGATTTTGATGACCATTGAAGATAACGGGTCAGGGTTTGAACCAAAAGAACGTCACTCTTTAGGACTGACTATTGTAAAAACACTTGTGGATGATCAACTTTTCGGAGAAATGCATATAAAGACAGATCTAGGTACAAAAATCACTATAACTTGGGGGAAAAATGAATGATCTAAATGTATTGATCGTCGAAGATGAAAGTTTAATTGCTCTTGAGTTAAAACAGCTTCTTGAGTGCTTTGGTTGTAATCTGGTGAAGTATGCAACTCATCCTGACAAAGCAACAAAACTCATGCAGGAAGAAGAGATAAATTTAATTTTAATGGATATCAACTTGAAATCAGATACCACAGGGATAGAACTCTATAAAAGTTTTCAAACAGAAATACCTGTCATATACATTACTGCTTATAATGATGAAAAAACTATTGAAAATGCCATTCAAACTAACCCATTGGGTTATTTGATAAAACCTTATAGTCAAGATGAACTAAAAGCACTACTCCTCTTAGCCAAATATAAAATGATAAGTCATGATAAATCAAAATCAATCATGAATCACAATGACATTTTAACGCTAGGTGAAGGATATTTCTTCGATGAAAAAAAGGAAAAATTATATTTTGATGATATTCATATCAATTTAGGTACAAAAGAGTTAAAACTTTTGAAGCTTCTCATCTACAATAGAGGATTCGTCGTTGATTTTGAAACCATTGAAGATGAACTCTGGAATGATAATTCAGTGACAGCTTCAGCGGTAAGGACACTGATATATAGACTAAGAGGAAAACTAAAATACAAACTTATAGAGACTGTNTATAATCAAGGNCTTACGTTAAATATTTGANATTTAGCACNAATATGGAGATGTGACATCATACGTGACGCCTTTTTGTTATACTANTTAACGGTACTGGTAAAAATGTTTGATCGTTCTAACATAACCCTTTTTATTTAATTCATTGTCTCAGCTAAGTTAGAAATGCCGTAAGCTGAATATGTTAGAAGGTGTCATTATTATATAATTTGTCTCTCCATAATAGAAATAATTTTACAGCTTGACTATACTTTACATTCTCCAGTACCCATCCATATTATTCATCCTAATTCAATATACTGTTTTCATTCTCAAAAGTATTAACAATTTCTATTGTCTTTAAGACAGAATCCGGATTTAAACTCATAGAATCCACACCCATCTTCACTAAAGCTTCTGCCATATCAGGATAATCAGATGGCCCCTGACCGCAAATGCCACTATGGCGGTTATTTCGTTTTGCTCCATCAACGGCCATTTCTATCATCTTCATTACACCGGGATCACGTTCATTGTAATCAAATGCAACCAGCTCAGAGTCACGATCAACACCTAAAGTAAGCTGTGTAAGATCATTTGAACCTATACTGATACCATCGAAGAGTCTACAGAAGTCATCTATCTGTATGACATTGTTTGGTATCTCACACATGACATAAATTTCAAGTCCATTCTCTTCGCGTTTTAGTCCGTACTTTTCCATTGTGGCAAGTACCCGTTCACCCTCTTCTACACTCCTGCAAAAAGGTATCATCAAGATGACATTTGTAAAGCCCATCACCTCTCTAACTCTTTTCATAGCTTCACACTCTAATGCAAAACCTTGTTCATAGTTGGGGTGGGTATAGCGTGATGCACCACGAAACCCTATCATAGGGTTGGCTTCGGTAGGTTCAAAAAACTCTCCTCCAAGCAGTGAAGCATACTCATTGGTTTTAAAATCACTCATCCTTACCACACAAGGTTTTGGGTAGACAGATGAAGCGATGGTTGCAACACCTTCAGAGAGTCTTTTGATGAAAAATTCTTGCGGATTTTCATAATTACGTGTAACTTTCTCTATCTTTTTTTGTATTGCCTCATCCACTTTTTCAGGCTCTACAAGTGCCATAGGGTGGACTTTTATGGCCGTGTTGATGATAAACTCCATTCTGGCAAGTCCTATGCCCTCTACAGGTAAAGAAGCCAAAGAGAAAGCCCTGTCAGGGTTTGCAAGATTCATCATGATCTTTGTTTTTGTTTTGGCAACATGTTCTAACGCTATCTCTTCCACATCAAAATCAAGCAGACCTTCATAAACGAACCCTCTCTCTCCTTCAGCACAACTTACCGTTACTTCTTCACCATCTTTTAGTACTTCTACAACATTTGAAGCACCTACGATAGCAGGAATGCCAAGCTCTCTGGAGACGATGGCAGCATGGCAGGTTCTTCCTCCTGTATTGGTTACAATGGCAGAGGCTAACTTCATCACCGGTTCCCAGTCCGGACTAGTAGTCTTAGCAACAAGAACATCACCCTCTTCAAAAAGATGCAGTGTACTAACATCTGTTATCTTCCGTACTTTTCCAGATCCGATCTTGGTACCTACTGCACTCCCTTCTGCTAAAACTCTAGATCTATCCTTTAATGTATACATCTCTATGGTCTGAGTTTTTTTTCTGGACTCCACTGTCTCGGGACGGGCTTGAACGATGTAGAGTTTTCCATCTAAACCATCTTTTGCCCATTCTATATCCATAGGTTTTTCATACCCGGCTTGTTTTGTATAATGCTCCTCTATATGGATAGCATAATCAGCCAACATTAACACATCTTCATCTCTAATAGAAAATATCTCTTGCTTTTCTTTAACTGTTTTTAGATTCTTGATATCTGCATCATCAAAGACCATAGTCAAAGTTTTTGATCCCATAGCTCGCTTTAGTACAGATCTATAACCCTTGTTAAAAGTAGGTTTATGGACATAAAAGCTATCGGGTATGATACTTCCCTGAACAACATTTTCTCCCAAACCATAAGCAGAGTTAATGAAAACTACATCTTTAAACCCTGTCTCAGAATCAATGGAGAACATCACACCACTTTGCCCTATGTCACTACGTACCATCTTCATCACCACGACAGACAGATAAACTTTAAGGTAATCATATCCATGGTCATACTTATAGTGTAAAGAACGGTCTGTAAAATTGGAAGCCAAACAACGTTTATAGGTATAAAGCAGTGCATCTAAGCCCTGTACATTTAAAAAACTGTCATTTTGTCCTGCAAAAGAGGCCTCAGGAGAATCTTCTGCTGTAGCGGAACTTCTTACTGCAAAAGTAACATGGTCACCATACTCTAATTTGAGTGCCTCATACCCCTCTTTTATCTGTGATATAAGCTTGTCAGGCAATCTACATGCATGAATAATATCTCTACACGCTTTTCCACATGTTTGTAACGCTTGTACATTATCAGGATTTAAATTATCAAGTAATGTATGTAATTTCTCCCATGCATTATTTTCATCCAGTATCATCTTATAAGCATCAGAAGTAATAGCAAAACCGTTAGGGATACGTATCCCCTCATCTGTAAGATTTTGATACATCTCGCCTAATGATGCATTTTTACCACCAACAAGATCCACATCATTTATATTAATTTTATTAAACCATTTGATATAGTCATGCATGAGGTATCCTTTTTACTATTTTACTCTTAAAAAGTTTAATACCCACTCATTTATTTAGCTTTTAAGATATCCTTCAATTTCTTTACTTAGTTTATGCCACTCCTTTGTATATAAAGGTAAATATTCTGATAGTCGATTCTCCTCTTTATATACAAATAATTGATACATCTCTTTTAATATCTTTTCAAATGATGATGCACCAATGGTCTCAGCTAATTTTAAAGCATGAGATATAAACTCTTTAGATTTTTTATCCTTTCTTTTATGTATCCATTTTATAAACTGATCATCAATTTCATTAAGATTGGTTAGAACTTCTTGTAGAAGTTCTTTATAAAAAACTGCAGAGCTTGAATACTTAATTCCTTTTTCTATATTTAAAATGTTAACATTGCCTTTATATTTAGGATCTTTTAGATCTATTTTGTTAACTATACTTTTGCTTTGTGTTGCATACTTAGAAAAAGCACTGTAGAGTTCGCCTAATTGAAAAGGTTTATGTAAAAAAGTATTTGCTCCTGCACTTTCCATCTTTGATATATCATTTTTAAATCCAACTGCACTAATTGCAACAATAGGTAGTTGTTCTCTATCATATTTCTTTCGTATTTCTTCAGTTGCTTCATATCCGTCCATAACAGGCATGTTCGTATCCATCAATACTAGATTAAAGTCTCTATTTTTCTCTATTTCATCAAGTGCTTCTTGTCCATTATTTACTATAATGACCTTCATACCTGAATTTCTTAAAACACCTTTCAATAACTTTTGATTCATTATGTTATCTTCAACAATAAGAACATGGGTATTTGAAAATTTGGCAAAACTCTCTATAGTGATACCTTCTACTTTTGGTAATGCAGCATAAGATTTACTTTGTGTTTTTATAGTTTTTTCATCACTCTTTTTTTCGAATACTTTTTCAAGAAGCTCATAAACTTGCTCATTTTGCAATGGTTTTTGAATTGACTCATCTATAAGCTGATTACTTTTACCTGTATATCTTGTCTCATAACTGTTATATGTCTCCACAACAATTAATGATTTTTCTTGTTTCACTTTTTCTAATTTTTCTACTATGGTAAGAAAAAGTAATTTCGTATTTACTATTACTATATCATAGTCATGAAAATCAGGCATATGGGAAACGAGACTTTGAGAATCAGCACAATCTATATTTAAATCATGTTGTTGAAATATCTTAAAAAGATTTTGACTCCCTTGTTCATCATCTTCTAAAATAAGTAGACGTTTATTAACACTCTTTTGACTCTTTAGAGGTGAAGTCTTTATAGGCTTATAAGGAAGTACTATAGTATATGTAGTACCATTGGCTTCATTACTTTGTACATCTAATGAACCATCCATCTGTTTAACAAGTTCATAAGCAACATATAGATCTAGTTTATCCTTACTTTTATAACTCTCATCTATAGTATAATTGCTAAAAAGAGCACTGACCTCCTCATTTAACATCTTTTTTGTTTTATTATGTAACTTAAATATAATATGATTACTATCTTCACTGTCAGAGGAGACATGCAATGTAACTCTTCCACTATCTTCTGAAGAAAGAATATCTATTAAGAATGTACGTAATACATGTGATATACGCTTGGAATCACCTTGAAGTTCAGTAGACATATCAGGATCGATATCATACAAAAGTTCTGTTTTATTCTTCATAATATGATCTGAGATAAATCCATATGTCTCATTTAAAACATTATTAAGTTTATACGACTCTTCTACTATCTCAAGTTTACCTGACTTGATCTGGAGAAAATCAATCAATTCATGGGTCGCATCAAGTAAGAGTGTCTCACTCTTTTCAAAACTATCCATCTCTTCTTGAAAAAAATCTTCAGATATCGTTTTAAAATCATTTTTTTTCAAAACTTCCTTATATCTTCTGATACCTTTGGCAGAGACTTCAATATTTTGACTCATAGTCTCCAAAATCACTTGATGTTTTATATTTGTGCCTTCTTTTAACTGCAGTAACTCTTGATGTTTCAGTGCAATACGCTTGAGCCTATAGGAAGACACAAATAACGATAAAAGTCCAATGACCCCTAATCCAAAAAGAGCAAACCACATGTTTTGTTCTTCAAGTGGAGAGGCTACGATCGAGGTTTGAGCTGAGTAAAGTGAAGAGATAAGTAACATAAATAACAGTATTTTATGCATCATCTGTTCCTTGGGTTTTTATATTTTCTATATTCATCATATTCTCTTTTCTTTTCATTGTGCATCCTCATAGATACATATAAACAGTGAGTACCTTCCTCTATATATAGGATGATTGAATCCTCACAAGCTATAGAAATATATACATTCAAAAAGTTGTCTATTCCAAACAGAATAAACCCTTTAAATAAGTATATAAAACAAATAATTTAAATTTAGGAAAAAGTGTATCTGAAGATATTTGGTAACTAGGCTGTCTACTTGAGACCCTTGGCTTTCCGTCCTCACCTCACGGTGAGTTTGGCTTTTTCAAACATAAATTATATTCTTAATGATATCTATTTTTATCTTAGTCACAAATAAATATACATTACGCATTGGCTTACGAAAGCAACATAGTTACTCTTCCTGATATTTTTTAGCCTGATACACCAATATCTCTGGTGTATCTGCAAGACACTCTTCACTCATGCCTGCTTTTTTACAAAGATTTGAGAAAAAAAGTTCAAAACTTGGTAACTGTTCCCAGACCTGAGGTAGAAATGTTGCTTGATACTTTCCATGTTTTAAAATGACGCCATCTCTGGCAGGTACTATCTTCGACTTCAGATCAGCAACAGAGCTGTATCCCAATACCTTAGGTTCTGTCAAAATAGAAACTTCTACTTTTATCTTGTCATATTCCTCTTTGCTCAAAGCTATAAACCTTGGATCATTCAATGAAGCACTCTTGGCATTAAGGATCACATCTTCATAGAGTTTTCTATGTGCAACTGTAGAACCTATACATCCTCTGAGTTGATCATTTTTTGTGGTCAGAGTGATGAAAGCAGCACCTTCATCTTCTAACCAAGGATTATCTTTGAGTGTCTTTTCAAGATCATAGGTATAAGGAACATCAACAGCATTAGCTATGCTTGCACGTGCCAGTGATAATAAAGTAGCTTTTTTTCTATTCTCTTCTTTTTCATCTATGGTTTCTTGCATACTTTCTCCTTCAACAAAGGCTACACTCAAATAACCCACAACCTGCGACCTGTCAAAACTTGCATCCGCAGAAGTACGGTAGTCAAGTACTTTAGGTTTAAGGCCTCTGTGTTTTGCTGCAATCAGCATCGCTTCTATACCGATTTTTCCACAGGCTTCACAGCCTTTTGCCAATTTCTCTACTTGCAGTGTTTTCACAGCATCCACACATATACTGTCGAGTCTATTGGCTTTATCTATGTCATAAAAATGACTCAAGTCTGTAGAGATGACCACAGCTGTGCTTTTATCATCAAGTAAATGATCGATCATTTTTGCCAATATTGAAGGATCTTCTTCTCCATATACAAGTTCAACGATAGAGATATCAGGTTTATAGTATTTGATAAACGGCATTTGTACTTCTGTACTGTGTTCATGGTGTGCGTCAGGTACAAATTTGATATCAAATTTTTTGCTAAGTTTGGTGATGAATGTTTTATCGATAGCCAGTGCACCCAATGGTGTATCATAAGAGTCAAACATCGCCGCAGATGTCCCTTTAAAAGCTACTCTATGGCTTGGCCCTATGACCACTACTCGTTTTATGTCGGCATTTCGAAGGAGTCGTAATGCTTTATTTGCAGTAAATCCACTGTAAATGTAGCCTGCATGAGGTACTATCACAGCCCTTGTATGAAGATTTATATCATGATTGTCTTTAGTATTATATGCTTCGATGCTAGAGATGATCTCATTAGAACTGGAAGGATAAAATTGCCCTTTTACGGCCGATTCTCGTACACTCATGTCCACACTCCTTTAGATTATTTTCTCCTTTAAAAGGAACAAAGTCCCTTTCAAATTGCCCATAGGAAATGACACTCATGTCCACACTCCTTTAGATTATTTTCTCCTTTAAAAGGAACAAAGTCCCTTTCAAATTGCCCATAGGAAATGCCCTTGGGGTGCCTCTCACTGAAGCTTTGCCTTTGGCAAAAAAGAAGGCATCTTACCAGATACCTTCTATCTCTCTTTCACATGCATGGCAACATCCTCTGTCAATCATCTTTACATCCGGACTGTACCCTGAACGCTCTACTAGTATAGTATCACATTTTGGACAATGTGTGGTACCATTTACAGAAACATTGCCCAAATAAATATACTGTAGCCCTGCCTCCAGACCTATACGTTTGGCACGTTGCAGCGTATCTACTTTTGTTGCAATACGTGTTTTCATCTTATAGTTAGGGTAAAAAGCACTTAAATGCCACGGTACATGTTTGCCAAGATCATTGGCGATGAACTCTGCCATCTCTTTCAAGTCCTGATCACTGTCATTATCACCCTCTATGAGCAAGGTGGTGACTTCGACCCATATACCTGCTTTGACCATTCTTCTGAGTGTATCTTTTACCTCGTCAAGACCGCCTTTTAGGACACGTTTATAGTACTTGTCATCCCAGCTTTTTAAGTCTATGTTCGCTGCATCAACCCACGAAGCCATATCTTCTATGATCTCGGGGGATTCAAAACCGTTAGAGACAAAGACATTTTTAATTCCTCTCTCTTTTGCTATGACACCGATGTCTTTAGCATAAGGGTAAAATATAGTAGGTTCACTGTAGGTATAAGCTATGGCTTTAGCACCCTCCTTCTGGGCAAGATCTACCATCTTCTGAGGACTAACTACTATGTTTTCATTTACATCATGCTCTTGGGATATATCCCAGTTTTGACAAAAAGGACATTTGAAATTACATCCTACGGTACCAAAAGAGAGCACTTTGCTTCCCGGTATCATATGGTAAAGCGGTTTCTTCTCTATGGGGTCTACATGTATGGCTACAGGGTGCCCATAGACAAGTGTTTTCAACTCTCCATCTACATTTTTATTGACTCCACATATACCAACCTGTCCTTCTTTTAGCTTACAAGAATGTCGACAAAGAGAACAGATGATCCTCTCTTTACCTTCTTCTTTTTTATAATATTTCATACTTTGATGATAAGTCATTTTGACTCCTTACTTTGAGCCAACCTTTATACGAAGTGACTCAACTTTATTTAATCATATCATATAACTATAGAAAAAGTCAAGGTAGTAAGGAAAGTCTATATGAGAGGTTTACCTAATCTTCTTTATCATTACTTGTTTCATTTTTATCTCGAAGCTCTTTTAACTTCGTCTGATAGTCATCTCCCTCACCATATTCGAAATACAACTCATAATAATCATTGCCATAGGCAACTTTCTTTGCATGTTTAATGGGACAAAAAAACAACTCAGTTCTAGAGGCAATTGCTGCTGCATACTGCATCAAACCATTAAAGTATGAACAGTATAAACAGTTGAGCTTTTCTATACTGTTTAAATATCCAAGATATTGATGATCATATATGATGTAGTCACTTCGTTTGATAGGTTTAAATTTGTAAATTCTAAATACCACTTGTTGATAGATAAAGAGTATAATATCAAGTAGTACAGCGGGTATGATCATCGCATAAATGATAGGTGACGAGAGTAAATGTAAAAGAGGTATCTCCCTGAACCAGGCTAATAGGTTTTTCATATTTTCTTTTTGCTTTTCAAAGACATCTTTTTCAAATCGTACATAACCATTTTTAATTTCATAAGAGATATGCTTTTCCTGCTCAGCGATCTCTTCACCAAGCTTAACCTTTAACGCTTCTATCTCGTTCAAGATTTCTTTGATCTTATCACTCATAAA
>JGI24023J19991_10003302_pt1 | contig 11390 bp, 13 predicted proteins | sample Cruoilmetagenom1_FD_19991 | JGI IMG/M metagenome (IMG submission 19991)
GCGACCCGGCGCGGTCCGGCGCCGGAGGCTCGCTTGCTCTACGAAGATCTCGAACCGCCCAGTGCGGCTTCCGGCCCGCCGTCCTCTTCAGATCCGGTACATTCCGGCGGCCGCCCCAGTAAACGCGATCGCCGCGCACTCCAACGCCTAAAGGACCAGGATTGATCTAATGGCGGGGCCGCCAAATAATTCTACTTATGGTTAACCCCATGTTAACTATCACGAACGTACGATTCGTGGCAGTGCGGGAAAGACCGCTTAGATGTAGTATGTTTCGAGGCTGTTATGGTTAGCTCATATTTGATGAGGCCGATCCGGACCCTTGAGCAAGCGCAGAAAGACCGCGCCCGGGCTCGCCGTCGGTCGAAAATCGCGGCGTCCACCGTGTCCGTCGACTCGATGGTACATGTGTTCTCGAGTTTAGTGGTGGTTCAGACTGCGGCCGGGCGCGGGACGCCCCAGTCGCCGACGGATCGCGAAGCCGCGTAAACGCATAGCTCGCCCGACACGCCGCCGAAACGGCGGTGTGGCTAGGCTTTTGCAAAGACCAGCGATAGATTGTTAGCGGGCATCTCGACGACTTCGCGCAGGGCGAGGCCTGCTTGCGTCGCTAGCGCCGTCAGGTCCTCCAGATTTCGCACCCCCCAGGCGCTGTTCCGTTGGCGCAAGGATGCGTCGAAGGCCTCGTTGGAGGGCGCCGTGTGGCGTCCGTTTCGCTTGTACGGACCGTAGAGATAGAGAACGCCAGCGGACGGAAAGATCCGTCCGGCGCCGGCGAACAGTCCTTCGCTCGCTGCCCACGGCGAAATATGGACCATGTTGATGCAGACGATGGCATCGGCGACAGGCACCGGCCAATCCGCGGCCGTGACATCCAGATCAAGGGCCGGTAGCAGGTTCGGACATTGCCCAGAATCGCCGTGGGAATTGGCGTGGGAATTGGCGTGGGCATCGATGCTGCGCCGGCAGTTCGGATCCGGATCGCTCGGTTGCCAACGCAAAGACGGCAGGTTGCGCGCAAAATACACCGCGTGCTCGCCGCTGCCGCTGGCAAACTCGAGAACCTGCCCGCGCTGTGGCAGCACGCGCGCGAGGACCTCAAGGATAGGTTGCCGGTTGCGTTGCGCCGCAGGGGCGAATCGCCGCGCTCCGCTGGTGCCAGGGCCGGTACCGGGGGCGGTGCCAGGGTCACTCCTGTCAGGCTGATCGGTCACGGCGGAAAGGGTAGCCTTCAGACAATCTTGCGGCAAGCGCCGAGCGGCGCCCAGCGCCCGAAAACCCGCACGAGACATAGGGTTGCGCGCCGTTGCACCGGCGTGATACGGAACAATGTGATCAACCGATTCAAAGCCTTATTTCTGGATCGGCGCGGCGGCGCAGCGGCAGCTGGTGGCCGCCATAGCGTCGACGAGTTGCAGATCGCGGCGGCGGCCTTGCTGGTCGAAGCGGCGCAGATGGATGACGACTTCGATGCGCGCGAACGGGGCAAGGTTCTCGAGCTGGTCACCGATCGGTTCGGCCTGAACCGCGAAGAAAGTCTGAGTTTGCTGGCGGCGGCGGAAGAGCGAGTGGCACATGCGAGTCATTTGCATGGGTTCACGCGTATCGTGAACAAGGTCTTCGACCACGCGGAACGGATCGAGCTTTTGGAGATGCTCTGGGAAGTCATATACGCCGATGGCGAGCTGCACGACCACGAGGCTAGCTTGATGCGCCGGCTAACCGGCCTGCTACACGTCTCCGATCGGGAAAGTGCGGCGGCCCGCAACCGGGCCCTGGTGCGCCTTGGCCAGGCATAGGACTGCGCAATGGATGGGCATTGGCCGCGGGCACAGGATTGAGGAGAACTAGGGAATGACCTACGTCGTCACCGAAGCATGCATCAAGTGCAAATACATGGACTGCGTCGAGGTTTGCCCCGTCGACTGTTTTTACGAGGGGGAGAATATGCTGATCATCCATCCGGATGAGTGCATCGACTGCGGCGTCTGTGAGCCGGAGTGCCCGCCCGAGGCGATCTTGCCGGACACCGATCCCAAGGCAGAGGCTTGGCTGGAACTGAACCGCGAGTACAGCGATAACAAGTGGCCGAATATTACCAGAAAAGGCGAACCGCCGGCGGATGCGGAAGACTACAAGGGCATGGAGGGCAAGTATGAGAAGTTCTTCAGCCCGAAACCTGGCCAGAGTGGCGGTTAAGCTTTCTTCTCGGTCCTAGGTCGGTTCTGGCCGCGACTTAACGATATTGCCCGGCGACAAACCAAGCCTCGCGGTTATTGCACTGCAACACTTGTATAATCGATGAAAATAGCGTATATATAATATCTTAAGATTGCTGGTTGCCAAGGAGGCCGGAGCCGCTGCGGCGGTGCGGTTTTCGGAAGATCTGGGGTCAGACTCGAATTCGCTGACCCCGAATTTACTGCCCCGACGAGGACCGGAATGAGGTGCCGTAGGGGGAACTACGGTACCTTTGTCTCGGCCATAACTTGTTGGGCCCATAACTTGTTGGGCGGGGTCGGAACCAGGCGGCGGCCGGCAGACGATCGGGAGAGGGGGCTTAGGCCTCCAGCTTCCGACGTACGCAGCCGTAGGCGGGATTAGACGGAGCAAAGAGCACATCATGGCAAAGGCGAACGAGTTCGGTGCGGGCGACTACGTCGTCTATCCGACGCATGGCGTTGGTCGCGTCCTAGGAGTCGAAAAACAGGAGATCGCCGGACAGTCCCTGCGGCTCATTGTAATCAAGTTCGAAAAAGACCGCATGACCTTGCGAGTTCCGGTGGAGAAGGCCGAGGATTCAGGCCTTCGCAAGCTCTCCAGCCGCAAGATGATGGATACCGCCCTGGCCACCCTGAAGGGGCGCAGCCGGGTGAAGCGGACCATGTGGAGCCGGCGGGCGCAGGAGTACGAGGCCAAGATCAATTCCGGCGACCCGGTTTCTATTGCCGAGGTGGTCCGCGATCTGCACCGCAGTTCCGATCAGCCGGATCAATCGTACAGCGAACGGCAGATGTACCAGGCGGCCCTTGATCGTCTGGCGCGCGAACTTGCCGCCGTGGAAAAGATTGACGAGTTGGCAGCCGCCAATAAACTCGAAGAGCTGCTGACCGCGGCATAAGGTCCGGCCGGGTAGGGGCGCTTGACCGCCCCGTCGGGCCGCAACACGGCGGTTCATTCTGGTTGTAAAAGACTCTAATCTGCCGACGGCATGACCGATCGGCAAAAATTTGCAGTATTGCGCGGGGCGCGCCGGGTTTGGGCGATCGGTGCGATTCATGCCGAAGTCGGTCGGCTTGACCGCCTGCATGCCGCGCTATGGCCCCGTCTACAAACCTGTGATCGCGTCGTTTACCTCGGGAATATGATCGGCCGCGGCCCCGCCAGCCGTGAAACCGTCGATTCCCTGCTCGATTTTCGGATCGCCGTATTGGCCCGGCCGCACAGCGATGTGGAGGATGTCATCTACCTGCGCGGCGGGCAGGAGGAGATGTGGCAAAAGCTCCTGCAGCTGCAATTCGCCGCCGATGCGCGTGGCGTGCTCGATTGGATGATCGAGCAGGGCGTCGGGGCGACCCTGCAGTCGTACGCGATCTCTCCGGACGAGGCGCTGCGGGAGGCCGCGGCGGGCACGGTGGCGCTAACCCGCTGGACCGGGCGCTTGCGCCAAGCGGTGCAGGCGGTACCCGGCCATTATCAACTCATGGGCTCGCTGCGCCGGGCGGCCTATACCGATGACGGGACGCTGCTCTTCGTCAACACCGGCCTGGACCCGAGCCGGCCGCTGGAAGCACAGAGCGATAGCTTCTGGTGGAATAGCGGCCGTTTTCACGAAATTACCGCCCCGTACGGCACTTTTCGCCGCATCTGCCGCGGCTTCGATCCCAGCCACGCGGGCTTTGAGCTTACCGACTATACGGCGACGCTTGATGCCGGCTGCGGCTTTGGCGGCAGCCTTATGGCCGCTTGCCTGACCCCCGACGGCGCCCTTGTCGACCGCATCGAGGCGTAAGCCCTCGGCACCCTACTCGACAATGAGTTTCACCGTGCGTCCGGCCGGCAGCGGGTCGTTTTCCGTCAAGCCATTGAGGACCAGGAACCGCTTCAGGCGGAAGTCCGGGAAGGGCATGCGCTCTGCCAGCGCGCTGGTTGTCTCTCCCGAGCGCACCTTGTGCAGGACCAGGCGCCAAGGTTTCACGGCCGCCGCCTCGGCGGCGCTGAGCTTACGGAAGCTGTAGGTGGTCTCGCGCAAGGGGCGCGATAGAGACTCGGTGAGCTTCGGCGGGGTAACAAAAAGCATGCGATAGACCGTCTTGTCGTCGTACCGGATGGCGATCAAGCGCAGATCACGCGGGCCGCCGCGCCCGTTGATCGTCACCTCTCCGGTCGCCGCCGCCATGCCGTTGATGGTAATCGCCTCGACGCCCTGCAACGTCACCCCCTTGGCCCAGACCTGGGTCAGGTAGGCGGACATGGTGCCGCCGCCCGATTCGCCAACCTGATCGAAGATGATGCCGGCGCCGTCCGGCCCGCGCGCGACCACGCGCTGGCTACTGTTCCTCAGGCGGAAGCCGTGCGGGACCGCGAAGGCAAAGCGCAATTTCGGGTGCAGGAATTGGCGGCCACGGATCAATCCTTGGTCGGGATTGTCGCCGTAGAGCATGCCGTCGATCTTACTGAGGTAAATATCGCGGCCGACGATCGGGTTCTTGACGCTCACCGTCCCCGCCTGAGCGATGGCCTGCCGGATGCGGTCGGCGGTGCGCGGGTGGGTTTGCATGATGTTGAACTCGTCGGCACGGCCCGGCTGACCCGCCAGCTCCGCCTCCAGGCGGCTGTCGGCCTGCAGATTGGTCAGGAATCCGGCCATGGCATTGGTGTCGAAGCCAGCGCGGGTGAGATAGCGCACGCCCAGCAGATCCGACTCATATTCCTGCTCGCGCGAGAAGCTGCGCAAGGCGACGGAGCTGGCGGCGGCGAAGGTATCGGACACGGCCTTGTTGCCCAACAACACGCCAAGCCCGACACCGGCAAGCTTCGCGGCCACGTTCTGGCCATAACGTTCGGCGCTGTGGCGCGCAGTCACGTGGCCGATTTCATGTGCCAGCACACCGGCCACCTCGGCCTCGCTTTCGGCTAGGGCCAGCAGGCCGCGGGTCACATAGACATAGCCGCCGGGCAGGGCAAAGGCNTTGACGATGGGACTGTCGAGGACGGTGAAGGTGAATTTCTGGTTTGGAATCTCGGATGTGCGCACCAGCAGATTGCCGATGCTCGTGATATAGGCGCTCAGTTCCGCGTTCTCATAGACGCCGCCGAATTGCGGGACGATCTTTTGGTGTTCTTGCAGGCCCAGGCGCGCCTCATCCTCGGCGGACATACCGCCGGTAAAGAAGGTTCGGCCCGTGGCCGGCGCGGTGGCGCAGCCGGCAAGCAAGCCCGGCGCAACAAGGGCAATGAGGGCGGCGAAGATCTGAACGGTGCGCAAAATCATTCGGGAATGACCTCGATCTGTTCGGGATGGGTTATGTCTACCATCGGTCCGTTCCGGGATTTTAGCCAACCGCGCACGCGCACGATACGGCCACGATAGGATAACACATCGATCTGCTCGGACTCGAACAGGCGGCGAACCGCCGAAGCCAGGCTGGCGGTAAAGTCGCTGCGCCAATCGGCACCGAAGTTGAGATAGACGCGGCCGCGGACGATGGCAACATCGCGCACCCGTCCTTGGATCAACTCGAAGCGGCCGAGATAGCGACCGGCCTCCTCCGGCGTGCGGACGGCGTAGAAGGGATCCGCCCAGATGCCGCGGCGACTCTCTCTCGCCACCGCTTCATGCGCCAGCATCTCGGGGACCAACGCCCGATTGTCCTGGAAGCTATAGACCCGGGCCATGCCTTCTTTCAGCAGGGCGCCCTGCACCCAGCTGCCCCCCTGGCCGCCGCCCCGGCCAACCGACGACTCATCGACAAGGTGGGCGAGCAGGCGGCCGTGTCGATCGCCGCGGCGGCCGCCATAGGCCAGGCGGACCTCGCGGCCAAGGCTCAAAGCCGATAGCGCCGCCTTCGCTTCTTCCGCCAGCGGCCAGGCCTCGAAACCGGCGCGGCCCAGGGGCAACTTCGGGGCCTGTATGCCGACCAAGCGCACCTGCCGGCCATCGGCTAAGACCACCGTATCGCCGTCAACGATCTCTGTGACTCGGGCAATTTCGGAGGCGCCCAGGGCCGCAACGGCATCCGGCACCACCTCGGCGGTGGCGATACTTGGCGCCCAGGTCAGCGCAAGACAAAGAAAAACCAGTCGAATGCGTGAATACATCACAATCCCGGACATCAATTGGCGCCGCCGCCAGGCCATTGGCAAGCGCCGTTGTCAATGCGATATAGGGGCGATATAGGACGGATCGCGCTTTGATCCAGCGCTGAATGCCACGAAAGCCGGATGCCACGAAAGAAGGCCTCGCACCCCTTGTCCGAACACGCTAAGTCGCCGCCCGATCTTTTTCCGCACATCGAGCCCTTTGCCAACGGCATGTTGGCGCGCGAGGCGCCGCACAGCCTGTATTGGGAGCAGTCGGGAAATCCGGACGGCCAGCCGGTGCTGTTCCTGCATGGTGGCCCGGGCGCCGGCGCCTCGGCCGCGCATCGGCGGTTCTTCGACCCGGCGCACTATCGCATCGTTATCTTCGATCAACGTGGCGCCGGCCGGTCGATACCGCTGGGTGAGCTTTCGGCCAATACGACACCGCATTTGGTTGCCGATGCCGAGGCGCTGCGCGACCAACTGGGCATCGGGCGCTGGCTGGTTTTTGGCGGATCCTGGGGGTCGACCTTGGCGCTTGCCTATGCCGAGGCGCACCCCGAGCGGGTTACTGGCCTGATCCTGCGCGGTATTTTTCTCTGCCGCCGGGAGGAGATCGACTGGTTTCTTTACGGCATGCGCTGGGTCTTTCCCGAGACCTGGCAACAATTTGCCGAAGGCGTGCCGGAGGATGAGCGCGGCGATCTCCTGCGTGCCTATCACCGACGCCTGATCGATCCGGATCCGGCCGTGCACATGCCGGCGGCGCGCAACTGGAGCACATTCGAAGGCGCTTGCTCGACCTTGCTGCCCAGCCCCGAGACGGTGGCCAACTTTGGCCGCGATACCATGGCGCTGGGTCTGGCGCGCATCGAGGCGCACTATTTCGTCAATGACATCTTCCTGGATGCGGGTGCGTTGCTGCGCGATGTGGATCGTATCCGTCGCATTCCGGGCGTCATCGTGCAGGGCCGCTACGATATGGTCTGCCCAATTCGCACCGCCGAGGATTTGCGCCGCGCCTGGCCCGAGGCCGAATACGTGATCGTGCCCGATGCCGGCCATTCGGCCATGGAGCCGGGCATCCGCCGCGCCCTGGTAGCAGCAACCCAACGCTTCAAGGCACATGCCTGACGAGCGCGCGCAATCAGACCGTTGCGTGCTGCCGGCGATTCTCTATGATGCTGGGCACGCGGGATAATCTCCGGGGGAAAATCGTGCAGATATACCGTTTGGCCATTGCGCTGGGCTTCGCGCTCAGCGGTTTTGTGGCGGCACTCGGATTGGCGACACCAAGTGCGCGCGCGGGCGAAGATGACCCATCCTATCTGGTCGGTGGCATCGGCGCCTACGATCTGGTGCAGGACGATGATCAGGCGATCGACTTCCGCCTGGAATATCGGCACGGCGATGGTCTGTGGATCATCAAACCGTGGATCGGCGTCGAAGGGACCAGCGACGGGGCTATCTACGGTGTCGGCGGCCTGCTGGCGGATATCAATCTGGGCCGGCGCATCGTGCTCACCCCCAGCTTGGGTGTCGGCGCCTATAGCGAGGGTGACGGCAAGGACCTGGGCCATACGGTCGAGTTCCGCTCGCAGATCGAGCTCGCCTACCGTTTCGACAACCGCTCGCGCCTGGGGGTTGCCTTCAGCCATATCTCCAATGCCAGCCTGGGCGACGAGAACCCCGGCACCGAGGTCGTCAACGTCTACTACGCCTACCCCCTCGACGCCCTCTTCGGCCGCTAGGCCAGCGGCCCCGCCGCGCGCCCGGCCTCCTACCCTCTGGGTCGCCTGGGCCCACCCGTGTATAAAACAAGCCTTCCCCGGCGCGCCCGTAGCTCAGCTGGATAGAGCACTGGTTTCCTAAACCAGGGGTCGCAGGTTCGAGTCCTGCCGGGCGCACCAGATTCCCGACATCGACGGCAAGCGGCGGAGGCCTTCAACTTGGGCGCACGCGCCACAACGTTATAGGTGTAGGGACGAGTGCATTGCCCTACGGTTGGGATATGGCCTTCTGAGAGGATGGACAGGTCATGAGCCAATGTCAGGAATTAGCTGTCCGCTCCCCCGCTGGCGTGCGCCGGTGTGCTGTATTCGCCGGTGTGGTTTTCGGGCTTGCGTTCTTCTGCGCGCCCGAGCGCGCGGCCGCGGCCGAGATACGCGGCGATCTCATCGGTGCACTGGCGGCGCACAAGGTTGCGGAGCCAGAGACGTTGATTACCATCGCCCGCCGCTATGATCTTGGCTTTGTCGAGTTGCAGGCGGCCAATCCGGACATTGATCCTTGGACACCAGCCGTCGGGACCAGGCTGGTGCTGCCGACGGCGCATCTTCTGCCGGCGGCGCCGCGGCGGGGGATCGTCATCAACTTAGCCGAGCTGCGCCTGTACTATTTCGACCCCGCCGGAACGGTGGTTACATTCCCCATCGGCATCGGCGGATCCGGCTGGGAGACCCCGGTGGGGGAGACGCGCGTCGTGGGCAAACGCGAACGGCCGACGTGGACGGCACCGGCTTCGATCCGCGCGGAGCGGCCCGACCTGCCAGCGCAGATTCCGCCGGGACCTTACAACCCCCTGGGGGATTTCGCCCTCGACCTCGGCTGGCGCGGCTATGTGATCCACGGCACCAACAAGCCGGCCGGGATCGGCCGTCGGGTCAGCCACGGCTGCATCCGGTTGTATCCGGAGGATATCGCCTGGCTGTTCCCGCACGTCGCAGTGGGTACACTGGTGACGGTCGTCGATCAGCCGGTGAAGGTCGGCTGGTCGGACGGTGCCCTTTACATGGAAGTGCATCCCACCCAGGCGCAGGCCGATACCATCGAAGCTTACGGCATGTTCGCGCCGGAAACGGCGACGGATCTAGACTGGCGCGTTCAGCGCGCCGCCGGAGCCGCAGCAGGCCGGCTGGACTGGCCGCTCATACGCCGGATCGCCGAAGAACGTCGTGGCATGCCCGAGCGTATCGGACCGAATCCGCCGGCCGCTCCAAGCCACGGCACCGGCGGCGGCCCGCTGCCCTACTTGCGCAGCGATTGACGATAGATCTCGTCGGCTTTTGCGTTGGCGGCCTTGGCCTCGGCAGCGGCGCGTTCGGCGGCCTCCGCGGCCCTCATGGCGGCGCTTTTCGTCTCGTTTAGATCGGCGCGCATGGCGCTGACCTCGCTGCGCAGCGTGTCTACTTCCTCGCGTGTCGCGCAGCCTGCCGTCAGCAGCAACGCCGGGACGAAGACGGACGCCATCAGGGCCTTAGTCATGTAACGCATGTCATCCTCCGAACTTGCGGCGCCGCATACCTGGCGCACCTTGAGCGGCTTCACGTCCTGCCGCAGTTTCAAGATCAGTGTAGCGCCGGGACGTGCCGCCGGCGTTGATCTCGATCAATGAAAAAGAGCCGGGAAGAATTGGGCGGCGGGTTGCGCCATCCGCTCCTATGGGCGGATGTCGATCACGGTCCCGTCGGCGACCAGGGTCCAGATTTCATCTATTTCGGCGTTGCTCACGGCGACGCAGCCCTCGGTCCAGTCCCAGCGCGTATGCTCGGCGCCGATCGCGTCCAGCCGCTTGGGCAGGCCGTGGATCATGATGTCGCTGCCAGGCGACAGCCCGAGCCGGCGGGCCCGCGCCCGGTCGGCGTCATTGGGGTAGGAGACGTGGATGGAGCGGTAAAAGCGGCTGCGCGGGTTGCGCCAGTCGAGGACATAGCGGCCCTCCGGCGTCCGCCCGTCGCCTTCCGCGACCTTGGCGCCGTGCGGGGTGCGGCCGAGCGCGATGCGGTAGGTGCGCAAGACGCTTGTGCCGCGCAACAGCATAAGGCGCCGCGCGCCCTTGAGTACGATGACCCGGTCCGCCTTGCCCCGGTCCGCCTTGCCCCGGTCCGCCTTGCCCCGGTCCGCCTTGCCCCGGTCCGCCTTGCCCCGGTCCGCCTTGCCAAGGCCGGGTGCCGCCGCCGAATCGCCGAGCGCGGCCGGCGCTTGGGCGAGCACCGCCGCCAGCACGCCGAGTGCGCCCAGCGCCCGGCCGATCCAAAGATTGCCACGCCGCACGTCGATTGCCCCTCCCCGGGATTTCCCCCGGATTAGCCTCGGAATTGCCTTTATAAGACGATTCGTGCTGGCCACCAGCCTACCCGATGCCGCACGCAAGGCAAGGCCGGGGTGTCGCGGTCGCCGAAGTCGGCCCTCGCCGGCCCCGAGAAATCGCCGGGAAATCGCCGGGAAATCGCCGGGAAATCAACGAAACACAGCCGCCGGATCGGCGGCGCTTGATACAGATCAATGCCGGGCCGGGTGCGGCGGTCTATATATAGCCTGCGGTTGCGGAAATAGGTGTGGGGCGGAGCAGCGCTCCAGAAGACGGGCGCTTAATTCTGCCAAGTACGAGGTAATCTCAGCGCCGTTTCCGCTGTCGTGACGACTCTTTCCCCCCAAAACTACGTGCCGTGTCCCGATATCCGGGAGCGGCTCTTCTTTGCGCTGTGTCGTGCGCACCCCGACGAGTGTCCATGGTGCTAAGGCAATTTCTATCCAAGGGCGCGTTTAAGTTGCCGTTCGGGCGACTCTTTTGCTATTGATGGGCCTCGATACTTTGGGGGCTAGCGAGGCCAGATCGTGGGGGAGCGCGATCAAGGTGCCCGTGCCGGGTGCGGCGGCGGGATGATTTTTCCAAGGAGAGCGGTTTGACTAGATCCGAGATCGTCCGGGTACAGCAGTATCTGCGCAATGTCTTCGGGACCGACCGGATCACGCTCAAGGAGCGCAAGCCCAAAGACGATTCCGTCGAGGTGCTCATCGGCGGTGAGTTCATTGGGGTGATTTTTCGCGATGAGGACGAAGGCGAGATTTCCTACGCGTTCAATATGGCCATCCTGGATTTCGATCTGCCGCTCGTCGCCGGGGTACCGCCCGAATAATCAGCCCAGAAATTTTCGGTTGGGCGATTTTCGGTTGGGCGGCCGGTGGTTGGATGGGCGGCTGACCGGTGCCGCCGCGGTGGCTGGTATGGGCTGGCGATCGGCCCGCGCTTTGCTTTCCATTTTTATACTAACCACGCTTGCGGCCTGCGGCTTTGACGGCCCGGC
>JGI24023J19991_10003303_pt1 | contig 11389 bp, 10 predicted proteins | sample Cruoilmetagenom1_FD_19991 | JGI IMG/M metagenome (IMG submission 19991)
TTGCGGTTATCGGGCGCGGCGGCCGGGCCATCCCGCGGGAGCGCGCGCTGGATCACGTGGCCGGCTATACCCTGTGCAACGAGGGTAGTATCCGCGACTATCAGTTCAAGACCAGCCAATGGACCATGGGTAAAAACTTCGATGCCTCCGGCTCCATCGGCCCGGAGATTGTCACCGCCGACGAATTGCCGCCCGGCGCGGCGGGCTTGCGCGTTCAGTGCCGCCTCAACGGTAAGACTGTGCAGGATAGCAGCACCGACGACCTGATATTCGATGTCGCCACGCTGATCGTCGAGCTTTCCGCGGTGATGAGCCTCGAGGCCGGCGATCTGATCATCACCGGCACGCCGCCCGGCGTCGGCTTCGTCCGCAAGGTGCCCCTGTGGCTGAAGCCCGGCGATACCTGCGAGGTAGAGATCGACGGCATCGGCGTCCTGCGGAACCCGGTGGTTGCCGAAACCCACGGCTAGCGCAGGCAGAACGAGAGATATGGCGAAATTCAAAACCCTCGATGATATCGACGTTGCCGGTCGGCGTGTACTGGTGCGCGTGGATTTCAACGTCCCCATGCGCGATGGGCAGATCAGCGATGCCACGCGCATCGAGCGCGCCCTGCCGACCATCCGGGAGCTCAGGCAGGCCGGCGCTCGGGTGATCCTGCTGTCCCATTTCGGCCGGCCCAAAGGGAAGCGGGTGGCGGAGATGTCGCTGCGCCCGGTGGCCGCGGCGTTGCAAGAGGCCCTTGATGGTGGCGCCGTTGCGTTCGCCGAGGATTGCATCGGTGCCCCCGCCGAGGCGGCCGTAGCGGCGCTCGCCTCGGGCGATGTGCTGTTGCTCGAGAATTTGCGCTTTCACGGGGGCGAAGAGGCCAATGACCCGGCGTTTGCCGCCGCCTTGTCCCGTCTGGGCGATGTCTATGTGGGTGATGCGTTCTCGGCGGCGCACCGGGCGCATGCCTCGGTCGAAGCGCTTGCCCGTCTCCTGCCGGCGGTCGCTGGGCGGTTGATGCAAACGGAGCTGGAACACCTGGCCGCGGCACTGGACTCGCCAAAACATCCGGTGGCGGCCGTCGTCGGCGGTGCCAAGGTCTCCTCGAAGCTGGACCTGCTCGGCAACCTGGTGCGCAAGGTTGACCTGCTGGTCATTGGCGGCGGCATGGCGAATACGTTTCTGCATGCACAGGGCGCCGAGATCGGGACGTCGTTGTGCGAGCGCAACCTGGCCGCCACGGCCCTGGCGATACTCAAGACCGCGAAGGCGGCTGGCTGCGAGATTCTGCTACCAGGCGATGCGGTGGTAGCCGAGTCGCTCAAAACCGGCGCGGCGATTCGCACGGTTGCCGTCAACCGGGTGCCAGCGGCGCAGATGATTCTCGACGTTGGCCCGGCGACGGTAGAGACCATCAACGGCCGCTTGGCCGATTGCCGAACGCTAGTTTGGAACGGGCCGCTGGGGTGCTTCGAGGTGCCGCCCTTTGATGCGGGAACCAATGCCGTCGCTCAGGAAGCCGCCCGCCTGACCCGTGCCGGCGGGTTGCTCAGTGTCGCCGGGGGTGGCGATACGGTCGCGGCGCTGGCGCATGCCGGCGCGATCGAGGACTTTTCTTATGTCTCGGCGGCGGGTGGTGCCTTTCTCGAATGGCTTGAGGGCAAGACCCTGCCGGGGATTGCCGCCCTCGAGGCTGACACCTAAAACCACGCCGTTCGCGCGTAGGTTGCCAGGACGAGCGTCCCGGCACCCACGGCGATACCGAGCAGCACATTGCGCCGGCTAACGAAGAGCACGGCAAAGGCNAGGATGGCGGCGGNAACCCGGTCGATCATCGGCGTTTGTGCCAAGGGCCCNGTGGGCAGAATGATCATGCGCGCGACGAGGGCTGCCAACAGCGCGTAGGCGATGCACGCGGCCCACTGGAAAAGCGCGCCTTCCGGATCGATGCGCCCGGACAGAGCAACCCCCAAAGCGCGCCAAACGTATGTCGCCGCGGCGCCGGCAACCATGACTAGGATGGGCCACCAGAATACGGCATCGGGTAGCGCCGTCTCACTCATGAGCGCCACCCCGCCGGCCGATGAGGTATCCCAAGGTGCCGGCGATGACACCGGCGAGCAGCAGGCTCCACTCAGGCGTCAGCAGATACAGGACCGGACCGCCGATCGCGCCAAAGACCGCCGCGAGCACGCGTGAGCGGGCGCGGACATCGGCGCTGATGATCAGCATGAAATAGATCGGGTTGATGAAAACCAGACCCAAGGTGACCGGGGCGGGCACCGAGCCGGCAAGGGCAAAACCGGCCCATGTCGCCAGCATGCTGATACTCCAAAGCACACCGGCGAAACCGGTATAGTAGGGCAGCCGCTGTTCCGTCACCATCGCCGGACAATCGCGCATGGCCGCAACCCAACCGGTTACCGCGACGAAATGGCTGATCACATAGTACTGCCAGCGCGGTACGCCGGGTGCGCGCAAAAGCGGGATTAGGGTCACCGTCATGGGAAACAACCGGGCGTTGGTCAGGCCGACGGCAACCGCGATGACCAGAACCGAGGCGCCGACCGCATAAAGCTCCACAAGGGCGATCTGCCCAGGCAAGGCCCAGCCCGTCGCGGTCGAGAACAGGGCGTGCCAAACAGTTAGGCCCACCTGATGCACCAGGGCGCCAAAGCCGAGGAAACTACCGCCCAGGACAATCGACGGCACGCCGACGGCGCGCCGCGCCCCGGCCACCATGGCGCGGCCCGTCGAACCGTAGTCATGCAAGGTTCGTGGTACAGACATTTTGCTCCCGAAGCGGAAAGGCTATCTATCCGCCCCCAGGGGCAAAAGGAATTTCTCTAGTCGCGCAGAATCAACTCGCCTGGCAGACGAATGGTCACCCGGGTCCCGACATCGGGTTGGCTGGCCAGATCGAAGGTGCCGCCATGTAGCTCGGTCAACGACTTCGCTAACGGCAGACCCAGGCCGGTCCCCTCGTATCGCCGGCTGATGCGCGAGTCTACTTGCCCGAAGGGCGCTAGGGCGCGGGCGATATCCTTAGCGGCGATGCCTATGCCGGTGTCGCTGACTTCAAGAATGAAGGCCCCACCCTCGGCTACCTTCGCCGTAAGGTCGACGCGCCCGCCTTGCAGTGTGAACTTCACCGCGTTCGAAACAAGGTTGATCAGGATCTGTTTCAACTTCGTGCCATCGGCGCGCAGGCGCGGCAGGTTCGGCGCGGTGTCGACCGATAGGATGACCCCCGCCCGCTCCGCTCGTGGTGCCATGAGGCGCACGACCGATTGGATGAGTTCCTCTGGGTCGACCGCCTCCTCGCTCAAGGTCATTTGCCCGGCGTCGATCTTGGCAGAATCCAGGATGTCGTTGATCAAGACCAGCAGGTGCCGGGCACTGTCGGTAATGTCGTTGCAATAGCCCTTGTATTGCTCGTTTCCGAGAGTCCCGAGAATCTCGTTGGCCATGATCTCGGAAAAACCGATGATCGCGTTGAGGGGCGTGCGCAGTTCGTGACTCATGTTGGCGAGAAATTCGCCTTTCGTGCGGTTCGCCGTTTCCGCCGCTTCCTTGGCCCGTAGCAAGGCGGCCTCGCGCCAACGCAACTCGGTGACGTCGTTGGCGGTACCGCGGTAGCCCAGGAAGCGGCCGGTGACCGGGCAATAGATCGGCAGGCCGCTGAGTAGGAAATGCCGCGGATCGCCTTGCCGGTCGGGAATCTCCACGTCGATATCGCGGAACGGCCGGCGGCCCTCGGCGGTGCCTAGGCCGTTAAGGGCAACATTCGGGCGGACGGGCAACTGCGTCAGCCGGCGGCCCGTCAGTTCCACCGGGTGGAATCCGAGGGCGCCATTGACCCGCGGGGATACGAACGTCAGGACCAGGTTCTGGTCGGTCTCCCAGACCCAATCGGAAACCAGGCGGGTAATGTCCTCCAACCGCTCGATGGCCATGGCCAAGGCGTCGCCCGCGCCGTTGCGGGCGTCGACCGGGATGTAAACGGTGGCAATGATCGGGTCTTCGCCGGTATCGCCGAGCAAGGCCTTGCGATGGATGCGGTAGTATTCAATACGCCCATCGATGGTGATGGCGCACGCCTCGTCGGTGTCGTCGTCGGGAGAGGATTGATCGGTGCCGTCGGTTGGTCGGTGGATCGGCCATGATGGCCGGCTGGCCGAATCTTCGGTGCCCGCCTCGAGAGCAGCGGCGATTCGCTCATAAGCAGCGTTGGCGTAGAGGCGCTGTCCGGAGGTGCCGGTCACACACAGCGGCGGGCCTTCCTCGAGCAAGGACGCGGCCAGGGGCCCGAACGGTCCGGCGGCGGACACATCGGCACCCATGCTAGCCGCAACTGTCTTTGTGGCCAGGTTGTTGCGCTTGGGGCTCATGGCAAAGCCCTCACGTGTCCTCCGAGGTGTTCATGGCGTCGGCGATTTGTTCGATCGCATCCAGGTAACCAGGATCGCGGCACCACATTTTAACGACCTGCTGGGCGGCCTCCGGGTTGGCGCGGTCGAATAGTTGCAGGGCCCGCGACAGATCGCGCGGATCGACGATGCTCTGGCCGGCATTTCGTTTGCGGCTGAGCAGGAAGATGGTGGCGAAACTGGATTTCGGCATGTCCAGCGCCCGGCATGCGATGGCTAAACCGTCACCGCCGGAATCGTAAAGAACGCGCTGCAGGCGCGGCACCGGCAAGCCGCTCAGCTTGCCGAACAATGCCTCGAACAGGGCGACCTCCCCCTGGCGCAGCACCTGGATCAAGAATTCCGGCGAAATGTGTTCTTGCTTGGCCAACTCCTCGGCCAGGGCGGTCGCCGGCTGTGCCGCCGCCGGGTTGCAGGGATGCTGTTGCTGATTGCTTGCGATGGACTGGGCGACGCCTTCCAGATGGTCGTCGAGCTGGCCGGGATGGACGTCGAATTGCTCCAGGATGTATTGGCGTAACGCCGCCGAGACCCAGAGGTACATGCGCTCGGCCAGCTCGGGTTTGAGGTCCTGGCGCTTGATCAGCGGTTCCTGGTAGCTGTCGACACGCTGAGATTCCTCGGCCAGATACTCCATCGTCGCCTCGGAGATTTTGGCATCCGGGTTTTCCAGCAGGGCCTTGACCACGTCGACACTGCCGGTCTCGACCAGGGCGTCCGAGACGTACTCGCTGACCGACCGGCGCATGGCGATGGCCAACTGGTGTTGTTGGGTGCGGTGGCGGATGATCTGGATCAGCTCGATATCGCGCAGGACCTGGCTTTGCATGAGGATGGGCTGCGCCACCTCGAACTCATCGTTGGCCAGGGCGAGGATCAAATCGTGCGGCGGGTTTTCAGCCTTTGCCAGTCGCTCGCTCAAATCGCGGCGCACAGCCATTTCGCAATCGCGGATGAGTTTGCGCAAGATATCCGCCATCAGGGCGTGTTCGCGCTCACTCAGGGCGGTATCTCGCTCCGAGAACAGATCGCCGATGGTACTGGTAAGGGCGCGCCGGCCTTCGATCGACCTGTCGAGCGCCAGGTCGAGTAGAAAGTGCAGTTCTCGGCCAGAGGCGCTCACGGAAGAGATCCCTGCATTCTGTCCCCTAGGTGGGCGCGGAGAGGCGAATTCATGCTCGCCACCGGTTTCTTTCCAGTCCCCGCGTAGGTCACCGAATAGCGATTTTGACGCAAATTAGTTAACAAATTCGGTATCTCTTAACAGGCTGCCGAAAAGCTCCGAAGTCCGCGTAAGCGCCCGCGATTCCGCCTCTCAAGCGGGTGCCGTATGGTCGCTCGAGGCGCCAGCAGGGCGCCGATTCGTTAACGGCCCGGACCGCAATTTTTTTGGCCGGCCTTTACGAGGACTTTACCGCAAATATGGCATACTCCCGCTAATGCAAATCCCCCCAACGCCCCTGAAACTCCTCGCCGGCTTCCTCGCCCAGCCGCAGGCCGGCTCCCGCCAGCAGATCGACCCCGCCCTACAGGTCAAGGCCAACGCCCAGCCGGTTTCGGCCCGTATTCGGCNGGCCACCGATGCATCGCAGGGTTTATCACAGATTGGCGCCACCCAGACCTTGGCCGAGGCCGTCAGCACATTACGTGCCGAGGGNCGCCTGCCGCCGCGCGGTAGCTTGCTCGATATCCGCGCTTAATTCGCCGGCGTCTTGCCGGCGNTCCGGCCTTGCGCCAGAGTATCGGCTATGAGCAAGCCTGGTCCGAAGGCAACCGCCGCCGGCTCCCGCAAAAGGTTCGTGCGCGAGGTTCCCGACGGGGACGATCGGGCGCGGCTGGTGTGTGGCGACTGCGGCTTTATACAATACGAGAACCCGGTGGTGGTGGTCGGTTCGGTGGCGACGTGGCAGGGGCGCATTCTGCTCTGCCGTCGTGCCATTCCGCCGCGCAAGGGCTTCTGGACCTTGCCCGCCGGTTATCTGGAGCTACACGAAAGCGCCGCCGAGGGCGCGCTGCGCGAGGCCTGGGAAGAGGCGCGGGCGCGGCTTGAGATCGAGCAGCTATTGGCGGTCTATTCGATCCCGCGCTTAAGCCAGATCCAGCTTATCTTCCGCGCCCATCTGCTCTCGGCCGACGTGGCGGCAGGACCGGAGACCGCCGAGCTTTCCCTTTTTGCCTGGGACGACATTCCGTGGGACGAGATCGCCTTCCCTTCCGTGCATTGGGCGCTGGGCCATTTTCAAGAGAGGCGGGGCCAGGTGGGGTTCGCGCCGCATAGCAATCCGCCCGGTGAGTTCGGCGAGATGCCCCAGGACTAGGGGATGTATTAACGGCCGAGGTTGAGCAGCACCGCACCGCTGGCGACAACGGCGGCGGCGGCAATGCGAAAACGACCGAAGGGCTCCTTGAGAACCAGGGTACCAATGGCGGCACCGAAGATCACACTGGTTTCGCGCACTGCCACCACGTGCGCCATGGGCGCAACGCCCATGGCCCAGATGGTAATGCCGTACGATACGGCGGCGATAACACCGCCGAATGTGCCGAGCCGAAGCCGCGGGGTGAAACTTTCGCGAATCCGCCCGCGCCGGCGCCATAGGGTGAACAAGGTCAAGGGGACGGCATCAAGCAGCATCAGCCAGCAAATATAGGTCAGTGCGTTGCCCGACCGGCGCACGCCCATGCCGTCGGCGAGGAGATAGATGGCGATAGTCAGCGCCGTGAGCAGAGCGAAGCCGATGGCTTTCATCTCCCCCGGGCCGGCAGGTCCGCGCCGGCGCCAGGCCAAACTGAGGATGCCGCCGGAGACGACCAGGACGCCGGTGATCTCGATGGTCGTCAGTGATTCGGCGGCGAATATCCAAGCGCCGATGCCAACCAAGGCCGGCGCGCAGCCACGCGCGATAGGGTAGACTTGGCTCAAATCGCCGTGCCGATAGGCGTTGAGCAGAACGGCGTAGTAGGCGAAATGTGTGGCGACGGAGAGGGCTAGAAATGGCCAGGCCTCGGGCAACACTGCGGGCAGAAAGAAGAGAGCGATGGCCGACGGAACGCTCGGGATCAGCATGATCACCGTGGTCGTGACCAGGCGATCGCTGCCGGACTTTATGAAGGCGTTCCAGGTGGCGTGCATCAACGCCGCCGCCAGAACCAGGACAAGTACGCCGGGATCGAGGTTCATCGTGCGCTCCCGCGGTGCGGCGGCAGGCGGGGAGAAGGCGCCGGCGCATGTCATTAAAGTGCAACAATCGGGATTAGAGCCGCTCGTCGGGGCGGCGTCCAGTCCGGCCTGTACGCGTGGAGGGCATAGGCGATGAGCAAAAAACGAATGCGCGCCAGCGAGGCGCCAATCCGCTATCCGGCCGAGACGCGGGGTTTGAACGCCTTTGACGCAGACCGCAACTTGCGGCGCCTGCTGGCTCGCTGGGCGCCGGCGATGCTCGCGGATCATGGGACGCGCCTTGCTGATTTCGGCGCTTGGGTGGGCGGCGAGCTAGAGGCACAGGCCACCTATTCCGACCGTTACGCGCCGCCGCGCCTGGAATCACATGGGCCGGACGGCGAGCCGCTCGGTCGGGTGATTTACAATCCGGCTTACGAAGCTTGCCACCGAGAGGCCTACCGGCGCGGCATCATCGGTCTGGCCTTCGGCAAGGAGGCGGCGCCGCATCTGCTTTCCTTCACTATGGGTTACCTGCTGTCCACCGCCGATATCTCCATCCATTGTCCGGTCACCATGACCGGGGCGTTGGCCTATGTGCTCAGCCGCGTGGCCCCGGCGAATGTGCGCAAGGCCTACCTGCCGGAATTGACCCGTATGGACGGCACGGCGTTAAGCGGCGGAACCTGGGCGACCGAGCTGCACGGCGGGTCGGACGTGGGCGCCACCACGACGGAGGCGGTGGCGGACGGCAAGGACTGGCGCTTGACTGGCCTCAAGTGGTTCGCCAGCAACGCCGGCTGCGGCCTCGCCTTCGCCACCGCCCGGCCACGCAGGGCGCCCGCCGGGGGCAAGGGGTTGGGCTGCTATCTGGTCCCCGCCACGTTGGCGGACGGGACACCCAATGCCCTGTGGATCCGCCGTCTCAAGGACAAACTGGGGACCCGCGGCCTGGCCACCGCCGAAGTGGAGTTGCGCGGTGCCTGGGCGCGTGAGGTGGCGGGCCCGCCGCATGGCCTCAAGGCCATGATGGAGGCGCTGGAATACAGCCGTATCCACAACGCGGTCGCCGCCTGCGCCGTGCAGCGCCGCGCCTTTCTCGAAGCCGTGTGTTGGGCCAGCCACCGGCAGGCTTTTGGCGCGACCATCGGCGGCTATCCCATGGTCCGCGATGCCCTGCTGGATCTGGTGGCCGAGCTGGAGGCGAATACCGGCCTCGCCTTCGAGGCGGCGGCCACATTCGATGCCGCCCTGGCGGACGAGGCGGAGCGGCCCTGGCTGCGCACGGTCACCGCCCTGGCCAAGTATCGCACCGCCGAATACGGCGTGCGCGCCGCGACCCGCGCCGTCGAACTGGTGGGCGGCAACGGTTATACGGAGGAATGGCCGACGGCCCGGCTCTACCGCGATGCCCTGGTGCTTTCCGTCTGGGAAGGTCCGGTCAATATCCAGGCCCTGGAATTGTTGCGCATGGTCCTTGGCAAGGCGCGCGGCGATGAGTTGTTCCTGGCGCGGGTCGACGGGATTTTGGCCATGTTGCCGGATCGCTTGGCGGCGCGAACCGCCTCGGTGCGGGCCGCGCGCGACCGTTGCGCCGCCGCGCTCGCCTACCTGCGCGGCGCGCCCGACAATGGGCCGCGTCATGCGCGGCGCCTGCTCGAGGCGATGGCGGACTGTTTGGCCGCGGCGTTGCTTTTTGAAGAGGCGGCCGCCGATCTAGCGCAGGGCGATGCGCGCAAGGCAATGGTAGCGGAACGGTTCTCGGCCATGCGCTTCGCCGGCCCGTCGGCCATTAACGCGGAGACCGATCCGGCCCATGACGTCTTCGAGCAAATCGTCGGCTACGGCACGATTGCGGCGTAGGCGATCTTCGCGAGTACGATGTCAGGTTACAAGCAGCGGGCACTAAGCGGCTCGCAGGTCGCTATTGGTTGGGTAGCGCGACCAGACGTGTCGCATTCTTTCACCCCAACTCACGCGACAAGGCGACAAGGGCAGCAAGGCTCCTGGATTGACGGCTTGATGTATATTGATCGACTGGTTGGAGCAGTTTATCTCGACGATGACCGGGGCATTCTCCGGCGAGAGCGTAACGTCCCAGGAGAGTACACCCAAATTTCTGAGACCCGAATGGGCTTCAAGGCATAAATCAATCATGGATTGATAGTGGGGTATCTGCAGGCCAGCGAATGACATACCGGTATCGGGATGGTGTCGATGGGGTCGCAAATTCTTGTCTATCGCATACTCCTTGAGACATCCGCGATCATCCACGCCAATGGCAATTCCACCTGAACCAAAATTGTCGGTAACACGGTCCTGTCGACCCACACGGAGCACGGCCGAGAGCAAACGAGGCCGGCGACCGTCCAAGAGTGTCATGCAACGAACCGTGTTCAAGGACGAAGGATTCAGCGAACGGAAGAACTCGTGGCCCAAAAACATGGGCTGCACGATGAGAAGTTTCGATTTGCGGGAAAGGGCCTCTAAACTATCAGGAAGATCGCGGCCGGATACCCTCGTGACTGCCCGACCGGCACCGGAGTCTATTCCGGCGGGCTTAGCGATGTAATCTTGGTCGGGGTCTATCGACAGGCTTTCGAGAGAGTCCTTGCTGACCGAAACTTCGTTCTTTCCGTCGCTGGCATAAAGTTGCCCGTTGCGCACGAACGCAACCGTCTGGAACATTGGGAAGTCCAATCCCAGCGCTCGATAATCTTTTTGTCCATTGACAAAATCGCAATACAAAATGTGGTTCAGGGAATATTCAATAACGCTGTGATATTCGATCTCGGATATCGCTTCGACATATTCGCCCACGAGCGGATAGTAGATGGTGCTCCAAGCACCCCGGTAATCACGCTTATCAACACATGCTTTCACGCGATCGAGATCTATGGCGTCGTTGTTGCGTGCGAGTTCTATGGCCTTTTTCTTGTAGCGCCGATAGTTGATGATGCCAGAGGCCACCGCGGTTAGTTTTAGACGCCGGGGCAGGACGTCATTGACCATCACTCGACGCCAATGCTGGGTGTCAATCATCTGCTGCCGCCTCTCACAGGTCGAAAACGGTAGCACATTTGGCTGCCGAAGGTGAAGTGAGACACCGGTTTGCGTCAGGATCACCGCGGGTGTTCTAATCGCCGAGGCCGAGCAGCGAGCGGGCGAAGTCGTTGGCATCGAAGGAGCGCAGATCATCGGCGCTTTCGCCAACGCCGATGGCGTGCACCGGCAGGCCGAAACGCTCCGCCAAAGCGACCAGCACGCCGCCACGCGCCGAGCCGTCCAGCTTGGTGACCACCAGGCCGGTGACGTTCACCAGCTCTTTGAAAGTCTCCACCTGAGCGTGGGCGTTCTGACCGGTGGTGGCATCGAGGACCAGCAGCACATCGTGCGGCGCCTCCGGATCGAGCTTGCGCAGAACGCGAATGATCTTCTGCAACTCGGCCATCAGTTCGGTCTTGTTGTGCAGGCGCCCGGCGGTATCGATGAGCAGCAGATCGTTGCCGTCACGCCGCGCCGTCTCCAGTGCCTCATAGGCCAAGCCCGCGGCATCGGCGCCCGGCGCCTTGGCGATGACGGGGCAGTCGCTGCGCTCCCCCCACGCCTGCAACTGCTCGATGGCGGCGGCGCGAAAGGTATCGCCGGCGGCGAGCAGCACGCTATGCCCCTGGCCGCGGTAAAGCTTGGCGAGCTTGCCGATGGTCGTGGTCTTGCCGCTGCCGTTGACGCCGACCACCAGGACCACCCGAGGCTGCAACGGTGGGTCCAGGGCCAAGGGCTTGGCGACGGGGGCCAGGATGCCGGCGAT
>JGI24023J19991_10003306_pt1 | contig 11388 bp, 11 predicted proteins | sample Cruoilmetagenom1_FD_19991 | JGI IMG/M metagenome (IMG submission 19991)
AAAAAATAAGTCCAGGTAATCTTTATCACTATTCTTTTGCGCTGCTGTTGCATCGGCCAATGCCTTATTAAATACCGGGTTTTTTGATTTATTTGACAAGCCTGCTAAAATATCCTTAACAGAAACTTCCAGTGTTGCATTAATACCTCCTTTAAGGTCTAAACCAAGATTTATAGCCCTGTCTTGAACCTCGCTATGTGTATATTCTGTAATTAAATAATTGACAACGGGTACATTCGCAACCGAATCTAAATATTCTTTTTTCTTTATTGCGTCACCATCCGCATAAAACTCAGCATTATTTTCTACCTTGTTATCAACCATTGTAAATGATAAATAATATACGCAGATCAGTCCAAATATTATGGCAAATGTTCTAATAAGTCCTTTGTTTTGCATGCTCCTTTCTATTTAAAATATCTTCAATTTGTAATTAACGCGCAAATATAGGATTTCAAAAGTGAATAGGCAATTGTTTTACAGTTTTTTATGTACGTTTTTGAAATCTAAAAAATGGACAAATAGAAGCATTTTTTGTTATCTTCGTCATTTAAATTTTTTAAACATGGCCTTCCTTTCAGATATTGAAATTGCACAACAAACCGAGTTAGAACACATCAGGAATATTGCCCATAAATTGAATGTTAAAGAAGATGATCTAGAAATGTATGGTAAATACAAAGCAAAGCTTCCTTTACATTTAATTGATGAGCAAAAAATAAAAAAGAACAATCTAATTCTGGTAACCGCCTTAACACCCACTCCTGCCGGAGAAGGTAAAACCACTGTTTCTATTGGTTTAACCGAAGGTTTGAATAAAATTGGAAAACAAGCAACTGTGGTGTTGCGTGAACCTTCCTTAGGCCCTGTTTTTGGCATCAAAGGGGGTGCTGCCGGCGGAGGTTATTCTCAGGTAGTACCGATGGAAGATATCAATTTGCATTTTACAGGTGATTTTAATGCGGTTGAAAAAGCCAATAACTTATTGTCGGCTCTCATAGATAATAACTTACAAAGTAAAACTAATAATCTTGGGCTTGATGGAAGAACTATTGCCTGGAAAAGAGTTATTGATATGAATGACCGTGCATTGCGTCAGATCACCATTGGTTTAGGTGGAACAGCTAACGGAATTCCACGTGAAGATGGATTTAATATTACTCCGGCTTCTGAAGTTATGGCGATACTTTGTATGGCAAAAGATTTTGAAGATCTGAAAAAACGTCTTGGAGATATTTTCGTAGGATTCACTTTTGATAGCAAACCTATATTTGCTCGTGACCTTAAGGCCGAAAATGCGATGGCAATTTTGTTAAAAGATGCTATCAAACCCAATTTAGTACAAACCTTAGAAAAAAATCCGGCTATTATTCATGGAGGGCCTTTTGCCAATATTGCCCAAGGTACCAATACTATTATAGCTACCAAAATGGGACTTTCATTGTCAAATTACGTTATTACCGAAGCAGGTTTTGGAGCCGATTTGGGTGCTGAAAAATTCTTAAATATCAAATGTGCTTATGCGGGATTGAATCCAAAATGTGTTGTTTTAGTAGCTACCATCAGAGCTTTACGCCATCATGGTGGCGCTCCAATTGAAGAATATAATAACCCTAGTGTTGAACGCGTTAGCCAAGGGTTTGAAAACTTAGAAAAACATATTGAAAATATCAGAAAATTTAATATTGAACCCGTAGTTGCCATTAATGCTTTTACAAATGACAGTGAAGACGAAATAAAAATTGTAAAAGAGAAATGTACTGCTCTAGGCGTACATGCCGTGCTTTCAACAGGTTGGGCAGAAGGAGGTAATGGAACTCAGGAACTGGCAAAGGCCGTCGTTGATATTGTTGAAAATAAAGCGACCGAGTTTAAACCAATTTACAATTGGAAATCTCCTGTAAAAGAAAAGATTGAAACTATTGCTAAGGAAATTTATGGAGCAGATGGAGTTGATTTTGATAATAAGGCAAAGCTACATTTAAGGCGCATTGACCGGTTAGGTTTTAATGATTTTGCCATTTGCATGGCAAAAACTCAAAAATCTTTTTCAGATAATGCAAAACTAATCGGAAGGCCTGAAGGTTTTATTATTACCGTACGTGAAATAACAATCGCTGCCGGAGCACAATTCATTATACCTATATTAGGAAAAATGATGCGTATGCCCGGCTTACCGGCAAAACCTGCTTCTGAAAATATGAGTATTGACAAGGATGGTATAATTTCAGGCTTGTCATAAGGTTATTGATTTCTTTTAACAATATCTTAAGTAAAAAATGCGTAACATCCTTTATTTTTGCGCGTCAAGTAAACTAAAAAAAAAAACATGAAACCATTTTTAATTGCCCTATGTACTGGTATCCTATTTATAAGTTGCGGTAGTACAAAACCTGCCATAAATGATCTTGCAACAAGTACTCCAATTATAACCGCAATTGATTTAACCGAGGTTCAAGAAGATAAAGTTCCTGTTAGTATAAATCCCGGAAGGTTTACAACAGAAACTGTTACCTATCGTTTACCTAAAGTAGTTCAGGGTACCTATGCGGTAAGTGATTTCGGAAGCTTTGTAGATAGTTTTAAAGCCTTTGATTATGAAGGGAATGAATTAGAGACCACAAAGGCAGATATCAATACATGGACGATTACTAATGCGACTAAATTGGATAAAATCACCTATTTGGTTAACGACACTTTTGATATCGAGAGAGTAGAAGGCCAGGCAACACCTTTTTCGCCATCAGGAACAAATATTGAACCTGAAAATTATGTATTGAACCTTCATGGATTTATAGGGTATTTTGATTCCCTCAAAAACAATCAATATAAATTGGACGTTACAGCTCCGGCAACTTTTAACCGTTCATCTGCCTTACAGAATACAGGAACTACATCAAGCGAAGACGGTTCGAAAATCATTACTAGTTATTTTGCCCCCAGATACTTTGATATTACAGACAACCCTATGATGTATGGAAAGTTAGATGTTGAAGAATTTCAGGTTGGTGATATAAAAATTGTACTTAGCGTGTACTCTCCAAACAAAATACATACAGCAAGGAAAATTAAGGAGACCGTTTTTAAAATGATGCAAGGACAAAAAACATATTTAGGTGATATTAACAGCACTCCCCGTTATGATATATTTTTGTATTTGGGGGGTCAGGATGCAACATCACCAACCGGTTATGGCGCCTTAGAGCATCACACTTCAACTGTTGTGGTATTCCCTGAAGCTATTCCAGAGCCGGCACTTGCCGAAAGCATGATCGATGTTGTGTCTCATGAATTCTTTCATATTGTATCTCCTCTAAGTGTGCATTCTGAAGATGTACATTATTTTGATTATAACAAACCTACATTTTCTAAACATTTATGGATGTACGAAGGGGTAACTGAGTATTTTGCCAGTTTATTTCAAGTAGACCAGGGACTCGTTTCAGAAGATAAATTTTATACTAAGATGCTTGAGAAAATTCAAACGGCATCTGGTTTAGATGACACCATGAGTTTTACGGTAATGAGTGAAAACATTTTGGATAAACCTTATGCGGATAATTATTTTAATGTATATCAAAAAGGTGCATTAATTGGTATGTGCATAGATATTATATTGCGTGAGGAAAGTAATGGCAACAGGGGTATTCTATCTTTAATGAAGGAATTATCGCTAAAATATGGTAAGAACAAACCTTTTGACGATGATAAATTGATTGAAGAAATTACAGCAATGACCTATCCATCTATCGGGGAATTTTTTACTACACATGTTATAGGTACAACACCCATAAATTATAATGACTTTTTTGAAAGAGCAGGCTTAGAAATAGTTGATAGCAAAGTAGAAACAAACTATATCCAAAATGCCGGGGCATTAATTGTTGAGGCTGATCCACAAAAAGGGACGATCATATTTAATAATTTCGTTTCGCAAAATAGTTTTTGGCATGAACAAGGGGCTCAACCTAATGATGTGATTAAAGAAATTGATGGAACTATTGTTACCTTACAAAATGCAAATCAGGTTTTCGGACAAGTATTTACCTGGCAGCCCGGAAAAGAAATAGCAGTTAAGTTAGATAGAAATGGTGAGGAAGTTGTTATTAAAACTTCGCTAACGCAATCGTATACAATGGGGCAAAAACTGCAGCCAAAAGAAGATACTTCGGAAACTCAAAAGAACTTACGGGAAGCTTGGTTAAAAGGGTAAATTATTGAAAATATGTAAATTAAAGATATTAATTGTGATTCTGAGTGTCCCGATAACTATCGGGGCGAAGAATCTCAAAATTGTAGATTCCTCAGTCGTATCTCTTTCGGAATGACATCATTTTTTCAATTAAACACTAGCCATTACTGAAACACTTTTAAAAAAGAGCCCGTTTAAATTAATTTAAACGGGCTCTTTTATTTTGTAAATATTATTTGATCATTCTACAACTATTGGAATTCCATAATAGAATTCTAATAATTTCGTTCTGAATACAAAATTATATTTTGCCCTGATCAAACTCGATTGTGCGTTGACTAACCTATTCCGTACCTGCTCAAAATCAAAAGAGTTTGTAGCACCCAAATTATAACGTTCTTGAGCGAATACAAAAGATTGATCCTGGGCTTTTACCGATTTTTCAGCAGCTTCATATTCCTTCAATGTTGCTTTCGCATTTATATAGGCCCGCTCTATAGCTTCTCTTAAGGCTCTTTTTGTATCGTCTAAATCGACTTGTGATATCTCCTGATTAATTTTTGCCCTGTTTACATTCGCTTTTACCTGACCCCTATTAAAAATAGGAATGCTTAAATTTAAACCTATAAATTCTCCTAGGTTATTGTCAAGTTGATCAAAAAATCCGTTTTTAATCAACCTTTGAGGCCCGGAAGGGTCATTAAAATCAACGGGAACAAAAAAATCATCTTCTTGTCCTTGAAAATGATTGTATACCGTATTTATACCGGCGCTTAAAGATAAGCTCGGTAAATAATCGGCTTTTGCAATTTTAATTCCGGTTTCTGAGTTTTGTAATGCCAATTCAGCACTTTTGATCTCAGGTTGGTTCTTGACAGCTTTCGAAAATATTTCTTCAGTATTGTTATACAATAAAGCAACAGAGCTAATTGTTACCGGAATCTCCTCAATATCAAAACCTTGATTTGGTATTTGCAATATTTGGGAAAGATCCAATAAGGATAAGGCCAGATTATTTTCCGCGGTAACCACTCCATTTTCATCATTCACTTTGGTAGCTTCAACTTCCAATAAATTCCCCTTAGGTTGCACTCCAGCATCAACTAATTCTTTTGTTCTGGAAAGTTGTTGTTCACTTATTACAACCTGTGCCTCTGCTATTTTTAAATTTTCTTTATTAAACAGTACATTCAGGTATGAGTTTACAATATTTAATGAAATATCGTTCTTCATTTTTTCCAAGTCTAACTTACTTGCCTCATATGATGCTTTAGATTGTATCAAGTTGTTTCTATTGCTGAATCCGTTAAACAAATTAACCGACGCATTCAATCCAAAATTATTAGACCGTCTGTCATTAGCAACTCGAGAATTACTTGCAGCGTCAAAACCAGAGCCAAAGCTAAAATTTTGGGAAGCTGAGGCAGAAGCGCCCGGCAGCATATTCCCTTTAGCTGTAGTGATGTCTTCTTTTCTTAAATCTGTGGTGTAACCTGCCCTTTTTACCGATAAATTATGCTCCAAGGCATGGTCTACACATTCTTTTAAGGTCCATTTTTTATCTTGAGCAAACGAAGTGAGAATTACAAAAAATGTAATTAGAATACTTAATCTAGTTTTCATGAAGTCGTACTATTTTTTAGCTAGTTAAATAAAGTAAGGACGCGATTACACTTTTTAAATGTAATTCAACGTTCTGCTTTAGAGATTCTTGATTTTTTATATGACGAATAAAAGTAAAACTTGTTACACTTTATTTTTCTTATTGAAATGTTAAAACTTGAATTCGACCTAATATTTGTTCAAAGTTTACTTTTTTTCCAGCTTCTGTACAGAAGGAAACCTGCAACACCAACCAAAATATAGGGGAAAGCCATTAAATAGATAATTCCGGAATTTAATCCTTCGGCCATATCAGCATCACCAGATTCAACTACCGCCTTACACATTGCACATTGTGCAGAGATACTTTGTGAAAAAATAAGCAATATGATAAAAAAAACTTTTTTCATTTTTTAGACTTAGTGTTTTTTTAGTAATATGGAGCAATCAATATATAAACCACTACGCCTGATATCGCAACATATAACCACAAAGGGAATGTGAATCTTGCTATTTTTTTATGCCTTTCAAAATCATTGGTAATCGCTCTTACATAAGTGATCAATACAAAAGGTATCACAACAATTGATAACAAAATATGCGTAAGTAATATAAAAAAATATACATACCTAACCCATCCCTGTCCTTCAAATGTAGTCGAATCTGAGGTCATATGATAAGCAATATAGAGGATTAAAAAAATAATAGAAGCGATAATGGCCGTTTTCATTAATCGTTCGTGCAGAAGTCTTTTTTTATTTTTTATAGCCCAAACGGCAACAACCAAGAGCAATGCGGTTATCGCGTTAATCGTAGCATACACGGGAGGTAAAAAAATAGGTAATTCAACATCTAACTTTACACCAAATAATAATGCTACCACTAAAGGAATAACTATTGATAGCGCAATTATCCATTTGTTATATTTTTTTGATGAGGTGGTTTCTATTGTCATTTGAAATTATTCTTTTAACAAAATAGCAATATCTTCTTTTAGCATTTGTACCTGTTTGGCATCCAATCCATCATAAAATTTAATAGGGTTTTCATTCTCTCCAACAGTAACAGTTCTTGATCTTATATAACCATCTCTATCAATCAAAGCAAAGAGGCCCGAATGTTCAAACCCTCCCTCAGCTTCAGCATTTTCACCTGCATATAATTTAAATCCTTTATTTGAAAGTTTATAAATTGTATCTATGTCACCCGTTAACAAATGCCAATTTTTTAAGGTTGCATTGTGCTCTTCGGCGTATTTTTTCAATCGTTCAGAAGTATCTCTTTTTGGGTCAATGGTTATAGATGCAATTCCAAAATTCGGATTGCCATAGAATTCACCCTGAATTTTCAGCAAACTTTTGTGCATTTTCGGACAAATAGTCGGGCATGAAGCAAAGAAAAATTCAACCACATAGACTTTCCCCGCAAAGTCTTGGTTGCTAATTGTATTTCCATGCTGATTTATGAAACTAAAATCGGGAACTTTTTCGAACTTTAGCAGAGACGGATTTGAAATTTTATTAATGATCTTCGGCACTGCCCAAATTCCAAAGATCAACAGTATAAATGTAATACCTATGTATGATTTGTTTTTCATATTTCTCTCTTATTCTTTTTTAAGGCCAGCCTGTATTCGGCGATCAATACTTTCACATCATCGACCATTTCATTATGAATTGGTGCAACAGTTTCTGCATTATAACCATATACCATTCCACCAGGCGCATTCTCATCATTAGTTCTTCCCCGTAAGTGCATATCTTTATCAATAATAAAGGTATATGGAGAATAGTTGTTAGGAGTCAATTGGTAGGACGTTTTTAAACTGTCAAATAAGTCGATAATATCTTGATCGGTGCCAAAAACAAAATTCCATTTTTGCATATCTGTTATTGCTCCCAATTCTTTTTTGAGTTGCATGGCTTGTTTTTGTGTACCTTCAGGTAATACAATGACGAATTGAAAATCTCTAAACTTATAAAAGTGTTTATATATTTTCTGATTTAAGTTCAGGGCATTGTTTTTTACAGACTGTAAGTCATTCCCAAGAAAACATAAAATCGAAATTTTGCCTTCTAAAGATATAGTTACTGAATCTTTAGTTTTAAACTTTGTTATATCCTTTATTGTTTCTGTAACAACAGGAAGCTTTGCAAAATTATTAGTACCTGTCAGTAATAAAATATAAAAAATAAGTGGTACAATAAACAAGCCAATTAAAACCCAAATTTTCTTTGATAACATTTTTTATCGCTAAAAAAAGCGGTTAAAAACCGCTTTATAATTTATTAAGTCGCTAGTAATTCCATTTTGTATAGCTGCTTAGAACATCACCCATATAGTCACCTTCAATTAGAACAAGTGCTGCTAAATAACAAATTAAGAATACGGCTGTCCAAACAATAGCCCTCCGCAGACTCGCTTTCTCTTGTTTTAAATGCATAAAATACCAGGCGATACCATATGCTTTTACCAAGGTAAGTATTAAAAAAATCCAATTTAATATACTTGTCCCTAAAAAACTTGTCAAATGAATAGATTCGGGTTTACTAATACCTAATATTACTTCAACAACCGTAACGAGTGATAAAAACCCAAATACTTTCCAAATTAATCCTGTATGTGATTCTGCGTGTGCCATTATTTAATTATTTAAACTAGATAGAAGAATGTAAATACAAATACCCAAACCAAGTCAACGAAGTGCCAATACAAGCCTACTTTTTCAACCATTTCGTAATGACCTCTCCGTTCATAGGTTCCTAAAATAACATTAAAGAAAATAATAATATTTATCAGAATACCTGAAAATACGTGAAAGCCGTGAAAGCCGGTTATAAAAAAGAAAAAATCAGCAAATAATGTTTTACCATATTCATTGACTTTAAGATTTGCCCCTTTAACAACACCGGTCGCTTTCGCTAAAAATTGATTTGCCTCTTCCCTCGAAAGTATTGTTTTTTGTTTTGTTTCTAAATTAACTTGTTCAGTACGTAAACTAATATCAGGGTTTGCTTTAAAGCTCTCTACGACTTCATTTACGGTATACGGTGGTAAACCTGCCGCATCTTTAACATACCATAAACCTTTACTTTTAGTATGCTCTACTCTACTTTCATTTGAGTTCACTACAAAATCTTCTAAAGGAATTTGATGTCCGGAAGCATCTACAAATTGCACGATTTTACCATCTTGTAATTGTAATGAACCATAGGTACCACCTATAAAATTTTTCCATTCCCAAGCCTGTGAACCTAAGAAAATCAACCCTCCGATAATAGTTAGCAACATGTACAAGGTTACTTTTCCTTTTTTCATATGGTGGCCGGCATCGACTGCCAATACCATAGTCACAGAAGAAAAAATTAAAATAAATGTCATAAATGCCACATAGTACATAGGATAATGGCCATGAACAAAAGGAATGTGAGTAAAAACTTCATCAGCAATCGGCCAACTGTCTAAAAATTTAAACCGCATTAAACCATATGCTGCTAAAAATCCTGAAAAGGTCAAGGCATCAGAAATGATAAAAAACCACATCATCATTTTACCATAACTGGCTCCTAAAGGTTCTTTTCCTCCTCCGGTCCAGGCTCCTTTATTAGCGTTTTCTGTAGCAATTGTTGCTTCCATAAATAAGTATTGGTTGTTTGGTTAAACTGTTAATCAGCCTTAGACTAATTTTTTGACAGATAGGCAAAAATAAAAAACTTTATGACATAAACCAATGGTTTAAAATTTTTTACCTGCTTGTAAGGTTTTGATTATCTGATAAAATAGAAAAACAAAAAAAGAAAAATCCATAATATATCTACAAAATGCCAAAAGATAGCACCGAGATCCATTCCCAAAGTAGTGGTGGAATTGTATTTATTTTTAAGATGATTATAGAGTACAACTAATAAAACAATGAGTCCGGCCAAGGCATGTACCAGATGTGCAAAAGAGATAACCACTAATAATGAAGAGGATACTAAACTCCCTTTGCCAACAAAGAATAAGCCCGCTTCCCTTAATTGATTGAATCCTTCTATTTGAAAATATACAAAGCCCAATCCCAACAATAGGGTAATGACCAAGAAAAGAGTGGTAGCCTGTTTATTATCCTTTTTAATACTTTTTTTTGCCAATATGAAAGTAATACTACTTAATAAGATCAATGTAGTACTTATGTATAGTGCTTGCGGCAAATCAAAAGAAACCCAATCTTCACGTTTCATACTGATCACATAGGCACTGGTTAAACCGGCAAACATCATTACCATACTAACAATGGCAATGTATAACATCTGTTTTGAGACTCTCTTCCTTACTTGTTCATTCATAATCATTAGTGTAAAAATTTATCTACGACGTAAATTACTTGAATTAAAGTGATATAAAAAACACTTGCTAACATTAGTTTTCGGGCAATTTTGTCAGTTTGTTTTTTATGCAATTCAATACCATAATACAACATTACAAGCCCTAATAAAAATATTATAATTGCTGCTACAGGTGATAGATATAAACTTCCGGTTATTTTGAGTACGGGAAAAACAGATACCAATAGCATCCAAACTGTATACAATAAGATTTGAGAGGTGGCTTTTCTATTTTTTTCACCGGTTGGCATCAAATTGAATCCTGCTTTTTTGTATTCATCATATTGCAGCCATCCTATTGCCCAGAAATGTGGGAATTGCCAAAAAAACTGGATTAAAAATAATATACCGGGTTCAATAGCGAACATGCCTGTTGCCGCTACCCAGCCTAACATAAAAGGAATTGCTCCGGGGATAGCACCTGCAAAAACCGCAAAAGGTGTTACGGGTTTCAAAGGCGTATAAACACTCACATATAAAAATATAGAAATAGCCGCAAACATTGCTGTTTTCGGATTTATGGTATATAAAATAGCTATTCCTAAAATAGCCAGCAAAATTCCGATAATCAATGCTGTTGTTACAGTCATTCTACCGGCAGGCAAGGGCCTGTTCTGAGTACGTTTCATTAATTTATCAGGCTCCTTTTCAATAATTTGATTGAACACATTCGAAGCACCGACCATACAATAGCCACCAATAGCCAATAAGATCAATGTTGGTATATGGGGTGTCTCTACGGCTAATAAATATCCTGCTATTGACGAAAAAACAACACTAACAGACAGACCAAATTTAGTCACCTGTTTCAGATCATCTATAACAGAAATCAACGTTTGATTTTTCGTATTTGTACTTGACAAAGTCTGCATATTTTGTTCTTAAAACGGTGCAAATATATTTATTAATTCACTAATAACCGTGTTAAAAAAGAGTCTTTATGAAACTACACTGTAAAAAATTTAAAAAAGGCTTTGCGATTCATAGAAATGTATTAAATTTGCCCCTGCATTTTGCCGGCAGGCAGGCTCGCATTTAATTTAATAAATGCCTCGTTCTTTTAACAGAAAAACTTTGCGAAAGTAGCTCAGGGGTAGAGCATCACCTTGCCAAGGTGAGGGTCGCGGGTTCAAATCCCGTCTTTCGCTCATAGAACAATCCAATTTAATTGCCATATATGGCAATTTAGTCATGCCTTAGGCAGACGGGCTCGAGTGGTGGAATTGG
>JGI24023J19991_10003307_pt1 | contig 11386 bp, 11 predicted proteins | sample Cruoilmetagenom1_FD_19991 | JGI IMG/M metagenome (IMG submission 19991)
CTCTTCCCCTGGGCCGTGGTTCTCGAGGATGTCGGCATGGTCGGCTTCTGGGCAATGGTGCTGTTTCTTGGGATTCTGGTGGTTGGTTTTATCTACGAGTGGGTCAGGGGAGCGTTGGAATGGGAATAGAGGGGCTTCTCAAAGAGGGGTTTGTCACTACCTCCGCGGACAAGTTGATCAACTGGGCGCGCACGGGTTCCATGTGGCCAATGACTTTCGGCCTCGCCTGCTGTGCAGTTGAAATGATGCAGGCCGGTGCTTCCCGTTATGATCTGGATCGCTTCGGCATTGTTTTCCGCCCCAGTCCGCGCCAGTCTGACGTGATGATCGTGGCTGGAACCCTGGTGAATAAAATGGCACCTGCACTACGCAAGGTGTATGACCAGATGCCTGAGCCTCGCTGGGTGATCTCCATGGGATCCTGCGCCAACGGCGGCGGTTATTATCACTACTCCTATGCTGTGGTGCGTGGCTGTGACCGCATCGTTCCTGTTGACGTTTATGTACCGGGCTGTCCGCCGACGGCAGAGGCGTTGCTGTATGGAATATTACAATTGCAGAATAAAATCAGGCGCACCAATACCATTGCCCGTTAACGGCAGATGATCAGATTGACAGGATATAAGAATGACGCTTGACGAGCGACTCGACGCACTTGCTGATGAACTAACCGAAGCCTTTGGCTCGGTTGATGGCGTCGTCGTTCATCGGGCGCACGCTGAACTGACTCTGGATATACCACGCGATCAACTGCTGACGATCATGCAGCAGCTGCGTGATGGCAGAAAATTTCAATTTGGACAGTGCATCGATGTCTGCGGCGTCGACCTGTCGGCCTATGGCGGGTCTGAGTGGTCAACGCATAACCAGGGTTTCAGCCGTGGTGCCAACAGAGAAAATGTTGCAGTTGACCCATTCAATCGCTTTGCTGTTGTTTACCATCTACTTTCGACAACCCTGAATCACCGCCTGCGTGTCAAGACCCTGCTGGATTCCGATGCTCCGATTGTCGATTCCGTAGTGGATCTCTGGAGCGCGGCAAACTGGTTCGAGCGCGAGGCTTTTGATCTCTTTGGAATACTCTTTCAGGGGCACCCCGATCTGCGCCGTCTGCTGACGGATTATGGCTTTGTCGGCCATCCGCTGCGCAAGGACTTTCCTCTGGAGGGGCATGTCGAGATGCGCTATGACCCGGAGCAGAAACGCGTCATCTATGAGCCGGTGAGCATCGAGCAGCGTACGCTGGTGGCGCGCGTCATCCGTGAAGACAGCCGCTATGAAGAGGGCTGGAAGCCCGAACCAGAGCCTGTAGCCGAGCCGGAGCAAGCCGATGTCTGAGATACGCAACTACACGGTCAACTTTGGTCCGCAGCATCCGGCTGCACACGGCGTGCTGCGTCTGATTCTCGAGATGGATGGCGAAACCGTCATGCGCGCAGATCCGCATGTCGGCCTGCTGCATCGCGGCACCGAAAAGCTGGCTGAAAGCAAGCCTTTCAACCAGAGCATCGGTTACATGGATCGTCTCGACTATGTCTCGATGATGTGCAACGAGCATGGCTACGTGCTGGCGATTGAAAAGCTGCTGGGTATCGAGGCGCCGCTGCGCGCACGCTATATCCGCACCATGTTCGACGAGATTACACGTATTCTCAACCACCTGATGTGGCTGGGAACCCATGCGCTCGATGTCGGCGCGATGACTGTGTTTCTCTACGCCTTTCGCGAGCGCGAAGACCTCATGGATGTCTACGAGGCGGTCTCCGGTGCGCGCATGCACGCCACCTACTACCGTCCCGGGGGCGTATATCGCGACCTTCCCGACGAGATGCCGCGCTATACGGCCAATCGCTGGACCAGCGAGAAGACTGTCGAGCGTCGCAATGCTGGTCGTGATGGCTCGCTGCTCGATTTTATCGAGGACTTCACAAACCGTTTTCCCGGCTATATCGATGAGTATGAGACCCTGCTGACGGATAACCGCATCTGGAAACAGCGCACCGTTGGCATCGGCGTGGTTTCACCGCATCGCGCCAAAAACCTTGGCTTTACCGGGCCGATGCTGCGTGGCTCGGGCGTCGAGTGGGACCTGCGTAAGAAACAGCCCTATGCGGCCTATGAACAGGTCGATTTTGATATTCCCGTCGGCGTCAACGGCGACTGCTACGATCGTTACCTGGTGCGCGTCGAGGAGATGCGTCAATCCAACCATATTATCAAACAGTGTATCGAGTGGCTGCGCAACAACGCCGGTCCTGTGATGCTGGGTGATCACAAGATTACACCGCCTGCGCGCGCAGATATGAAAGATGACATGGAAGCGCTGATACATCACTTCAAATTGTTCACCGAAGGCTATTGCGTACCGCCGGGCGAGGCCTATGCAGCAGTTGAGGCGCCAAAGGGTGAGTTTGGCTGCTATATCATGTCGGACGGCGCCAACAAGCCCTACCGGCTAAAAGTGCGCGCGCCGGGATTTGCACATCTTGCAGCGATGGAAGAGATGTCAAAGGGCCACATGCTCGCCGATGTGGTTGCCATTATCGGCACCATGGATATCGTCTTCGGAGAGATCGACCGATGAGTTTGCAGGTGGATAAATCGACACTTTTCCCCGCAGAGGTGTGTGCGGAGATCGACAAGTGGATAGCAAAATATCCTGCTGAATGGAAACAGTCGGCCTCGATGCCGGCGCTGCGTATCGTGCAGGACCATTACGACGGCTATTTGACCGCAGAATTGATGGACAAGGTCGCCGCCTATCTGGATATGGCGCCCATTGCTGTCTACGAAGTTGCTACCTTCTACTCCATGTATGAGCACAGCAAGGTCGGCAAACATAAATTGTGCGTCTGCACCAATATCTCCTGCATGATCAACGGCAGCGATAAAATCGTCGATCATCTCGATGAGAAGTTGGGCATCAAGTTCGGTGAAGTCACCAGCGATGGTAAATTCAGCCTCAAGGAGGTTGAGTGCCTGGGGGCTTGCGGCGGAGCCCCGATGATGCAGATCGGTGAAAAGTATTTCGAAAATCTAACGCCCGAGTTGATCGATTCGATTCTCAAGGAGCTGGAGTGATGGCTAACGAAGTCTGTTTTCGCACCCTGGAGAGCACCGCCCCGTGGACACTCGATGAGTACCGCAAGGCTGGCGGCTATGAGATGCTGACAAAGATCCTCAGGGAACAGACTCCACCCGATGAGATTATCGAGCAGGTGAAAATATCCGGCCTGCGCGGCCGCGGCGGTGCTGGTTTTCCGACCGGATTGAAATGGAGCTTCATCAACCGTACCGCTCCGGGTGATAAATATGTGGTGTGCAACTCAGATGAAGGCGAGCCGGGAACCTTTAAGGACCGCGATATCCTGCGCTACAATCCGCATCAGCTGATTGAAGGCATGATCATCTGTGGTTACGTGATAGGAGCTGCTGCCGGCTACAACTATATCCGTGGCGAATTTTGGGAACCTTACGAGCGTTTTGAAGGGGCGCTGGATGAAGCCCGCTCCGCTGGCCTGTTGGGCGGAAATATCCTCGATTCAGGTTTTGATTTTGACATCCATTCACATCTTGGCGGCGGCGCCTATATCTGCGGTGAAGAGACCGCACTGCTGGAGTCCATTGAAGGGAAAAAGGGACAGCCGCGTTTCAAGCCGCCGTTCCCCGCCATGTTTGGCCTCTACGGCAAACCGACGGTGATCAACAACACAGAGACCCTTGCATCAATTCCAGTGATACTGTCGCAGGGGGGAGAGTGGTTCCGCGATCTTGGAGTTGAGAACAGCGGAGGCTCCAAGCTCTTCTCGATCTCCGGTAACGTCAACAAGCCCGGCAATTATGAAATTCCGATGGGAACGCCGTTCAGTGAACTGCTCGATCTTGCCGGGGGCATGTTCGAAGGCCGTAAACTGAAGGCAGTGATCCCCGGTGGCTCGTCGTCACCGGTCATTCCAGGTGAGCAGATGATGCAGCTGAACATGGACTACGACAGCATTCAGAATGCGGGATCGATGCTCGGTTCAGGGGCAGTCATCGTCATCGATGACAGGCATTGCATGGTGAAAATCCTCGAACGGCTCTCCTATTTTTATCACGAAGAGTCTTGCGGCCAATGCACTCCCTGCCGTGAAGGCACCGGCTGGATGTATCGTGTCGTGCGCCGCATCGAGCATGGTCAGGGAAAGATGGAAGATCTCGAGCTGCTCGATGATGTCGCAGCAAAAATTGCAGGCCGCACTATCTGCGCTCTGGGTGATGCGGCGGCTGGGCCGGTGGCNAGTTTTGTCAAACATTTCCGCGAAGAGTTTGAATACCACATCAAGCACGGCAAGTGCATGGTGTGACTGTGAAATGAATGAATAACCCGAATTTATATGTAAGGCACGGATATTTTGAGTTATTACGGAATCGTTTATTTACTGCTTGAACTGATTATTAAACAACACCAATAAACAATGGCAGACGAAAAGACAATCACAATCGAGGTAGACGGCAGGCCGCTTGATGCGAAGCCGGGGCAGATGCTCATCGAAGTCACCGATGCGGCAGGCGTTACCGTGCCGCGTTTCTGCTANCACAAGAATCTCTCTATCTCTGCAAACTGCCGTATGTGTCTGGTCGAGGTTGANAATGCGCCGAAACCACTACCGGCNTGCGCCACTCCATGCATGGATGGGATGAAGGTCTTTACCCGCTCTCCTCTGGCGCGTGAAGCGCAGAAGGGCACCATGGAATTTCTGCTGATCAATCATCCGCTTGACTGCCCGATTTGTGATCAGGGCGGCGAATGCGAACTCCAGGATGTCGCTGTCGGTTATGGCGCTGATGTCTCGCGTTACACCGAAGCCAAGCGCATCGTGACGGATCCGGATCTCGGGCCTCTGGTTGCGACTGATATGACGCGCTGTATTCACTGCACCCGCTGTGTGCGTTTTGGCGAAGAGATTGCCGGCGTGCGTGAATTGGGAGCTACCGGGCGCGGTGAACACATGAAGATCGGCACCTACGTGGCGCATGCCATGACCTCAGAGCTGTCGGGCAACATCATTGACCTCTGCCCGGTGGGAGCGTTGACCTCCAAGCCGTTCCGTTTTCAGGCCCGCGCCTGGGAGATGACCCAGCAGTCGACGATTGCGCCACATGATTCGGTGGGCTCCAATATCAATGTGCATTTGCGCAACAACAGGGTCATGCGCGTTGTTCCCCAGGAGAACGACGACATCAATGAGACCTGGCTGTCTGATCGCGACCGTTACAGCTATACAGCTTTGAATCATAAAGATCGTCTTACCACTCCGATGCTCAAAGAGGGAGATCAATGGCGCGAAGCGAGCTGGGAGGAGGCGCTGAACAAAGCCGCTTCCTCACTGGCTGCCGCCGGGGATGATGTTGATGATCAACTCGCTGCGCTGGTCTCTCCCTCCGCAACCCTGGAAGAGATGGGTCTGTCTACAAAGCTGCTCAGAGGGTTGGACAGCAGCAATATCGAGTCACGCCTGCGCATGGCGGATTTCCGCTACACGGAATCGACCCCATGGCTGGGAACCACGCTGAATGCATTGGAGAAAGCGGATGCCATTTTGTTGGTCGGCAGCAATGTGCGCAAGGAGCAGCCGCTGATCAATCACCGTATTCGCAAGGCTGCACTGGCCGGCGCAAAAGTGATGGCCGTCAATCCAGTCGATTTCGATTTTAACTATGAACTGGCCGAAACAGTCGTTGCCGCCCCGTCTCAGCTGGTGGATGCGCTCGACAACCAGCAGATTGCAGAACACTTGAAAGCTGCGAGCAGTGCAATCATCCTGATCGGCAGTATTGCACGAAGTCATCCTGACTACTCGCTGCTTGCAGCTGCTGCTGCACGACTGGGTGAATCCACGGGCGCCAAGCTTGGTTTCCTGCCTGAAGCGGCAAACAGTGTCGGCGCATGGCTTGCGGGTGCTGTGAATACAACCGCGAAGAGTTCATTGCTGTCACAGCCCGTGAAATCATGGCTTCTGGTCGGTGTCGAGCCTGAACATGACACCATCGAGGGGCAGAGTGCGGTCGAGAGGCTGAGTGAATCACAAAATGTTGTCGCTCTGACTGCGTGGCGCACACTGGCTCTTGAGCAGGCTGCGAGCGTGTTGCTGCCGATCGCCGCTTTCACGGAGACCTCCGGAACCCTGGTCAACTGCCAGGGGGACCGGCAGAGTTTCGCCGGAGTTGTTGCTCCTCCCGGTGAGGCGCGCCCTGCATGGAAAGTGCTGCGCGTGCTGGGTAATCTGCTGGATCTTGACGGCTTCGACTATACCAGCAGCGAACAGATCCGTGACGAGATATTCGAAGCATGCGACGACGCGCTACCCGCTGTCACTGTCATTGCTGAAAACTGGATTGGTGAGACCGAAAAAAATCTGTCGGCAGGTGGTTTGGAAAGAGTTCCGACACTCTCCCCCTATGCCATGGATTCGCTCACACGCCGCAGCGANCCNCTGCAGCGCAGCAGTGANGGCGAATGCTCAATTCACATNAACAGTGTGACGGCAAAACAGGCGGGNCTCTCTGCTGGAGAGAGTGCTTTTCTGAAGCAAGGGGCGGGGCATATCGACTCCTCGATAACCATCGATGAGCGNGTGCCGGACAACTGCGTATGGTGTGCGTCAGGTNTCAGCGGCAGTGAAAANATTGGCGGCGCCTTTGGCGAAGTCACGCTGGAGAAGGCTTCATGAGCTGGTTGATCGATTTCTGGAACTGGCTGCCGGTGATCATTCAGATCGTCATCAAGATCGTGGCGATCGTCATGCCGCTGATGTTGATGGTTGCCTATTACACGCTGCTGGAACGCAAGGTGATCGGCTACATGCAGATACGCATCGGCCCGAACCGGGTTGGCATCAAGGGTTCTCTGCAGCCGATAGCCGACGCCATGAAGTTGATGTTCAAGGAGATCGTGCTGCCAACGAAGGCGAACAAGTTCCTGTTTTTGATTGCGCCGATGCTGACACTGGCTCCTGCGCTGGCCGCATGGGCGGTCTTTCCCTTCGATGAAACCCTGGTGCTGGCGGATGTCAATGCAGGTTTGCTGTATGTGCTGGCGCTGACTTCAATGGGAGTTTACGGCGTCATCATCGCCGGCTGGGCTACCAACTCGAAATATGCATTTCTCGGTGCCATGCGTTCGGCGGCGCAGATTGTCTCCTATGAAATTGCCATGGGCTTTGCGCTGGTTGCCGTGATCGTTGCAGCAGGAAGCCTCAATTTCGGCGACATCGTGCGTGCGCAGCAGGGGAGTGCAGCGCACTGGTTCTGGCTGCCGCTGTTCCCGCTTTTTATTGTCTATTTCATCGCCGGCGTCGCCGAGACCAACCGCGCCCCTTTTGACGTGGCCGAGGGTGAGTCTGAGATCGTCGCCGGTTTTCATGTTGAATACTCCGGCATGGCGTTTGCTGCATTTTTTCTTGCAGAATACGCCAACATGATCCTTATTTCGGCATTGACTGCGTTGATGTTTCTCGGCGGCTGGTTGTCGCCTTTCGAAGGAACCTTCGCCGAGAGCTGGTTTGCCTGGGTTCCGGGATTCTTTTGGCTGTTGGCAAAGACATTTATCTTCATGTTCATGCTGCTGTGGTTCAGGGCGACTTTTCCCCGTTATCGCTATGACCAGATCATGCGTCTTGGCTGGAAGGTGTTTATCCCGATTACCATCGTATGGATCCTGGTTGTCGCCTACGCAGTGGTGAATAAAATGCCCTGGTGGTTCAATACATGAAAACGGTAACCAATTACATCAAGAGCCTGTTTCTGTTCGAACTGCTGAAAGGCATGCGGGTTACGGGACGTTACCTGTTCGCACCCAAATTTACAGTTCAGTATCCGGAAGAGCGTGCNCCGATGTCGCCGCGTTTTCGCGGTCTGCATGCGCAGCGTCGCTATCCCAACGGTGAGGAGCGCTGCATCGCGTGTAAACTCTGCGAAGCTGTGTGTCCCGCCTGTGCGATAACCATCGAGGCCGAGCCTCGCGAAGATGGATCGAGGCGCACCACAAAATATGAGATCGACCTGTTCAAATGCATCTTCTGCGGGTTTTGCGAAGAGTCCTGCCCGGTTGATGCCATTGTCGAGACCAGGGTCTACGAGTATCACTTTGAGAGCCGCGAAGGCAGCGTCATCACCAAAGAGGAGCTGCTCGCCAACGGCGACAAATTTGAACAGCAGATCGCAGCGGATCGCGCAGTGCAGGCGAAATTCAGATGATTGTTTGTAACGACAAGTTGCCTGGAACTTCTCACAATAATAGAAGCCGGTTGTCAGTGACAGGACCTGCGACCGTATGCGGCCCATGGATGGGCGCATCGAGCTTACATGGATGTATTCACAGCGTGTCGCAGGGCCTGTCGCTGGCAGCCGGCAACAGCACACACGGTAATCAACGATGAGCTTTGAGAAATTCATCTTCTACATTTTTTCACTGGTGCTGATTTTTGCAGCCACCATGGTGATTACACGCCGTAACCCCGTGCATGCGGTGCTGTTTCTGGTGCTGGCGTTTTTCAATGCGGCAGGATTGTGGATGCTGCTCGAAGCCGAATTTCTCGCGCTGGTGCTTGTGCTGGTCTATGTCGGCGCGGTAATGGTGCTGTTTCTGTTCGTGGTGATGATGCTGGATGTGGATGTTGCAGAGAGGCGCGCCGGCTTTATGAAAAACCTGCCCGTGGGGCTGTTGATCGGTGCTGCGATGATTGTCGAGATGCTGATGGTCGTTGGGCCAAAATATTTTGGTCTGGAAAAATTTGCGCCTCCCGTAAAACACGCTGCAGATTTCAGCAACACCGAAGCGCTGGGCATGCTGCTCTACACTGACTATCTCTACCCGTTTGAAATTGCGGCGGTGATTCTGCTGGTAGCGATTATCGCCGCGATCAGCCTGACACTGCGCCGCAGACCGGACAGAAAATACAACGACATATCGAAACAGCTCGCTGCGAAAAAGGCGGATCGACTGCGAGTGGTCAAAATGGAGTCGGAAAAGTGATTGCTTTATCGGATTATCTCATTGTTGGCGCGATCCTCTTCTCACTGAGTGTGGTTGGCATCTTTATCAATCGCAAGAGTGTCATCGTCCTGCTGATGTGCATCGAACTGATGCTGCTGGCAGTGAATATCAACTTTGTCGCCTTCTCCGCCTATCTCAATGATATGACGGGGCAGGTGTTTGTCTTTTTTATCCTTACCGTAGCGGCTGCCGAGGCGGCTATTGGTCTGGCGATCCTGGTGGTGCTGTTTCGAAATCGACGCACAATCAACGTTCAGGATCTGGATTTGCTGAAGGGGTGAGGCGATGCAAGCAATCTTACTGACACTCGTCCTGGCTCCGCTGTTCGGCGCTGTTGTCGCCGGTTTGTGGCGCAACCAGGTGGGACGCTCCGGCGCGCACTGGGTGACCATCATCGGTGTCGGCATCTCTTTTGCACTCTCCCTGTATGTGCTGAAACTGCATGTTGTTGATGCGCAGCCAGTTTACAACGAGGCTGTCTATACCTGGATGGTGAGCGANGGTTTGCGTTTTGAGATNGGCTTTCTGATCGACAACCTCACCGCGATGATGATGGCGGTGGTGACTTTCGTCTCGCTCATGGTGCATATCTACACGGTCGGCTATATGCATGATGAAGAGGGCTACGAGCGCTTCTTCAGCTATATCGCTCTATTTACTTTCTCGATGCTGATGCTGGTCTCGGCCAATAACTTTCTGCAGCTCTTTTTTGGCTGGGAAGCGGTCGGGCTGGTCTCCTACCTGCTGATCGGCTTCTACTTCAAGAAAGAGTCGGCTATCTTTGCCAATATGAAGGCTTTCCTGGTCAACCGTGTTGGCGACTTCGGTTTTATCCTCGGTATTGCCGCCATTGCCATGTATTTCAATAGTCTGGACTACGTCGAGGTGTTTGCGAAAGCGGGATCTCTGGCGGATACGCAAATCCAGATCTGGGGCGATACCAGCTGGTCGCTGATGACTGTAATCTGCGTGCTGCTGTTCATCGGCGCCATGGGTAAATCAGCGCAGATGCCGCTGCATATCTGGCTGCCTGATTCGATGGAGGGTCCGACCCCGATCTCGGCATTGATTCACGCTGCGACCATGGTAACGGCAGGTATCTTCATGGTCTCCAGGATGTCACCGTTGTTCGAGTTGAGCGAAACAGCACTGAGTTTTGTGTTGATTGTCGGCGCCACCACCGCATTCTTTACCGGTCTGATCGGCATCGTACAGAACGATATCAAGCGCGTCGTCGCCTATTCGACGCTGTCGCAGCTCGGCTACATGATAGCTGCACTGGGCGCATCCGCCTATGCCGCCGGTCTGTTCCACCTGATGACGCACGCCTTCTTCAAGGCACTGCTGTTCCTTGCGGCCGGTTCCGTCATCATCGGCATGCACCATGACCAGGATATACGCAACATGGGCGGCATCCGCAAATATATGAAAATCACCTGGATCACATCGCTGTTAGGCACGCTGGCGCTGATCGGTTTTCCCTTCTTTTCAGGTTTTTTCTCCAAGGACGCCATTATCGAGGCGGTGGGTCATGCGGACCGCTTTGGATCGCACTATGCCCACTGGCTGCTTGTTGCCGGTGTCTTTGTGACAGCACTCTACAGCTTTCGCCTCTACTTCCTGGTGTTCCACGGTGTAGGACCGCGCGACGAACATGCCAAGGCGCATCTGCATGAGTCTCCCTGGGTGATTACCGTGCCGTTGGTGCTGCTGGCGATCCCATCTGTCTTTATCGGCTGGTACACCATCGGTCCGATGCTGTTCGGCGACTTCTTTAAGGGTGTTCTCTATGTCGCCCCACAGAATGATGTGCTGGCGCAGCTCGGAGAGCATTTCCATGGGCCGCTGGCATTCGTGATGCATGGTGTACAGGGGCTGCCGTTCATTCTGGCCATGTCGGGTCTGCTGGTTGCATTCGTGCTCTTCCTGCTGAAACCCAAATGGGCCTTTGACCTGCGTGTGCGGTTTGACTGGCTGTACACCATTCTCGATAAAAAATACTGGATGGACGAGATCTCACAGACAATCTTCGCCAAAGGCAGTGTTTTGCTGGGCAAGGTTCTGTGGAAGGGCGGCGATCAATTTCTGATCGATGGTGTCGCGGTGAACGGTTCGGCTCACAGTGTGGGGTCACTCGCTGGTGTAATGCGCCGTCTGCAAAGCGGGCTGCTTAACCACTATGCGATTGCGATGATTCTTGGTTTGCTGGGATTGATCGGCTGGTTTGTTATTTAAATGAATTTAAGAAAAGGATAAGGCATGAGTGCTGATTTGCCAATTCTGAGTATCGTTGTATGGCTACCGATCATCGGCGGCCTGCTGGTGCTCGGCAGTGGAGACAAAGCTCCC
>JGI24023J19991_10003309_pt1 | contig 11384 bp, 11 predicted proteins | sample Cruoilmetagenom1_FD_19991 | JGI IMG/M metagenome (IMG submission 19991)
TGGCGATTTAATAACCCTAATCCAAAAGCGCAATTAATACAATTAAAACAGTGGGTTAAACACTATATGGGGTGATTAACTGGTACAGCCCCTTAAAAAAAGTCGTAGATAATGTCCAAATAGCTCAATCTGGAGTAATTGAAATTACTAATGGATTTAAACGTTTTCACATAAGTTCAGAGGAGTTAGATACAGGAGAGTGTGAAGTAGGAATATTGATACCGCGTAATTCAATCGATAATAGTCTTGTAAATTTAAAAAAAGAACTTGATAGTTTGGATTTTATCTTAAAACACTTTGCTGAAGCTGTATCTAGTGAACAACCAAAGTTAGAGATTCGGACAATATCATCTAGCGATTTGTCTTTTTTTTTAGATTATGCACCTCCAGCTGCAGCTTTCTTGGCAGTTGCTGTAGAAAGAATAATCGCTTTTTATAAAAGAGTATTAGAGATAAAGAAACTACGATTGGAAATAAAAGCATTAGAAGTTCCAGAAGACAAATTAGAACCTCTAGATAGTCATGTAAATTCTATTATGGATACCGGAATAACTGAATTTCTTGATGAAGAATTTGACAATCATTGTAAGATTAAAGACGCGGGAAGAAAAAACGAATTACGTAATGGTATTCAAATCTCTTTAAATAGAATAGCAAATCGTATTGATAGAGGTTTTAATTTTGAAATTAATGTTGGATATACCCCACCGGAAGAAGGTGATGAAGAATCAAGTGAAAATGAAAGTAAAATAGATGTATACACTCAAACTATTTTAGATGCACAAAAAAATATGGAATATATGAAAACTGAAGGTGAACAAATCTTAAGCTTGTCAGAAAACGATAAAAGTACAAAAAAAACTAAATCCTGACCGACTCAACAATCTGATCCACAACTTCTTCAGGATTGTCGGCTTCTGTAATTGCTCTGCCGATTACGAGGTAGTCAGCGCCTTTGGACACTGCTTCAGCTGGGGTGGTTACCCTCTTTTGATCATGGTTTGCTGTTCCAGGGCGTATACCAGGTACTACTAAAGTGAATCTGTCACCAAATTCCTTTCTTAAAGCTTCTACTTCAACTCCTGAGCATACTAGTCCGTCAACATTAGCTTTTTCTGCTAAAGCTGCAAGGTTCATCACGGTATCTTGGGTAGAAGTGGAGATTCCTATCTGCTCTAAGCTCTTTTTGTCATGGCTGGTTAGTGCTGTTACTCCCAATACCAGAGGTTTGGGGTAAGAGAGCTTTTCTGCTTCATCTTTTACAGCGTCAGAAACGGCTTTCATCATCTCAAAGCCACCCAACGTGTGAATTGTGAACATCTTTGCCCCAAAACGAACGCTCTGACGGGCTGTTTTTTCAACTGTTGACGGGATATCGTGAAATTTGAGGTCTAAAAAGACATCTACTCCCAAATTTGAAAATTCTTTAAGACCTTCTGGGCCTGAATTTAAGAAAAGTATAGGGCCAACCTTAAAAGTTTTAATTTTACTCTTTAATTTTTCGACCCAATCTATAGCAATTTCATGCTCCGGAAAGTCGAGAGCAAGGATAATTCTTTCTTCAGGTTTTAGTTGAGGTCTTGTCATAACTTAATGTTCAACTTTAAGTCGTTATTTTATTTAATATCAGTCGATTGACTTTAATAGCTCTTGCACTTCATTAACTACTGCTTTAAGTTTTATATTGCGTGAATCGCCTGTTTTTCTGACCTTAACTTCGGCCTCCCCTTCCTTAATTGTCCTTGGACCTAATGCCACAATAATCGGTATGCCAATAAGCTCTGCATCTTTGAATTTAAATCCGGGTCCTACATCTCTGTCATCTATGATCGCCTCGTAGCCGGCCTCTATGAGCTCCGAATAAATTCGCTCAGATTCTGACATTATCTGCGCATCTTTAATTTTAAGAGGAAGCACTGTAACCTGAAAAGGAGCAAGTGATTTTGGGAAGATCATCCCACTTTCGTCATGATTCTGCTCAATTGCGGCTGCAACAGTTCGCCCTATTCCGATTCCATAGCAGCCCATGATAAATGGCTTCTCTTTTCCGTCAGAATCTACAAATTTAGCATTCATTGCTTCGCTGTATTTAGTTCCAAGCATAAATACGTGCCCAACTTCAATTCCTCTAGTGGAGCTTAGGGTGCCACCGTTACATTTAGGGCATTTCTCACCATCTGAGGCAACTCTTATATCAAAAAACTCTTTTATTTCATAATCTTTTCCTATGTTTACATTAATAAAGTGATAATCTGCTTTATTAGCGCCGGTTACGGAAGTTCCCATGTTCTGTACGGATATATCGGCAACTTTTCTGATATTCAGTCCAACTGGACCGCTAAAACCCATTGGTCCGCCTGTAGCTTCTAAAATTTGCTCGGGTGTAGCAAGCTCTACAATCTCTGCACCAAGTGATTTTCTAAGTTTTGTAAGACTGAGCTCATGATCCCCTCTAACAAGAGCTGCTATTAAGTTTCCGTCTACATCTACTATCATAGTTTTTATTAAATTGGAAGGAGTTACGCCTATAAATTGAGCCACTTCTTCAACTGTCTTCAAGTTAGGTGTATGGACTTCTTTTATGCCCTCAGAGCCGCTTTCTGAGCCAGCTTCAACCTCATTTTGCGCGCCACCTATTTCTGCAAGCTCCAAATTTGCTGCATAGTCACATTTATTGCAGCTCATTATGATATCTTCTCCTGTAGGTGCTAAAACCATGAATTCGTGAGAGAAGTTACCACCTATATTGCCGGTATCTGCTAATACAGCCCTAAATTCAAGCCCACAGCGCTCAAATATGCGAGTATATGCCTCGTACATAGCCCAGTAGGACTTCTCCGCTGCTTCTACTGTTGCATCGAAGCTGTAAGCGTCTTTCATAATGAACTCTCGAGCTCGCATTACGCCAAATCTAGGGCGAATTTCGTCCCTAAACTTAGTCTGGATCTGATAAAGATTCACAGGAAGCTGCTTATATGAGCTTATATCACGTCTTACTATGTCTGTTATTATCTCTTCGTGTGTCGGTCCAATGCAGAATTCCCTATCTGCCCGGTCTTTAAAGCGAAGGAGCTCTTTGCCATAATAATTCCATCTACCGCTTTCTTCCCATAATTCAGAGGGCAAAACTGCGGGCATCATTAGCTCGATTGCCCCCGCTTTATTCATCTCTTCGCGAACAATTGCTTCAACTTTGCCAATTGAGCGCAATCCGAGGGGTAAATAGTTGTATATTCCTGCCGCAAGCTTTCTAATCATACCGCCACGGATCATGAGCTTGTGGCTAACTACTTCAGCGTCAGCCGGATCTTCTTTTAAAGTCGGTATAAAGTAATTTGAATATCTCATTTTTCTATCCTAAGGCGTATAAATTACCGAGTCCTGATGTAAAAGCAATATTATCAAGATTAAGCGAAACTGTAAATTATTTAAGACACAATAATTTGTTGACCTGACAGAACGTCAAGTTATTCTATTGAACTAAACTGATCACTGAATCATACTGTACTATATCTCGTCTAATAAATAATTCGATTCTAATTCGGAGGGATAAATGGATTTTGGAACAGGTGTTTTCGAACTAATACAAAAAGGTGGATTTTTTGTCTACCCTATCATTCTCTGCTCTATTGTGGGATTAGCAATCTTTTTGCAGAAGATGTGGATCTTGCGCTCAAAAAATGTCATACCCGAGCCTTTCTTGGAACAGATATACCGCTTTTTATCTCAGGGCAAATTAGCAGAAGCTGAGGTATATGCGCGCGCCAATAATTCATCAATTGCACGTATTGCTCTGGCTGCTTTAGAGAATTCAGATAAGCCAAAGGAAGAGCTTGGTGAAGAGATAGAAGAAGCAGGACGAAAAGAAAGTCTTGAACTATTAAGATATGTTGAAGGTTTGGGAACGATTAGTAACGTTTCAACCTTGCTTGGACTTTTGGGAACCATCTCCGGAATGATCAAGATATTTAAAGTTATTGCAGATAAGCCCATTGTTAATCCTCCTGAGCTTGCCGGGGGAATTTCGGAAGCTCTTTACACAACCGCTTTTGGACTTCTCGTAGCAATACCAGCATTCATCGCTTACAAGTACTTAATGGGAAGAGCTGATGAACTTATATCCCTAATGGAAGAAGAAGGAAGGAAAATTATGGAATATGTAATCCTTGGCAAAGAGAACGAAACCACNAATCCCACAGATTCAAGAGACCTTTTAAGATGAAGTTTAGAAAACAAAAAAATGGAAAATCAGGCGCAGGAGCAACACTCGATCTGACACCAATTGTAGATGTAGTTTTTAATCTGCTCATATTCTTTGCGCTATCTTTAAACTTCGCGGCAACCTCAGGGGGAATAAATGTAAAGCTTCCCTCTGCTAGCTCTGCTGAACCTGTTAAAACAGAACAGCTCACGGTTAACCTCACACAAGCCGGTCAAGTCTATTACAATGATAAAGAAATAAATATTGATGAGCTTGCTCCAAAATTACAGGAAATAGAAGATAAGGATTCACTCATTATAATTAGAGCAGATAATACTGTTGCACATGGAAAGGTCGTTGAGGTTATGGATATAGTAAAATCTGAGGGATTTTCCAAACTAGCTATTGCCGTAGATCAGGCGGCAGGATCTCTGCCGGGAGACGGAAAGGAACAGTAGGGATAGCTCTGCCTACATTGACTTAGGAGACGTTCTTGTGTAGTTTTTCGCTTCAATTAAATCTTATCTTTTAAAAGAAATCCCCTTGAAATACTTGTCAATATTAAACTCTATAGTAACAAACTATTTCACATTCTGGATAATAATTTTTTCTGCCCTTGCATATTTTAATCCGAGTTACTTTGCTGATCTCAGAACATTAATAGTCCCTACGCTTGGAATAATAATGTTCGGCATGGGCGTCACATTAACAGTTGATGATTTCAAAAGAGTTTTTCTAAGACCAAAAGATATAGGTGTGGGAGTTATAACCCAATATACAGCAATGCCTTTCTTGGGTTTTGTGCTGGCTAAAATATTTGGGCTTGACCCGCTGCTTGCAGCTGGAGTTGTTTTAGTAGGATCATGTCCNGGNGGAACTTCGTCAAATGTTATGACGTATCTTGCGAAAGGTGATGTTGCNTTTTCAGTNACCATGACTTCTGTTTCAACAATTCTNTCTCCTGTGATGCTCCCTTTTCTTATGTATATATATGCTGGTCAGTGGATCAACGTGCCAGTTCTGAAACTATTTATCTCAACAGTACAAATTATTCTGCTTCCTGTTGGCTTAGGTTTACTCCTAAGAATGTTAATTAGAGGCAAGATAAAATATGTTCTTCCTATACTGCCCTCTGTTTCGGCAGCGGCGATAATTTTTATTGTAGCAGTTATAGTAGCTGCCAATTCTTCATCCATCGCCACGGTTGGATTATTAGTTGCGGTGATTGCGATTATTCATAATATTCTGGGGTTTTCTCTTGGTTACTGGGTAGCAAGATTTTTTGGAATGGATGTTACTAGAGCAAGAGCCGTATCGATTGAAATAGGCATGCAGAATTCAGGGCTTGCTGTCGCACTTGCAAATACCTATTTTGGAGCACTCGCCGCCCTACCCGGTGCAATATTTAGCGTATGGATGAACATCTCAGGTTCTGCCTTAGCTTGGTGGTGGAGAAGGAATACAAAATAGTCATGAGCAAATCAGAAATAAAAAGAACTGATAAAAACAGATTCCCTTTAGTTGGATATCTCTTTTTGGTAGGGACTGCATTTTTTACTGCTCTTTCATATGTTTTTGGTAGAGCCTTAGATGCCAGTATAGATCTTGAGACAGCAACTTTCTTTTGGTTCTTCGGTGCGTTTGTTTGTTCTATATTTGTAGTTTTAGCTGTGCCTGCACAAAGAGCCGAAATTAAACGACTGAGAAGTTATACCAAAATGTTTATTTATACTTCTATTCTTACTTCAATTGGCGCGGCACTATGGATTTTATCTATAAGAACAATAGGCATACCACTTACATCATTTTTAATGAAGGCACAGACCCTTTTTTCACTCTTTTTAGGAATGATCTTTTTAGGGGAAAGACTTAACAAAGGGGAAAGTGTTGGAATTGTAATAACTATAATCGGCGGAGTTATAGTTGCTTATCAAAGCGATATAGGTTTATTGATCGGGACATTAACTGCCATAGGAGCAGCATTCTTTTACTCCTGTATTTCGTTTATTGTAAAGAAGATTGGCAGTGATTTAAATATGTTAACCGTCGCAAACCTGCGTGCTTTAGGGGTGTCTATAGTTCTAATCATTTTCTTGGTTGCTACAGGTACTTTTGAGATGCCCACAAGGATAATAGATATTGTGTTTATGGCTTTGGGTGGAATCACTGGAGCCTATATTGCAAAAGCGAGTCAGTTCCAGGCAATAAAACTTATTGATGTGTCCCGTACAACGGCTGTAATGCCGATGGAATCACTATTTGTTGTATTGCTTTCTTATTTCATTTTCCAAGAAATACCTTCTGCGATAAAACTCCTAGGAGGAGCTTTGATTATTACAGGAGTTATTTTTCTGGTTATCTTCAGGGGACAAAAACCTGAAGTGATGGATAAATAAGGGTTATATTGTCAGCAAACTCAAAAATGCGTATCCACTGCAGGCGACTATAAAAAGCCCGGTAATTTTATTGACCATCATAACNCCTCTCTGTCCCATTNTGGATCTATAGTTAGCCAAGATATGACATGTAATAATCCAAAGTGAAATTGCTCCTGAAAATACCCCTAAGATAAGTAAAGCTGTGGATGGGTAACTAACTGTTGGGTTAACAATTCCCAGTACGGCGAATACAGCAATGATAGATAGAATAACAAGTGGGTTTGAGATTGTAAGCAAAAATGCAGATCCAAATGTGCCGAAATGATTTATTTCACTTCCCTGATCTGAACAATCCACAACTTTTGAAAGATATACTCTGAGACCAAAGTATAGTAAAATGATCCCGCCTACTATTCTAAACCATGCTTCCTTTTCATCTAAAAAACCTGATATAAATGTAAGTCCGAAAACTGCAATTACAGCGAACACCGAATCCCCTGTTGCGGCACCAAATCCGGATAAGATTCCCGAGAGTTTTCCTTTGGTCATTGTCCGCTGAATACAAAGAGCCCCTACTGGTCCTATTGGCGCCGATATAATCAAGCCTACTAAAAATCCTTTAAAGAAAAATGAGATATCCATTATAAGAAACCTGATAAAGAATTATATTAACGTCATTGAAATCGAAATATGGTTGAATAGTCAAAAACTATATAAACAGATAGTTAGGGGTGGTACAAGTGTGGGTTTGAAAATCACACCTAATCATTATTCTTCAATCCCCTCTCCGAAACCGCTTTCTACTAGCTCTTGAATACCCTTAAGTGCTGTCTCTGCATCACTCCCGCTAGTTACTACCTGAAGCTCGCTGCCTTTAATTGCTGCCAATGAAAGTACGCCNAGTATGCTCTTGCCGTTTACTTCGTAACCATCTTTTATAAGCCTAACATCACTTGTAAACTTTGAAGAAATTCTAACAAATACTGCCGCAGCCCTGGCATGTAGACCAAGCTTGTTTCTTACTTTTAAAACTTTGCTATGTTCTTTATCTGTCACTTCTTTCTATTCCTTTATCTGAACTTGTGCACATTTTATTTAGAATAACTAGAAATTAGTAAATATAATTTGAGATTGTTATTATAAGTTTGTAGTTGTTAATTTTCAAATTTTGCAGTCTATGAGGCTGGTCTGTAGAGGGACTTGTTAACCTCTTGATTTAACTCTACATCTGGGTCATAAATAATGGATATGGATAGCCCTTCTGAGGCGAAATCAATTGTTTTAGGAAAGTAAAACCCGTCTATTAAGCTGTCAAAATATTCATAAGTAATAACCGCTCTTGCTCCTTGATCTAGACCAAAATCAACTTTTTCTACTCTGTAGTTTGCGCTGTTTACCCAGAGAGAATTTGGCTCTGATGAATTATTGGAATTGAAATTTAATTTTATCAGTCCACCGTCTGCGCTCATCTCCGGATTGGAATCCAAGTCATATACTCTATTAGGCAAACGTCCTAGGATAAGATTGACCAAATTATCCGCCGTGATTTTTAAGTTTAGTCCCGGATAAACATAGCCTAGGTCAAATTTGGTGTTGGAATTATATACCCCTTTCTCGGATGGAGAGATTATATATATATTCGTGCCATCTGAAGAAATAAATCCAACGGTTTTGCCAAAAGGGTTTAATGCTTCTAATCTCAGGAGATCAGGTCTTTGTGCTATTGTAACTTGTGTATAAGAAATTTTACTGTCAGGAGTTTTTATCTTTACTTTTGCTAGACCTTTAAGAGTTCTGATTGCGCTTTCATAAAGTTCAATCTTTTCTAAAATTGCGCTTGTACTTTTATCTTCAATACTAATTCCTTCTTTTCTTGCTGCACAAGAAGTCAGAATCAATATGGTGAATAAAAACAGCATTGTTATAAGAAGGTTGGTATTTTTCACTTTTAGCTTTGAACACTAACTTTTGTTTTTAGGTCGCTTGTCTTTTTATAAAGCCTTTCTTTAAGTTTTGGATCGTTATTTTCTGTGTCCTGGTCTACTAAATATACCCCTCTCTGATAGTATTCAAGGGCTTTAGAAAACTCCCCCTTATCAAAGTATACATCCCCCAGATGTTCCATTATTGCAGCGTCTTCGGGTTGTAATTCAGCTGCTCTATTAAGTAGCTCTATTGCTTCATCGTATCTTCCTTTTTTATAATAAACCCAACCTAGGCTATCCAGGATATATCCTTTATTCGGAGAAAGCTCAAGCGCCCTTTTTATAAGTACCTCGGCTTCATCTAAGTTCTCTCCCCTTTCCGCATAGGTATATCCCACAAAGTTAAGAGCGTCTGCATTATTAGGATCAATTTGAATAAGCCTTTTCATAGTTGCTATGGATTGATCAATTTGATCATTTAGGTAGTAAATTACTCCTAATGAATAGAGGATTACCTTGCTATTAGGATTAGATTGTAAAAAAGTGTTATATAGATTGATGGTATCCTGATCTCTGTTTAACTTCTTATAAACACTTCCCAGATAATTTACAACTACTTCATTGTTCGGGTCGCTGCTGTATACCTGCTCCATCATCTCTAGTGACTTGTTTATATCACCTTTTTTCTCATATATAAAAGCTTTTTGGACGCGACTTTCTCCGTAAAATTCTTCTTCACTACCTATAGAATCCAAAAGATTCAAGGCTTTAGGGTAGTTGCCAATCTCAATATAAGATAGCGCTAAATAATATTTAGCTTTCTGGTCGTTTGGATTGCCGAGAAGAATTAATTGGAATTCTTCAATTGCTTTTTCAAAGTCTCTATCTTCAATATACAAAAGACCTAACCTAAGTTTTAAATCGGGGTTCTGAAAATCTAAGTTTTCAGCTTTTTCATACTGTGCTCTGGCGTCTTCTTTTCGATTTAGTCTAAATAGGAAATTCCCATATCTCACATAAGTGTCTAATGTCCCTGGATATAATGTGATAATTGATTTGTATATGTTTTCAGATTCCTCGTACCTACCCTGTCTTTCATATACCAGAGCAAGTTCTATAAGAGCAGAGACAAAACTCGGATTTAACTTAAGAGATTTATTATATAGCTTTTCCGCTTCGGCAAGATCTCCTTTTTCATAATAGAGCCTTGCCAAGAAGAAAAATCCTCTTTCATTATCAGGATATAGCTCTGTTATTTTTTTAAAGTTTTTCTCTGCTGCTGCATAATTCCCTGCTTCTGTTTCTATAATCCCTAAAAATAGCAGGGACTCAGCATCGTCAGGATTCAATTCTATAGCACGTCTAAGTATTTTTACCGACTTATCTTTATGTTTTTGGTCATTTGAAGATGCGTATACTTTGCCTAATAAAGTAAAAGAAGGGGCGAAATTAGGGTCTAATTCAATCGACTTCTCAAGTTTATCTAGTGCCGGGGTTAATTTGCCTGCCGAAATGTATAAGAGCGCCAGATTATATTTCACGTATGCAGAATTAGGGTCGTAGGTTTCAGTAATTTCTAGTTCAGTTAGTGAATCTGCGAACCTTTGGTTGAGCAAATGATATCTTGAAAGTGTGAAATGGTAATAGGCTCTGTCCTTAGGTTCCAGGCCATTCTCTGAGAATGTATTTGCTTCAATTTTGGTAGACGGGTTCTTGTGCCCGCATGAAGATAGAGCAATTATCATAATGCCAAAAATGGCAAATAGAACATAGCTAGTTTTTTTAGTACGCTTAATTTTGGGATGCATCAATTATCTCTATGTTTAGTTTACCCACTACTTTCAATATCTCTCCACTTTTTGCAAGATTTCCTTCAATTAATTTTATGTGCGTTGCGTCAGCCGGGAATTGCCCATAAGTTGAATCAATAGCTAACCATTGCCCTATATAGACCTCATTCCAGGCATGATAATAAAAACTACCATCATAATACATCGTCCCCAACACTGTTTTGGTCGGTATTCCTGCTGCACGAGCCATAGCAGAATATAAAGCTGCATGCTCATTGCAATCACCTACCTTTGTTTTCAAAACATCCTTTGCGTTAGGAAGACTTACTGTAGCGGATTTTTTCAGATTTTTATATATCCAGGTATTAATTTTATCGGCGGCCTTAATAGGATCGGTTTCGCCGTCTATTACTTTTTGAGTTATTGCAACTATATCTTTGTCATCGCTTTGGATCAGAAAATCTGCTTGGGTTAGTTCATAGTAGTCGGGGGAATTGTATGGGAGATTATATGAACTCTCATAAGAGTTGGTTTCTTGTTGTTTAATTTCAACAAATTGTCCATCTAAATACTGTCTGTACCCATCCTCTATGTCGAACCCGTCAGTGGGGTCAATCCCTTCTAGTTTTATTTTAAGATACCTTAGGTTGCCAGGGTCTTTAATTTTAATATTTGCTGGTATAGAAGTTTTATTTGTTATATCAAAGCTTGAGTTCTTTTTATTGATGATGTCTTCTTTGGATTCTTTTATGGCAATTAGTCCGGGAGGGAATTCCTGTTTTACAACTTCTCCTTCAGTAGTGATCCACGAAGTTGTCAGAGACCCCATGAAGTTTGATTTAACCTTATAAGTATCAAATTTTCCAAAAGGTATATCCACTTCCTCCCTCTCTCCTATTATATGTGTAGAAAGTGGTTCATTCATTCCCATTAGTATAGATAATGGCTCAAAAAGTGAAATATCAAATTTGTCTCCAGTATTTAGTTTGTTTTCTACTAGCAATTTTGAAATGAGAGATGGCAGGATTAGTTCTTGCTCTAAGGATAAAGTGCGTTGTGTCTTGCCGGAGATTGTTTCCATAGTTATGTT
>JGI24023J19991_10003310_pt1 | contig 11383 bp, 12 predicted proteins | sample Cruoilmetagenom1_FD_19991 | JGI IMG/M metagenome (IMG submission 19991)
TACATCAGTTGGATAGTCCCGCTAACCGGTTGATGCGAAAAACCATCTGGGGAAACCAGGACATCGGACAGCAGTCTTTTATCACTCCCCCTTATCTCGATGAATTGATTCGAAAGACGGGCATAGATGCCGACACTTATGTCTTGGACATTGGAAGTGGTGTAGGAGGTCCTGCTATCTATATAGCTCAACAATCTGAGTGTCGAATAATGGGAATTGAGGTTTCAGACGTCGGGGTAGAACGAGCAAGAAAATTTGCCGCTGACTCTGGTCTCAGTGACCGTGCGACTTTCCATCTTGGTGATGCTATGGAAATGCCATTTCCAGAAAACACATTTGATGTGATAATCAGCTTAAATGTAATAAATGTGTTCGAGGATAAGGAAGAGCTTTTCCGACAGGCTCTTCGTGTTCTAAAACCAGAAGGCATATTTACTTTTCTAAGCGGCGCTGTAGATCTGCCTGACGACCCAGAGGTCATTAAACGTATGTCCCGCGGTTGTCTTATCACAGAATACTATGATACAGCTGGCAGCTATAAAACTAAACTCAAGCAAGCGGGATTTCAGGTTGTGGAAGTGATAGAATATGTAGAGGATTGCAGGATCCAAATCAAGCTATGGGGTGATGCATTTAATAAACACTACGATGCTATAGTGAAAGAGCAGGGAAAAGAGACCACTGATCATCACGTTAAATATTTTGATACCTATGTTCGTCTTATTGATGAGGGACGCGCGGGAAACTACCTTTTCATTTCCCGGAAACCTAAATAGTTGAAACCTTAAGAGATTAAGGCAGCAATGTTTTGAACAAGATAACATAAAAGGGATACAGTACACATTTTATTAATCAGTATTGTAGTCAGAAGTTGTGCAAAAAAGAACTCTTGCTAATTACTTATAGAGGCAAAGGGAATAGTTCATAACCAGAGGTTGTAAATCTTACATTCCGGCAACTAAGAACGCAAAAAAAGCAATCATTGCCACCCAGAAGGTTATCCCGACAATTGTGCTCAAATCTCTGCTAATTGTAAACCTACTGCCCTTTTCGTACGCCATAAAATCAAAGTTTGGCTGACGCTTCCCTAAAGTCAGGGTATATAGAACTAACTCTCCGGTATAAAAGATAAATACCTCGAATAACATTGCTAATATCAGCACAGCTATCAAAATGACAGCTATGGCGATTATTTCAAGCATCGTAGCACCTCTCTAGCCTAAAAGCTTAGTCTTCACTAATTATAAACCTAAACTGGGCTTAGGGTTTGTGAAATTTGGTGGATTTTAAATAATAGCATTTGACTCTACAATAGGGTTATAATGTGATAAACAAGTAAGCAGTTAATATCAATAGGGAGGATAAACACATGACTAGATTATTACGAGCAACCTTTGTAGCTTTTCTTATAACCTTTGGGTTCGGCGTTATTTCGCATTCAGACGACTTCACATCCATTGAAGGCACTTATGTGCTGGAGTCGCGCGAGCTTGCGGACGGCACTGTACTCACGCCGCCTGCGGTTGCGGGACTCTATACCCTTAGCGGAGGGAACATGAACCTTAACCGCGCCGTACAAGATAAGGATGGAAAAATCACCTCGCGCTCCGCCATCGGAAGCTATAAGATTTCAGGCCCAATGTATACCCTGGAATTATCGTACACCGCTGAGAACGACGGAAGTGGCGTTAAATATGATTTTACCAAAAGGTCTGGCTCCACCCAGATGGTGATGACGGACATTAGCGTGGAAATGAAGATCCCGCTTACAGATAACTTATACGGCGCATACAGCCGGGATTCCTTTACTGCTATGAGCAAAGGCAACTATATAGATAAATGGGTCAGGGTTAAATAGAAACAGCGGCAGCTATAATTATAAATAGAATCTTTAAAGAGTAAGCCGTATTGATTTGTGCCCACGTTTGTTATAATGGTTTTCGAGGGGATGGTTTTCCAGAATAACGACTTCTAATGGAGGGGTATTTGCTATGCTTCCAGCCAAAACGAATTATGAGAAGACAGACCTTCATCCCATCCTGCCTCTCTATCTCGTCATACTGATCGCATTTACCGGATACGGGCTCATGGTGACGATATTTATTCCTATGCTCATGCAGGGCTCAGGTTTTTTTGACGAATCTGTAACCAGGTCAACGAGGGTAATATACAGCGGCATACTGCTTGCGCTCTATCCACTGGGACAGTTCTTGGGAGCGCCAGTCATAGGCTCACTGGGGGATAGATTCGGACGGAAAAGAGTACTCTCGATATCTCTAATATTCACCATCATTTTCTATATTGTTATCGCTTATTCAATTGATATAAAGTTTCTCTGGCTCTTAATGGCGGCGTGTTTCCTGGCCGGGCTTACGGAATCAAACGTAGCGATCTGCCAGAGCGCAATTGCCGACATAAGCACTGAGGAAGACAGGGGGCGGTTGTTCTCATACCTGTACGTGGCAATGAGTATGGGCTATATCCTCGGCCCGCTCGTAGGCGGACAGCTGGCGGTGCATTTTAGTATCGCTACCCCATTTTGGGTTGTTACGGTCCTGCTAGTATTTATTTATCTCTGGGTAATGAAAAGCTTCAATGACCCGTTTGTGCCGGATAAGGATAAAGAGATAAGTTATTTCAAATCGTTTACAAATCTGGCTACTGTATTTACGGACCTTCCGATCAGGCGGGTCTACCTGATTAATTTCCTCATATACTTCGGCGTGTTCGGACTGGCAAGGGTGATTCAGATATATATTATTGACGAGTGGCATTACGGGATTGACAAAGTGACTCTCTACTACGCCTACATCTCCGCTGTCTGCGCAGTATCGAATTTCTTTTTCTTCGCTCCTTTGACCAAACATTTTAGTCTAAAACAAATAACCGTTTGGTCATCACTAATCGGGGGTATTCTGATAATCGCAATTGTTATTCCTAAATCAGACATCGTTTCTGCCTGGGTACTATCCGCCGCCGCGTTCTTAGTTCTAATGTGGGCAATTTCCGGGTGCGGCACATACCTCTCCACCCTGGTCAGCTCTGAAAGACAGGGACGGGTACTTGGGAACAATCTGGCTCTACAGGTAGGCGCTGAGTCCATAGGAGCAGCACTTGGAGGTTTCCTTGCGGCGATACTCGTACCTTTACCTATTCTGACTTTCGGTGTGGCTTCTATTTTGGGTGGGCTGTTACTTATCACATACAAAAAACATAACGAAGCTAACACTGAACCAGGAAATACATCAGAAGATGTTTAGAACAGATACCGGCCGCGAAACCGACCTTCACCCTCTCCTGCCGCTTTACCTTGTCATATTCATAGCCTTTATCGGCTACTCCATGATGGTGACGCTTTTTATCCCGATGCTATCGTACAGCACAGGGTTCTTTGACGAATCTATATCTGCATCGACAAAGATTATATACGGGGGGTTACTGCTTGCGCTCTACCCTCTCGGTCAGTTCTTCGGGGCGCCTGTGATCGGCTCGTTCGCAGACAAGTTCGGCAGAAAACGAGTGCTCCTCATATCCCTCATATTCGTCATTTTCTTTTACGCTGTAATAGCTTTCTCTCTTGAAATCAAATCCCTCTGGCTATTGATGGTCGCTTGTTTCCTGTGCGGACTTACAGAGTCAAATGTTGCCATATGCCAGAGCGCCATTGCTGACGTGAGCACAGCAGAGGACAGGGGCCGTTTGTTCGGATATCTATACGGGGCTGAGAGTATGGGATATATACTTGGACCTTTGATAGGCGGTCCGCTCGCTGTACACTTCGGCTACGACGTCCCGTTCTGGGTCGTTATCGTGGTACTCATATTAACTTACATATGGGTTTTCTTCAGCTTCACTGATACGTTCATACCGGATAAAGAAAAAGCGATCAGCTACTTAAAGTCATTTACCAATCTCACCACTATATTCTCTGACCTTCCGATAAGAAGGATCTACCTTGTTAATTTTGTTATCTATCTTGCAATGTTCGGGTTCTACCGGGTGATTCAGATGTATATGGTAGGAGAATGGCACTTTCCAACGGATAAGGTGACCCTATACTATGCGGCTCTTTCGCTTATCGCGGGTATAGCAAACACCTTCTTCTTCGGGCCTTTATCAAAACGCTTCGGTCTGAAGCAGGTCACCATCTGGACTGCCGTTGTCGGAGGGCTGCTTACTATATCCATCGTTATACCTAAGTCCGAAATCTCATATTGGTTTACAGCTGGGCCGGCCGCTTTTATAACCGTTATGGCTGTGGCAGGATGCGGGGCGTACTTGTCTACTTTAGTAAGCTCCGCCAGACAGGGCCGTGTGCTGGGTAACAACCTCGCTCTTCAAGTTGGCGCGGAATCTATAAGCGCCGCGCTCGGAGGCTTCATCGCGGCGATTCTTATTCCGCTCCCGCTCATAGTCTACGGAGCGCTTGCCGTAGTCGGCGGACTCCTTCTTATTACTTTTAAAGGTAAGGGGGATATTGAGGGTGCTAATGAATAGCTGTGGTTTATTAAATTTAAGATGGTATTAAGATATGTTTCCGACAAAACAGACTGAGGCGACTGATCTCCACCCATTATTATCGCTGTTTCTCGTTATATACGTCGTGTCAATCAGCCACTCTATGATGGCCACGATATTTGTCCCCATGCTGATGCACCCAAGCGGTTTCCTGGACGAGGCAGTGGTTCTGTCAACAAGGACAATGTACGTAGGTTTACTCCTTGCGCTCTTTCCGCTGGGTGGTTTAATAGGCGCCCCCATAGTCGGTTCCTTCGCCGACCGCTATGGTAGGAAGTAGGTACTATCGATCTCTCTGATAGTAACGATATTCTTTTACTTGGTAATAGCTTATTCTCTACAAATTACTTCCCTTTGGCTCCTTATGACAACCTGTTTCCTTGGCGGGTTTTCCGAGTCGAATGTGGCAATCGTTCAGAGTGCGGTAGCAGACTCAACTACCCGGGATGCGCGCGGTAGGCTTTTCGCCTATCTTTTCGCTGCAAGGAGCTTCGGATACATTACCGGGCCCCTGGTGGGCGGCCAGATAGCCCTGCATTACGGGTATGCGTCTCCTTTCTGGATAGTAGTGGGTCTAGTGGTTATTTCCTACATATGGATACGTACGAGTTTCCACGATACTTTTAAGCCCGATGCGGACAAGCCTATAGATTATTTTAAGACTTTCACTAACCTAACCACAGTCTTTACAGACTTGCCTATTAGAAGGGTTTATCTTATTAATTTCCTTCTCTTCCTATCTACGTATGGATTATGGAGAGTGATACAGATATACATGGTGGATAAGTGGAATTTTAACGTCGGCCAGGTGACATTTTATTACTCATATCTTGCGGTTATGTCTACCATAGCGAACCTCTTTTTGTTCGCGCCCCTGTCGAAGAAACTCGGCCTCAAACGGCTGATAATATGCACAGCGGTTGTGGGCGGACTTTTTGTGCTGGCAATAGTAGTCCCGAGCTCCGAGCTGTCTTTCTGGTTCACTGCAGGTCCCGCATCGCTCTTGCTGGCAATGACGCTAGCAGGCAGCGGGGCTTATCTTTCTACACTTGTCAGCGCCGGCAGGCAGGGCAGAGTTCTCGGAAACAACATCGCTCTTCAGGCAGGCGCAGAGTCGCATAGTGCATTAATGGGCGGGGTTCTGGCCGCGATCCTGATCCCTTTACCTCTGATTACTTACGGTGTAATCGCAATCATTGGCGGACTCTTGCTTATTACTTACAAAAAACCCGAAAAAATTGATTGATGACCGGTGTAAGTGAATTTACAATATACTTGAGATAATGGTATGAATAATATAAAAATCGCGGCAGTTCAAATGTCCCCGACAGGGGACCGTGAAGGTAATATCAAGACCGCGCTTGAGCTTATGGAAAAAGCCGTTGGGAAAGGAGCGCAGATTATTGGGCTACCCGAAGATTTTTCCTACGTCGGCGAATCGGAGGGCAAGCTCGCCTTCGCGACTGATCCCGATAAAGACCCAGCCGTAAAAGCCCTTAGAAAATTCGCAAAGGAAAATAAAGTAGCGATAATAGGCGGAAGTATTCCATTTAAAACAACGAGCAAAAATAAGGTCAGCAATACCTGTTTAGTTATAGATACCAAAGGAAAGATTGCCGCTCGTTACGACAAGATGCACCTCTTTGACGTAGCTCTCGATAAAGACTATACGCACAAGGAATCAGAGCACATTAATGGCGGCAACAAAGTGGTAACTGTAAATCTCTTCGGACACACTGTGGGCCTAAGCATATGTTATGACGTCCGCTTCCCAGAGCTATACCGCGCTCTTGCGCTAAGGGGCACAAAGATAATATTCGTCCCCTCGGCGTTTACTCTTTATACGGGGAAAGACCACTGGGAGACCTTGCTCCGTGCGCGCGCCATAGAGAACCAGTGCTACATCGTCGCCCCCGCGCAGTACGGCCTGTACAAGCCCGGCATACAGACCTACGGCAGAACCATGATTGTCGACCCATGGGGTCAGGTGCTGGCCGTATGCCAGGACAAGGAAGACGTAATTGTCTCTGAGATAGATATGGATTATCTAGAGGACTTGAGACGCAGAATGCCGTGCTTAGAGCACATTCATAAGAAAACATTCTTCTCTTCTAAAAAATATAAAAAAGAATCCTGAGCCGTTTTTTCACTCAGCCAGCTTGATTAAAAGTACCTCTATGTGATATATTGGGATAATCAAATCGTGTGGAGGCGATAAATGAGTAGAACAGCAATGGAAACAGCGAAGGAATTTTACGAGCACGTTAACGGCGACCCTAGCGGATTGCCAGATGTGCTTCACGCTGATATAGACTGGAGCGTTGTAAAGGGGTTTCCTTTCGGCGGCAGGTATAACGGTCTTGGATCGGTGTTTGAGGACTTTTTCGGGAATGTTATGCAGCACTTTGAATTCTGGAGGGCTGTACCTGAGGAATATATTGACGCCGGAGATAAAATTATTGTCCTCGGTCACTATGAAACGAAGGCGAAAGAGACAGGTATGGACGTAAATTCAGCTTTCGTTCATGTATGGACTGTCAGTGACGGCATGATCACGAGGCTTCAGCAGTGTGCGGATTCAGTGCAGGTATCACGGGCGCTTAATCACAACGTACCTGAAAAGGCGTAGTAATTTGCAATTCTGATACCGGGCTTATGAATTAACGGCCATTTCAAAACAGAGTTCCAAATCTCTCTCTGTATGAGCCAGTGGGTCTCTTACGTCAAATATTATTCAGCTTTATCCAAAGTTGATTAACTCCAGACAGTTATTATATTAAGCCTATGGAAAAGGTGATCTGCAATTCCCCGAGTTAAGAATTAGCCCTCGTGCTGAACCTATTCAAACAAATTACAGAACTGTTCCAATACCAAATCCAATTACTAGTGCATCATCAATGTCGCTGCGTCCATCAGGATTAATTATTACTTGAACATCCGGTTGTACAAACAACCATGGAGCGACCTGGATACGGTAATTTAATTCTAAAAGAGTCTCAGAGCTCTGATTNGGGTCTCCGTTTTCACGGTTGAACTCATTTANATCGTCACTAAAAAGACCGTAAGCAAAAGCGAAAGTCAAAGTATCATTCGATCTGCTTGGAATTATCCCTTGATAACTGAGTCCACCCGATGCCATGAACGTAATTATATTCCTGTCCTCGGGGCCGTAGCTTAAAGCGAGGAAACCTGAGAGCCCCTCTGTATACTGGCTATTTTCAGAATAGAACATCTGCTCGCCCAGGATATACATACCCCATGTTCCGTCGGCATTTCTGCCGCTATCCAGGTCTTCAAGCCTTTCAGAATCGTAATAACCGCCGACTTTAATTACTCCGGGCAACCCCGGAACGTCTCGGTAATTTCCGGTAATGTATCCAACTTCGCCCAGGGTAAACAATCCTGACCCGTTGGGTACTTTGAATTCAATACCGCCCGTATTAGAATTTCCCAAGCCTGCGTAAACGAGATACGTACCCGCTTGTGCATACCATTCCCTGTGGGGCTTAAACTTTACGCGTGCGCCCCAAGTCGCTACGGGGTAAGTCGGGAAAGTTAAGGATTGCCTTCCGACGATCGGGTTTGCGCATATCCTCTGGTTAAGCGATGTACACGCGAGCCTTAAATTTGCGAAATCCTCACCCGTAATTATCCTGCCTAAAACAATTTCCGTCGTATTATTAAAGAGCTGCTGCCCGAATGCAAAATGCACCAGTCGTGCTCCCCCGTGCTCGTCTAGACTATCGAGCTGTACCGGGAAAAAGTTTCCTATAAAATCTTGAGACAAGTTTCTTCCGGGTGTTACGTATGAGCCGGAAATTAAAAAATAACCTCCTTTCCATCCCACAAGACGCTCTAAATCCAGAAATAGCGAGCCGCTGATATCTCCCTTCCATGTTTCTCCTTTACGCTCGCCCCCCAAGGGATTTGCCGCTGGGTGTCCGAAGTAGGCAAAAATGGTTTGAATACCTTTTTGTTCCATTCTATCCCTAAACCCTCCCCAGCTACCGGCAATGGAAGGCGTTGTTCTCCACTTACCTGAAAATATCCCCCACCCCTGATCAGGGGTATATTCTCCGGGATGAAGCCAGTATGTATCGGCAAATTGCCCTCCGGTATCCCATCTTCTGGGATCATACAGACTGTTTTGTATCCAAGGGTTTATCTGAGCACTCACAGTCAGGCTCAACAACAAATATATGCCTATAAATAGAATTATGCAGATTGGTATATTAACTTGTCTCATTTGGGATCTCTTATGTTCATAATAATTTGTTTTATACTCCGAGCACATGACGCTAGATAATGTTAGTCGCTATTCAGTCTCCACAAAACGGACGGCCTTTTCATAGATCAATAACGCTACACATCCACCCTTACTGCCCGGCGAGTGCTTAGTCCCCGGAGGGTTTATAACGAAGCTGCCGGCTGGATAGCTGCCGTACTCATCGTATTCATCCCCATCGAGCACAAACATATGCTCATAACCAACGTGCTCATGCAGCGTAACGCGTGCGCCAGGCTCGTAGCGAAGCAGTACCGCAGACGCTCCGCCTTCATCCCTATAAAGCCAATGGGCGGTTACGCCCGGACGGAACGGCTCCCAGTCGTCCGTGTTGCGTAGCTTTTTCGCATGCTCGATAAGATCTGCAATTACAATCGAGTCCATAATTTCAGTCATAAGTCACTCTCCAGTAATTTTCTTTTCATGCGCTCTCCTGAATCAGGTAATGGTTCATATGTATTCTAAGAACCTGAAGACGGAATTCCGAACCATTTAACTTCAATCCATCCAAGTGCGAGTATTATCCACGTTGCTAAAATGAATGGCGCCGATAGAGTTTGGACACCAAAATCGGCTATAACGGGCATGAATATCGTAGCGAGTAAAGCGCCAAGAATGGAAAGCCTGATCTTGCCTTCACAAGTTACGTAAACAGCCACTGCTGCCAAAACACCATTGAACCCATACAGCCCGAGATTAGCGCTTTCAGGAGTAACGTGGCTATAATAGTATGCGACCACAGTACCTATTACGGCGCCACAAAACGCAACTATTCCATGCCGCCAGTTGCTCAGAAAAACNCCCGCTAAAAATAATAAACCCGACCAAATAGTTGCAGAAAAAATTGCCTGCCCCAGACTGCGCAGCACAGCAGTTNCCGGATGAAAGGTATGGTCTGTGGCCATATGAATATCTGAGGGCTGCAGAAAACTCACATGAGGCTCAATAGCCCAGAGAATCCAGAATATGATCAGGAAAGGAAGTGCGATCATTGGAAATGGCAGGATTCGGAGAAATAGCTTGACCAGCAAAACTGCACTAATTATACAAACAAGAAGGACTCCCCACATTCCGATATTAGTCCATCCCGTATCAAAAAATACCGGAAGCGACAATGCTATCAGGCAGGGGTTAAGTCCGGGAAGTCCTGTCGATATGACTTCTTTACGCTCGCCCATCAGCTTTCTGAACAACGGTCCAAGGATTGCGGCCATCAAGAGGTACACAGAAGCAATGGGTGACGCAACAAAAACAGCAACAAGAAAAAACAAACCCGTAAGCTCATTGGACTGAAAGCACATCTGTGACATACCACGCAGGACAACTCTGTAAAACGGAAGAGTGCCTTCTTGTAGCGGTGTAAAGACAATGTCAACAGGCTGTTTCATTGTTCAGTGTCTGTAACGATCTGAAGTTTTCGGGTTGCTACTGATGTGATACTTTAGCCTCAAAGAGACTCCAGAAGTTCCAGCACCTTGTCGGACTTGCATGTCCACCCGACGATTCCGCCTTGCGCTACCACCGCCTTGAGAGTGGAGGCCTTGAACTCCGGGAAGAAGCTGTCGGTACCATCCTCAATCAACAGGCAGTCAAACCCCCTGTCGTTCGCGCAGCGCATGGTCGTCTGCACACATACCTCGGTTGTCACACCCGTTATCACCAGATTGGTGATTTTTCGCGTCACGAGGTACTCGAGAAAATCCGTACGGTAGAACGTGTCCTTTCCCGGCTTTGATATAACAAGTTCATAGTCCTGAGGTGCAAGATCAGGTATAAAGTCTGAGCCGTCTTCGCCGTCGATCAGTATCCGTCCCATCGGACCCGGATCACCGATCTTAATCTTGGGGTTGCCGCGGTTACGCTTTGCCGTTGGAAGATCCGACAGGTCCGGCTTGTGGCATTCCTTGGTGTGAATAACCGGAAGACCAGCCTTGCGGAATGCCGCCTGTAGTTTACCGATGACCGGGATACACGGAGCTATGTTCTCGAGATTGTTTCCGAGTGAGTCCGCAAACCCGCCCTGCAGACAAAAGTCTTTCTGCATGTCGATGCAAACAAGGGCTATGTGGTCGATATCAAATTCGTAGGGAAAAGGTGTTGCTTCAAGTGTTGCCATCTTACTCCTCCTTTAAAAATCAGTTGATTTTTATTTTGTATTTTTGAAAACCCAACCTTAGCCAAAAAATATGCCCAGTTTGTTTTTTTGTCAACGCTGGTTCATATCAAAGTATTATTCAAAGGTGGTTATAGACGGAATCATTTGCTAAAAATTGAATTCCCCCTGTTAATGCTTATATTAAAGCAATGGAAAAGGTGATCTGCACTCACCCCAGGGCGAGACGTGATTATCACATCGAAGAGCGTTTTGAGGCCGGGCTAGAGCTCAAAGGCTCAGAGGTAAAGTCGCTACGCACGAGCCAGGCGAGCATTAAGGAGAGCTTTGCTATGCTGAGGGACAATGAAGTGTTCCTGATAAACAGCTATATAGCGCCCTATGAAGCCGCGAATATTTTTAATCACGAGACCCGGCGAGAGAGAAAGCTCCTCTTGAATAAGCACGAGATAAAGCGCCTGATCGGG